>VOFD01001312.1_pt1 | contig 17863 bp, 20 predicted proteins | sample 5384101 | NCBI WGS metagenome assembly VOFD01 (sample SAMN12384723, study PRJNA508395) | human gut metagenome | isolation source: healthy gut C | host: Homo sapiens
CCCACAGAGGCAGAATCGCCTGGAATTTGCGGTTTCTGCCGCCCTTCGCGGAGCCTCCTGCCGAGTCGCCCTCGACGATGTAAATTTCGGTTTCCTCGGGATCGCGGCTCTGGCAGTCGGTCAGCTTGCCGGGCAGGGCCGCGTTTTCCAGCACGGACTTTCTCCGCACCAGCTCGCGCGCCTTGCGCGCCGCCTCCCTCGCCCGCGCCGCCGCGAGCGCCTTGTCGAAGATGGCCCGCGCCGTCGCCGGGTTCTCCTCAAGATACGTCGCCAGCTTGTCGCCGATGAGGCCGTTCACAAGCGTGCCGATCTCCGTGTTGCCGAGACGGCCCTTCGTCTGGCTCTCAAACTGCGCGTCCTTGAGCTTGACGCTGATGATCACCGTCAGGCCCTCGCGCACGTCGTCGCCGGAGAGGTTCTTGTCGTTGTCCTTTAAGATATTGTATTTTCTCGCGTAGTCGTTCATGACGCGCCGTCGGTGGTGTGGATGTTGTTCGCAAAGCTCAGCATCAGCTCCGTGTAGGAGTCCGTATACTGCATGGCGACCCGTCAATGAGTCCGCCGTCGGGTGGATCAGCTCAACGGCGCGCTTTTTGTTGATGTACTCGACGAAGCTCGAGATGCCGCCGTGGTAGCAGAAGCTGTCCTCCACCGGCTCGCCCACGTTCCGCCTGTCGGCCAGGCAGATGTGTACGCCCGCGTTCAAAAATGCCTGCTCGCGCAGCCGCGTCTGCAGCGTTTCAAAGTCAAACTCCGTGCTCTCCTGGAAAATCAGCGGATCCGGCTTGAAGCGCACGCGCGTGCCGGTGCGGTCCGTCGTTCCCTTCTCCATCAGCTCCGTCACGGCGTGGCCGCGCTCGAACTTCTGGTAATAAATCGTGCCCTCGTGGTAAACCTCCACCTCGAGCCACTCCGACAGCGCGTTCACGACCGACGCGCCCACGCCGTGCAGGCCGCCCGACACCTTGTAGCCGCCGCCGCCGAACTTGCCGCCCGCGTGCAGGATCGTGAACACGACCGTCACCGCCGGGAGGCCCGTCTTGTGCTCGATGCCCACCGGGATGCCGCGGCCGTTGTCCGTGACGCAGATGATGTTCTCCGGCAGGATCTCCACGTCAATCCGGTCGCAGAAGCCCGCGAGCGCCTCGTCGATCGCGTTGTCCACGATCTCGTACACGAGGTGATGCAGGCCCTTCGGCCCCGTCGACGCAATGTACATGCCGGGCCGCTTGCGGACGGCCTCGAGCCCTTCCAGAACCTGAATTTGATTCTCGTCGTAATTCTGGCTTGCCTGGGTGATCTCATTCAATTCCATAGTTTTGTATTCGCTCCTTCAACGCAGCGCGAAACGCGCGCGGTCCTGGTGAACTTGTCTCATTTGCTGCCGTCCCTGCCGTCAAAATCCCACGCCGTCCAAACGTCGTCCTCCGGCGGCTTCGGGCGCGCCGTCTGCGCCGGAGTGCGCGGGGCCGGGGTGCTGGCCGGGGCGCCTGCCGGGGCGTTCTGCGCCTCTCCCGGACGGATCACGCGGGGCGCGGCCTGCGCATAGGAGGACGGGCGGGAAGCGTTATGGGCGCTCCCCTGCGGATAGGCCGAAGGACGGGGCTGCGCCGCGCCGCCCTGACGGGGAGCAGTCTGCGAAGCGGTCGGGGCAGTCCGCGCCGGGCGGGCCGCCTGCGCCGCCCCCTGGGAACGCTGGGCGGCGTTCGGGGCGGGCTTTCGCTGCTGCTGGCCCGGAGCCTCGCGCCTGCGCAGAATCGGCTTTTTCAGCTGCACGCAGAAGGCCGAAAGAATGCTGAACAGCACAAACGGCGCCATGATCCACAGCAGATAAAAAAGCGGCAGATCCGTTTCCTTGTCCAGAAGGGCGATCACAAACACGATGATCCCGACGATCGCCGCTCCCGCGCCGAGCAGCTTCGCCAGAGGGGAGAGCACAATATTCGAAACTCCCTTGCAGGAAGGGCAGATATACTCTCCCTGCGTGCGAAGCACCCACGCGTAAAACGGATTGACTTTTCTTCCGCAGTACGGACACTGCGGCAAACCAAATTTCTTCATAAGCGGTATTCCATCCTTACGGCAGAGAGATGTTGTCGATGAACCGGCTCCGCTTGAGCAGCGTCGACGAGGAGATCTGCGAGATATAGACCGTGATCTCGCCCTTCTCCGACCGGCACAGCACAAACGACTTCGGCAGCTCCATCGACACGTTCACAACACGGCCCTTTTTTTCGCACGCGGCCAGGTAAGCGCACGTCGTCTTGGAAAGAGTCGAGGTGTCCATATCGAAAATTCCGATGATCTCGTCCATCTTGATCACCGTGTCCTGTCCGAGGTGAAGATACATGGAAAAGCTCCTTCCGTGTTATTGAGCGGCCGCGCCGTCTCCCCGGCTGAGCCTGCCGCGCTCCATAAAAAACAGCGCGCCGCCGTCCGGCAGGTTCCGGGGCAGCTCGCAGCCCGTCAAAAAAATCTGACGGCCGTGCAGCCGTCCGAGCAGGTACGCCTGCCGCGACGCGTCAAGCTCGCTGAGCACGTCGTCGAGAAAGACGACCGGCTCCTCGCCGCAGGACAGGGCCAGCACGCCCGCCTCGGCGAGCTTGAGCGCCAGCACGATCGACCGCTGCTGCCCCTGCGAGGCAAACGACCGCGCCGTCATGCCCGAGAGCGCGATCGCCACGTCGTCGCGGTGCGGCCCCACGGAGGTATGGCCGCTGCGCAGATCCTCCCGCCGGGCGGCGCGCAGCGCGGAGGCCATGTCGCCGGTAAACGACGGCTCATACCGCAGCTCCAGACGCTCGCGGCCGCTCGAAATGCCCTCGTAGTGCTCCTGCGCGAGAGGGGAGAGCTTTTCGAGATACGCCTCCCGCTCCCGGACGAGCGCCGCGCCGTACCGGCACAGCCTGTCGTCCCAAATGGAGAGCGTGTCGATCAGCTCCGAGTGGCGGGAAATATCCTTGAGCAGGGCGTTGCGCTGGTCGAGCGTGCGGCGGTAGCGGGTATACAAAGCCGCGTACGCCGGGCGCACCTGGCACAGCGCGGAATCGAGAAACGATCGGCGCTCCGCCGGGCCTCCCTTGACGAGAGACAGGTGCTCCGGAGAGAAAATCACGGCGCAGAACCGGCCCACCAGCTCGGCCATGCCGCGCTTGGGCACGCCGTTGAGCAGCGCCCGCCGCGCGCCGCCGCGCAGCGTCAGCTCCGCCGTCTGGGTCCTCTCCTGGCTGTCAAACGAGAGGAACAGCTCCGCCTGCCCGCTCCCGACGGCCACCAGCTCCGCGTCCTTCGCGCCCCGGAACGACCGGCCTCCCGTAAAGAGCCACATGGCCTCAAGGAGGTTCGTCTTTCCCTGCGCGTTCTCGCCGCAGATCAGGTTCAGGCCCTCGTCCGGAGTGAAGGAGAGCGGCTCAAGGTTGCGGAAGCCGCCCGCTTTAAGCTCACGTACCCGCATGCGGGGTGTTCGGCTGTGCGGCGGTATCCGGATCCTCCGGAGCGGGGGAACCGGAGGACGGGGCGCAGACCTCGTATTCCGCGCCGCCGTAAGCCGCCACGTCGCCGTGATAAAGCTTCTTGCCGCGCATGGTGCAGACCTCGCCGTTGACCAGAACCTCGCCGGACTGGATCACCAGCTTGGCCTGTCCGCCGGTTTCCGCCGCGCCGCTGTATTTGAGCAGATCGCAGAGACGGATAAAAGGAGTATTAATGGAAATTTGTTGTTTCATGTGCATCACTCGTTTTTTGTTGTTTGATATTGTCTGTCTTATCGATCAGAGGCTGGTGGCCGGGCCTCGCGGGCTTGCGGTACGGCAAACCATGGCTTGGCTCGCCGCGGGCTCTGCGGCCGGCCTCGCGGGCTTGCAAGGCTTCTGTCTGCTTTGTCGGCCGCGCCGCACTCTGTCTGCGGCTATTATACCACAAAACCCTCTCAACTGGAACAAAAACAAGGGGAAAGTACGGGTCTTGTTTGAAAAAACATCCGGAATTCCGAAAGAGGTTCCGCGCGTTTTTTCCGGAGAAACAACAGCCCGTGGGAAACTCAGTCCGGGTTCCTCCGGCACGGAGAAGCCTTCGGTTCCGGGGAAACCTTCCGGAACCGGGAAGACCGGGCCGTCCTGTTCCGCCTCCAAACGCCGCTGGGGAAAAGAGGACGCTTTTACAGGCAATACGGGCGAGGGCGAGGAATCCGGGGGAAAGCCGGAGTAAAGGTTTCGAAATATTACGAAAAGTGAACTTTGTCCCATTGGGTGGCCGAATCCTTTTGAATCCGCATGAACGCTGGATTTTTGAGGAATCTTTCGGGGAATTTCCGGGCTGTTGTTCCGGAAATGTGGTTTCAAATCAATGTTTCACATGAAACATCTTGCCGGGCGCGTCGAGGCGGCCCGGCAAGCATACAATCAATCGGTTTTGAGACGGACAGGAAGAACAAGGAAGAGATAATCTTCTCCCTCCCGCGGAAGAACCTTCATCGGACTGAGCGGACCGTTGAGCTGCAGGCGGACCTCGTCGCCCTCGGAGTTGCGCAGCGCGTCGAGAAGGTAGCGGTTATTGAAGCCCATTTCCACCGCGTCGCCCAGAATGGCGGCGGAGAAGGAATCGCTGGCGCGTCCGATCGCGGTGGAGCAGGAAAGATGGATCTCATTCCCCTCGAACCGGCAGCGCAGCGGGCTCTTGAGGCGATCCGTGATCAGAAGCGAGACGCGCTCCACGCTGCTGATGAATTCGCGCGTGCTCACGACAATCTCCGTGGTGCTCGATTTCGGGATCGCAGCGCGGTAGTCGAGGAATTCTCCCTCGAGCAGCCGGGATGTGACGCAGTAGCTGCCGATCCGCAGCTGGATGTGCCGACGCCCGACGCGGAGCTCCAGCGTTTCGCCGTCCTCCTCGCTCAAAAGCTTCGACGCCTCGCTCAGCGTTTTGCCCGGAACCACAAAGTTCATTTCTTCCTCGCACGGCACGGCTTCCTCGCGCAGCGCCAGCCGGTAGCCGTCCACCGAGACGAGACGGAGCTTGCCCTCGCCGATCTCGAACAGCGTTCCGGTGTGGATCGGCTTCGCGTCGGACTCCGCGACGGCGAAAATCGTCTGCCGGATCATGCCCTTGAGCAGGCTCTGGCTGACCGTGACGCTCTTTTCGCTGCCGATCGACGGCAGATCCGGGTATTCGTCCGCGGGAATTCCCACGATCGAGAATTCGCTCGCGCCGCTTTTGATGGTGGTGATGTTTTTCTCGTCGACCGCGAGGTGAACCGTGTCGCCCGGCAGGCGGCGCACAATGTCGCCGAACAGGCGGGCGCTCAGCACGACCGATCCCGGTTCCTCGACGGTCGCTTCGAGGAAGGTCGTCATGCCCAGCTCCAGATCATAGCCGCACAGCGTCAGGTCGCTGCCCGACGCGCGCAGAAGAATTCCTTCGAGCGCCGGGACCGAAGATTTGGTCGAGACGGCGCGCTGCACATTGCTCACAGCTTCGACGAGCTGCTGGCGGCTGCAAAGTATTTTCATAGCTTCATTACCTGACCCTTCATTTGAATACTCTATATGTTGGAAAAGTAGGCTGGGGCAGGCCGGGCCTGCCGCGCATACTGGTTTACATGGAAAATTTTTCTGTCCGGATCCGTTTCCGGTTTGTAGGATTCCGGATTGTATGAAATGATCGGTGTGTATAGAAAAATGAGCGGGCGCTTTTGCGCGGAGAGATTCTTCTGTCGGAAGACTTTCGGCGCGAAGCGGCGAAAGAAGAAAAGAATAGAAAGGTTAGGATAGGGATCGTTTTAGGAGCAGTAGTAGGGGGGCCGGAAAAGTGGAAAAATGGCGGAATGCCGTAAGGGCGCGGTTTGAGGGTCGATCAGTTTTCCGAAATGCGCGGTGGAAAGGTTGTGATCACGTGGAAAGAATTTGTTTTGTCCACTGTGCTGTGGAAAACCCTGTGGGGAAAGTTGAAAACTTGTGAAGAGTGTCGTCCCCTTTCCGTGCTGAAAAAAGTGACACGGAGAAGGGGGAAGGGGGATACATTATACAGAGAGTTATAAGAGGAGGAATATCAGCGGTCGCGGATGTTCTTGATGATATCCTCGGCTGTGGCTTTGATCTTGCTGTCCTTCTGCAGGTTCTTCTCCATCTGCTGGAGCGCGTAGACCACGGTGGAGTGATCGCGGCCGCCGAATTCGTTGCCGATGGCCTCCGTGGGCAGCTGGGTAATTTCGCGCACGACGTACATGGCCATCTGGCGCGCCTTGGAAATGTTCGCGGAGCGCTTGGCTGAGCGGATCTCGTCCGAGGTGACGCCGAATGTGCGCGCGACCTCCTCAATGATTTTTTCCACGGTGAAGGGGGTGGGCTGATCGTTGTTGATGATGTCGCTGATCGCGGCCTGCGCCGTCGTGATGCTCGGAGCCTGTCCGTTGAGAAGGTGGTACGCCTTCATCTTCTTGACGGTGCCCTCAAGCTGGCGGATGTTGTTTTTGAGCCGGTTGGCGATGTACTCGCAGACGTTCTCCGGGATCGTAATGTCGAGCAGCTCGGCCTTGCGGCGGATGATGGCAAGGCGCGTCTCGAAGTCCGGGGGCTGAATGTCCGCGGTGAGGCCCCACTCGAAACGGGTGAGCAGGCGCTCTTCGAGCGTGGCGATATCCTTCGCCGGACGGTCGGACGTCAGGACGATCTGGCGCTTCGACTCGTAGAGCGAATTGAAGGTGTGGAAGAATTCCTCCTGCGTCGACTCCTTGCCGGCGATGAACTGAATATCGTCGACGAGGAGAATGTCCGCCTTGCGGTACCGCTGGCGGAATTCCTGCGTCGTGCCGTGGCGGATCGCCTCGATCATTTCGTTCGTGAATTCGTCTCCCTTTATATAAAGGATATTCATTTGCGGATGGCGGAAGGAGATCTCGTTGCAGATGGCGTACAAAAGGTGCGTCTTGCCAAGTCCCGAGTTGCCGTAGATGAAGAGCGGGTTATAGAGGCTCGCGGGCTTCGTCGCGACGGCGATCGACGCGGCGTGCGCGAACTTGTTCGACGGTCCGACAATGAACGTGTCAAACGTGTAGTCATAGTCGGTGTCGCTCTGGAAGCGCTCCTCCTTCTGCTGCCCGAGATCCTCGGGGATGACGAATTTTACCTTCAGGCCGGGGCCGAACACCTCGTCGAGGGCCTCCGTGAGCAGGGAGGTGTAGCAGCGCTCGAGCGTCTGGCGGTGGAAGTCGTTGGGAACCTTCAGGATCGCCGTGCCCTGCGTGAAGTCGAGGGTGACGGGCTCAATCCGGCTGATCCAGGTTGTGAAGGCCACTTCCGTGATGCGGTTTTTGCAAAAATCGCAGATCAGGTTCCAGGCTTCAGTAAAGGATTCCATACGTTTTAACTACCTTTCCAATTGATCTTTCCACAGGGCCCGTGCATCCCTTGACGGATTTTTGGGCGCTAATAGGCATTATATAACTTATAATAGCACATTCTCCTCCCTTTGACAAATGCTTTGCAGACAAAAAACGGGCCCCTTTTCCTGTGTTTTGTGTCTGAAAACGGGAGAAAGGAACGATGAAAGAGCCGTTTGCGCTCCAAAGCGCGGCGTATTTTGAAAAGATCAGGAAAAACCTGCTTTTTTCGCGGTGCAGCCGCAAAAATAGGTTGACAGGCAGAGGGAGAATACGATATAATGCTAAATTGCAAGGTTGAACTTTACAGAATGATTCCGGTTCACGGTAAGACGCCCGAAAGGAGGGTTTTCCATGCTGAGAACGTATCAGCCGAAGAAGCTCCACAGAAAAAAGGAGCACGGCTTCCGTAAGAGAATGTCCACCAGCAACGGCCGCAAGGTTTTGGCCCGCCGCCGTGCCAAGGGCAGAGCACGCTTAACCTATTAAGTGCAGGGCCACCTTTGCGTGGCCTTTCTTTGTATGCACGGGCACAGGCCCCTCTGCCTGCGCTTTTCGGCCGGAACGGGGGGGAGTGTGTTTTGAAATAGATGGATGTTATCGTATCGCTCAAGGAAAACAGGGATTTCCGCCGGCTCTATACCCGCGGAAAATCCTTTGTCAGCCCGTCGCTCGTCACGTATGTGATGAAAACCGGCGGAGCGGCGGAATCCGCGTCGGGATCACGACGAGCAAGAAGATCGGAAACGCCGTGACGCGCAGCCGCGCGCGCCGCGTGATCCGCGAGGCCTTCCGCGCCGCGTATCCGCACGTGCGCCCCGGCTATGATTTCGTCTTTGTCGCACGCGGAAAAACGGCCTTTCTCAAGAGCACGCAGGTGCACCGCGTCATGATGGCCCAGCTCAAAGAGGCGGGGGTGCTGCAGTGAAGCGGGTGCTGATTGCGCTGGTGCGGTTTTATCAGCGCGCCATTTCCCCCTATAAGGGCGGGTCCTGCTGCAAATATATCCCAACCTGCTCGAACTACGCGATCGAGGCGTTCGAGCGCTTCGGCGCGGTCAAGGGCTTTTTTCTGGCGGCCTGCCGCCTATTGCGCTGCAATCCCTTCTCGCGCGGCGGCTACGATCCCGTTCCCGAGAAAAAGGAAAAGCGTTCACCACGATAGAGGAGTTTTGCGCCTATGGATATTTTTAATTGGTTCGGAAGTCTGCTCGGATATCTGCTCTGGTTTCTGTATGAGATCGTACAGAATTACGGCGTCGCCATTATTCTGTTTACGATCGTGGTGAAGGCCCTCGTCTTCCCCTTCTCCGTCAAGCAGCAGAAATCCATGGCTTCGCAGGCGAAGGTGCAGAAGAAGGTGCGCGAGCTCCAGAAAATCTACGCCAACGATAAAATGAAGCTCAACGAGGAGACGCAGAAGCTCTACCAGAAGGAGGGCGTCAGCATGACCGGCGGCTGCCTGCCGATGCTGATCCCGCTGCCGATCCTCTTCGGTATTTACTACTCGGTGATTTATCCGCTGCGCAACGCTCTGCACATTGACGCGAACGTCGTCAATCAGGCGACGCAGATGCTCAGCAAAATCCCCGGCGTGAGCTCGACCTTTGCCTCCCATTACGCGGAGATCGAGATCATCAAGCACTTTGATTCGCTGCGCGATTACCTGACCATGTTCTCCGCCGGGGACGTGGACAAGATTGAATCGTTCAGCCACGGCTTCAAGTTCCTGGGACTTGACCTGCTGGCAACCCCGCAGGCCAGCTCCTTCGCCTCCATGATGTGGCTGATCCCGGCGATCTGCCTTGTCACCTCCCTGCTCATGCAGCTGGTGACGACCAAGATGCAGCCGGCCTCTGCCTCTCAGCAGCAGCAGGGCTGCATGAAGTACATGCTCTACGGCATGTCCTCTCTTCACGGCTTATCTGGCATTCACCATGCCCGGCGCCGTCGGCTTCTACTGGGCGATCCAGAACGTGCTCGGCATCGGCCAGTCGTTCGTCACCATGAAGTTCTTCGGGCAGACCGATCTGGTGGCCCGCTCCGAGGCCGCCCGCGTCGCTCGCCGCGAGCTCGAGGAGGCCAAGGTCAAGGAGATCCCGCTCAATCAGCAGATTGAGATCCGGAAAACGCTCGAGGCGAAGCTCTCGGCTTCGACCGGCGGAAAGAGCCCCGCAAAGGAAAAGAGCGACAAAAATCAGCTTCCCGCGGAGAAGAAGGGCGGCACACAGAAGCCCAGGAGCAAGACGAGCCGCAGCGGCTCTGATTATTTGGGAAAGAAAAAGTAAGAGGGCCGAAACAGGGCCCCGGACCCGCGCTCCCGCAGACGGCGGGGGAGAAGAGCGGGTCAAAGGAAGCCGTTCCCGACAGTAGGGTAAGGAGGTTTGTCCCATTATGTTGAGAGAAGCAATCGCAACCGGCGACACCATTGAGCAGGCAAAGGAAGCGGCCTGCCGCGAGTTGGGCGTGGAGTCCTACGAGGCGGAATTCGAGGTCCTGCAGCTTCCCGTAAAGAAAACCTTCGGCCTCTTCGGCGGCAGCCCGGCCAAGGTGCGCGCGTTTATCCGGACAAGCCCGGCGGACGCCGCCGTCGAGTACCTCAGAACGATTCTCGGCCACATGGGCGTGACCGACGTCACCTTCACCGTCAAGGAGGAGGAAAACGGCGCGCTGATTTCCGTTTCCGGCGAGAACGTCGGCTTTATCATCGGCCACCGCGGCGAGACGCTCGACGCGCTGCAGTATCTGGCCGGCCTTGTTTCCAACCATGTCGACAATTCGTATTACCGCGTGACGCTTGATATCGGCAACTACCGCGAAAAGCGCCGCGAGACGCTCGAGGTGCTCGGCAGGAAGATTGCGGCGAAGGCCGTCCGCACGGGACGCAACACGTCGCTTGAGCCGATGAACCCGTATGAGAGACGCATCATCACACCGCCGTGCAGACGGTGGAGGGCGCAAAGTCCTGGAGCGAGGGCGAGGATCTCGGCCGCCATGTCGTGATCGGCCCCATTGAGGGAGAGCGTCCGCAGCCGCAGCGCCGTCCGAAGGGCCGCCGCCCCGACGGCAAGGGAGGCCGCCCGCAGGGAGGCAGACCGCCCCGTGGAGGCTCCGGCAACCGTCCGCCCCGCCGTGATTCCTCGTCCGCTCCGCGTTCGCAGGCCGCTCCCCAGCAGCCCGCCCAGCGCCGCGACGACTCCGCCGCTCCGCTTTACGGACGCATTGACGTGAAAAAATAAAATGCTGCGCAGGCTTTGCCGCGCAAAATCCTTTTTTGATCGGTTGAGGCTGCCGCTTCTGCGGCAGCCTTACTTTGTAGAAAAACGTTACGCGCCGGTTTGGAAAAGCGCGGTCAGGGCGTGCCAAACGAGGCGGTCGGAAATTTGAAATCGAGGTGGAACAATGACGGAATATTCACGGCTGGACGCGCGGCTTCTTCCCGCGTTTGAGAACGCGATCCCGGAATCTCTGCGCCGCAGGCTTGCAAAGGAAAAAAATATGGCGGCTGTCGGCGCCGTATGGGACGGAACCCCGTGCGGCGTTTCGGTGGTCGAGCTGAAATACGGCGGGGCTCTGCTGGAGCTGGCGTACCTTTTTGTCCCGGAGGAATACCGCGGCAGGGGCGTCGGCAGCGGTATGGTGCGGTTTCTCTGCGAGTGCGCCGAGAGAATGGACGCGCCGCTGCGCTGTCTGTTTACCGCGGCCGGAAAGTCGGATCCCCTTTACGGCTTTTTTGCGGATCTGCCGGATTTCTACGTTTCGGAGGAAACGGGCGCTGTATGCCGGATCCCGATCTCCGGACTGACGGCCTCCGGGGAATTGATGGCGGCGGAGGAGCGCTGTAAAAACGCCGTTCCGTTTTTCTCCCTTCCCGCCCATGATCAGAAAAGCTTCCGCCGCTCTTTGGAGGCCCGGGGGATTTATTATCTCGAGCATATGGACGGTCTCGATTTTGAGGAGGAGCTCTGCCTTTGCGCCGCAGGAGCCGGAGGTCCGGAGGCGGCGGTCTTCTTCCTGCGCGACGGGGACGAGCTTGCGCTTCATTACATTTGGTGCGCTTCCGGCCGTCAGGCCCTGCTGTTTTCCCTTTTGGCGAAGGCCGCCCGCAGGCTGGAGGAGCGCGGACAGGACGATTGGCTGTATGTGGCCGCGGTGGAACCCAAGGCCGAACAGGCGCTGGCGCGGCTGTTTCCCCATTACGAAGTGGTCCGGCGCTTTTATAGCGCCGCATACGAGATGCAGTGAGGAGTTGAGCATATGCCTCTGGATAACGAAAATGTACAGGTGCTCCGGCAGAAACGGGAGCAACGGCGTCAGGAAATTCAAAACCAGACCTATCTCGGCCGCCAGCAGCAGCAATGGCAGCAGGAGAGGGATGTGCTCACACAGAGGGCGGAGGAGGTCAACAGCCGGCTGGAGCAGGGTATTCCCGTACAGTGGAAGCAGGTAAACGGCGTGATGACGCTCGAGCGCAGAAAGGCCGGCTATTCGGAAAGAAAAGCCCTCCAAAACGAGAAAAGCCTTCTCGAAGCGAAGCAGGAAACGCGGGAACAGCTGCGCCAGCGCCGCAGCAGTCTCTCGGACACGGCGGCCCGTTTGGGATTGGCTCCGGAAGGAGCCGATCAGGAGGCCATGGAGAAAAAGCTGCTCTCCAAAGAACGGAAGCATTTGCAGGCGAGCCTTGCGGACATTAAGGCAAGGAAAAATATATGCTGCTTCAGGCCGGCACAAAGCAGGCAAAGCTCTGGGCGCAGGCACAATGCCAGCAGGAGAGGGTGGACGCGGCCGCCCATTACGCTTTGATGATGCCGGTGGGCAGCGTCGAGCGCCGGCGCGCCATGGCCGTCAAGGAGAACGAGCAGATCAAGCTCAACAAGCTCAATAAAAAGCTCAAGATGGAAAAAATGCCTCAAGGTCCGGAACGCGAAAACGCCGAAAAGACCTTCGCCCGTCATGAGAAATTTGACGCGATGAAAAAGCTGGTGGGCGCGTTCAAAAAGGCCAACCCCCTTTCCAGGGAAGAGGCCGTTTACCGGGATGAGCAGGACGACAAGACGTATGTCAACAAGGGGCGCGCCTTCTTCGGCGGGACAAAGCCCATGTATATTTTTGAGGACAGTCAGGGACAGGAATTTTTGTACAAGGAGGCCATTAACTGCGTCGGGTTTGAAAAAACGCAGGGAGCCCTCGTGACGGAGGCCGCCTCCAAACTTCAGCAGAAGCTGTGCGGCGACGACCATTCCATCCCCGCCAGCGCCGTGCGTGTGAACGGGAAGATCGTCGGTTCCCTTCAGAAAAAAGTCGACTCGTGGCGGGAGGGGGATCCCGGCTTGCCGCCTCCGGATCTTTTCAAATGGCAGCAGGATCCCGACGAGACCCTCAACGCCGATACCCCGCAGATGGAGGAGATCCGCACCGGCCTGCTGCGCGAGCATGTCCTCGACTGGCTGCTGTGCAATTTCGATACGAAGGGAGAAAACTTCCTCTTCGACCGCCGCGGGAACCTGGTCTCCTTTGACAAGGAGGCCTCCTTCTCGCATCTTTCCGACAAGGACGCGCAGGACATGAGCTATGACTATGTCCCTCATTCCAACGATACAATCTACAACGTGATCTTCCGCCGCTACGCGCAGGGCCTTCAGAAGCTTGATCTGACGAAGACGGAGCAGTTTGTCGAGCAGGTGGAAAGTATGAGCGAGCAGGAATATATGGAGCAGTTTCTTCCCATGCTCGAAGAGAAGTACGGCAGGGATACCCGTAAATACCATGAGAATTATCAGAAAATTCTGGACAGGAAAACGCAGCTGCGTGAAAAATACCGCGCCTTTTACCAAAAGCTGCTTGACGAACGCAGGGAAAACCTGCGGAAGCTGGGCAAGGCGGACGACACCCAGGACGCCCGGAACAGCGATTTTCTTCGCTGAGACGCGGAGAAAAAGCCTGTTTCGCACCGCATGAGGCGCTGATCCCGCACTGTTTTGCGCTTCTGAACAAGCGCACCCGCCTTCACGCGGAATCTTTTGAAAAGGAGAGAAAAGCATGGCGCAGGATACCATCGCGGCCATCTCGACGGCGCAGGCGCCCGGCGGAATCGGTTTGATCCGCATTTCGGGCCCGCGGGCGCAGGAGATTGCGGACAAGGTCTTTACCGCCCGCAGCGGCAAGCGCCTCGCGGAGGAAAAGGGATATACGGTGCACTATGGCCGTGTGCAGGACGAAGAGGGGCCGATCGACGAGGCAATCGCCATCAATTACCGCGCGCCCGCCAGCTTTACGGGCGAGAACGTCGCGGAGCTCTCCTGCCATGGGGGGCTTTATCTGCTCCGCCGGACGCTCCGGGCGCTGTACGCCGCCGGAGCCCGTCCCGCCGGGCCGGGTGAGTTTACCCGCCGTGCCTTTCTGAACGGAAAGCTTGGCCTCACGGAGGCGGAATCCGTCATGGAGCTGATCTCCGCGCGTGGGGAACAGGCCGCGCGCGCCGCTCTCGCCGGGCACGACGGGCGCGCTCGAGCGGCGGATCAACGCGGTGAAGGAGCGTCTCGTCTCGGCTGCCGCGCATCTCGAAGCGTGGGCCGACTATCCCGAGGAGGATATCCCCGAGGTGAGCAACGACGAGCTTCGCCATCTTTTCTTTGACGCGGAGCGCGAACTGGATCGCCTGCTGGACGGCTTTGACGCGGGACGCGCGCTGCGCGAGGGCGTCGACACGGCGTCACCGACGTGGCGGGCACGACGCGCGATATCGTCGAAGAGACGGTGCTGGTCGGCGGCGTGCCGCTGCGCCTTGCCGACACCGCCGGCCTGCGCGACACCGACGACGCGGTGGAGAAAATCGGCGTGGAGCGTGCGAGAAAGCGGATTCAGTCCGCGCAGCTGGTGCTGGCGGTGTTTGATTCCTCCCGCAGGCTGGGGGAGGAGGACTGCCGCCTCGCGCACGCCTGCAAAAATGTCCCGGCTATTGCGGTTGTGAACAAGAGCGATCTGGCAACAAAGATTGACTATACGTATATTCATAAGTATTTTAAACATGTTGTAGTCATCTCCGCAAAGAGCGGCGACGGGCTGGAGGAGTTGTCGCAGGCCATTGGCAAGGTTCTGCGGACGGCGGAGATCGATCCCAATGAGGGAATGCTGTTCACGGAGCGGCAGAGAAACGCGGCGCGGCGCGCAAAGGAGTCGGTACAGGAAGCGGATCGCGCGCTCCGGATCGGCATGACGCTCGACGCGGTGACGGTATCGCTCGAGGGCGCGGTGGCCGCTCTGCTCGAACTGACGGGGGAGAGGGTCACAGAGGCCGTCGTGGACGAGGTCTTTTCCCATTTCTGTGTCGGCAAGTAAAGACGAAACGGGCATCAAGGGCAAGCGCCTGTTTTTGGTGCGCGGCGGGTTCCGTTTCGGACGCGGCGATTTTGGGGGGCACGGTGATTCTTTTCGATAGGGGAGAGGGCTTGGCGTTTGTGCAGGGGCAAATGAAGCAGAAAATACATACGTTATGTTGTATTTATTATAAATAATACTATTAGTAAAGGCGCGATGGATATGAAGTATGACGCTGGACGGTGCGACGTTGCGGTCATTGGAGCCGGACATGCCGGAATCGAGGCGGGGCTGGCGGCCGCGCGGCTGGGGTGCCGGACCGTGTTATTCACAATTAATATGGATGCTGTGGGAAACTGTCCGTGCAACCCTTCGATCGGCGGAACGGCAAAGGGCCATTTGGTACGCGAGATTGACGCGCTCGGCGGGGAAATGGGACGCGCCGCCGACGCCGCGACGATCCAGAGCCGCATGCTCAACCTCGGCAAGGGACCGGCGGTGCACTCGCTGCGCGCGCAGATTGACCGGCGCGAGTACAGCAAAATCATGAAGCACACGCTCGAGACACAGCCGAACCTTCTGCTTAAACAGGCGGAAATTGTTTCCCTCGAACGCGAGGGGGAGGAGTGGCTGCTGACAACGCGCATGGAGGCCCAGTACCGGGCCAGGACCGTGATCCTCGCGACGGGGACCTTCCTCGCGGGAAAAATTTACGTCGGCGACGTTTCGTATGAGAGCGGGCCGGATGGTCTTTTCCCGGCGGCGTACCTGAGCGAGTCGCTGCGTAAGCTGGGCCTTTCGCTTCGCCGCTTCAAAACGGGAACGCCCGCGCGCGTGCTCCGCTCAAGCATTGACTTTTCCGGTCTTGAGGTGCAGGAGGGAGACGAGCCGCCGGAGCCGTTCTCCTACGACACGGAACCGGGTTCCGTCAAAAACCGCGCGGTCTGCCATGTGTCATGGACGAACGAGGCCACCAAGGAGGTCATTCTTGCAAATCTCCACCGTTCTCCGCTCTACGGTGGAAAAATTGAAGGCGTCGGTCCGCGGTATTGCCCCAGCATTGAGGATAAGATCGTCCGTTTCGCGGACAAGAAGCGCCACCAGCTCTTCATTGAGCCGTGCGGGATGGATACCGAGGAAATGTATCTGCAGGGGATGAGCAGCAGTCTGCCCGAGGACGTACAGATTGCGTTCTACCACACCATTCCGGGGCTGGAGCATGTGGAGATCATGCGCTCGGCGTACGCGATCGAGTACGACTGCGTGGATCCGCAGCAAATGGACGCGACGCTCGAATTTATGGATCTGCCGGGCCTTTACGGTGCGGGACAGTTCAACGGCAGCTCCGGTTATGAGGAGGCGGCGGCACAGGGATTGGTCGCCGGGATCAACGCGGCGCTGCGCGCGCAGGGGAAGGAGCCGTTTCTCCTCGACCGTGCAAGCTCGTATATCGGCACGCTGATCGACGACCTTGTGACAGAGGGCGTCAGCGATCCGTACCGCATGATGACTTCGCGGAGCGAGTACCGGCTGATTCTGCGTCAGGACAACGCCGACGAGCGTCTCACGCCCAAGGGCCGCGAGCTCGGCCTCATCTCCGACGAGCGCTGGCGGCGCTTTACCGAGAAGGAAGAGCAGAAACGTCTCGAACGCGAGCGCGCGGAGCGGACGGTGCTCCCGCCGAGCGAGGAGGTCAACGCCATTCTCGAGGCGTGCGGAACCGCGCCGCTGCGGACAGGGGCAAAGCTCGCCGACCTGCTGCGCAGGCCCGAGCTCAACTACCGCGTTCTTGCGCCGGTTGACCCGACGCGGCCCGACTTTTCCACCGCCGTCTTTGAGAATGTGGAAATCGAGCTCAAGTATGAGGGATATATCAAGCGTCAGAAGGCCGACGTGGCCGAGGTGCGGCGGCTTGAGGAGAAGAAGCTCCCGCCGGACGCGGATTATCCGTCGATTCAGGGACTTCGCATGGAGGCAAGGGAAAAGCTCAGGAAGATTCGTCCCGCCTCGGTGGGGCAGGCGTCGCGGATTAGCGGCGTAAGTCCGGCGGATATTTCCGTGCTGCTCATTTGGCTGGCGCAGCGCGGGGGAGAGGGGGAACAGCTGTGACGGAATTTTCGGAAAAGCTGCTGCAGCTGTTTGCGGCGTATGAAATTTCCGCGTCCGAGGATCAGGCTGCCGCGCTGGAACGCTACGCGGAACTGCTGACCGAGTGGAATCAAAAAATGAATCTCACGGCCATTGTGGATCCGGAAGGAATCCGTGTGAAGCACTTTCTCGACAGCGCGCTGGCGCTGCGCTGCCTCCATCTCTCGGGGCGCGTGGTGGATGTCGGCACGGGCGCGGGATTTCCGGGGCTGGTGTGGGCGATTCTGCGTCCCGACCTCAAAATTACCCTGCTGGACAGCCTGCAGAAGCGCCTGACCTTCTCGGCGAGGTTTGCCGGGAGCTCGGCGTGCATGCCGAACTGGTGCATGCGAGGGCCGAGGACGGAGGCCGTGATCCGGCGCTTCGGGAACAGTTTGACTGTGCGACGGCCCGGGCGGTTGCGGAGATGAACGTGCTGTGCGAGTACTGCCTGCCGTTTGTCAAGGCCGGCGGTGTATTTGCGGCGTTCAAGGGGCCGCAGCTTGAGGAGGAGCTGCCCGGAGCCTCGAATGCTATTCGGGTGCTCGGCGGAAAGCTGGATGGTGTGGAACGGTACGAGCTGCCCGGCGGCGATCAGCGTAGGCTGGCCGTCGTGCGGAAAGTACGCTCGACCGGTAAGCAGTATCCGCGGCAGGGCGGAAAGATTAAAAAGGATCCGTTGTAAAGGCGGAGCGTCAGCGGGGGACCGCTGACGCTCCTTTTGTTTTCTTTTGTTTCTGCTTTTGGGTTGAGCGATGGGCGCGGGCTTTCCGGCTCAGAACATTAGCATGTGATCTTTTTCTTTTGTCGCGACCGCACGCGGACGTGCTGCAAGTCCCGGCTTACGCCGAGATTGGCCTGGGTGCTGTCCTTTTCCACCTTTGCCGCGACCGCACGCGGCGGAGCGCCTACTTTCTTCCGAAAAGAAAGTAGGCAAAGATTCGCAAGGGGCTGCGCCCCCTTGACCCCCGTTTCTGTCCTTCCCTGAAGCCATGCGCCCCCTTTCCCTGAGGCGCGGCCGGCTTGCGGTGACTTCGCACCGCCA
>VOFD01003023.1_pt1 | contig 17852 bp, 23 predicted proteins | sample 5384101 | NCBI WGS metagenome assembly VOFD01 (sample SAMN12384723, study PRJNA508395) | human gut metagenome | isolation source: healthy gut C | host: Homo sapiens
AGCTGATACATTTGCGGAGGATGTCGGACTTGTAACAGGAAATAGTGCAAATGTTGTTACGAGCGCATCAGAGATGTCAGGAAACGTTATTATAGCAGGAACTGTGGGACATAATGATGTAATTGACACGCTTGCAGCAAAGGGTGTAATTGATATATCAGGATTATATAAGAACGGCGAGCTTAAATGGGATTGTTACCAGATGCAGTTTGTAGACGGCAGTATTCTTTCGGGATTAGGATATCAGGGTATAAATAGGGCTCTTGTTATAACAGGTTCTAATAAAAGAGGGGCTATGTACGGACTGTTTAACATATCAGAGCATATTGGGGTATCAGCATGGGTATACATGGCTGATGCTTTACCACAGCAGTATCAGGCTGTATACCTTGATGAAAGCTTTTTGGAGTTTAATAATAATGGCATGTATCTTGCAAAGGAACCGTCGGTTAAATACAGAGGTTTTTTTATAAATGACGAAGCGCCTTCATTTACAGGCTGGGCAGGTCAGGCATTTGGTGGACCAAACGAGAATTGCTATCAGCATATATTTGAACTTCTCATTCGTATGAAGGCTAATTATTTATGGCCTGCCATGTGGGGCAAAAGTTTTTCTGATGAAGGAAAAGAATTTAAATTGGCTAACGTTGTTCTGGCAGATGCTTATGGTGTGTGCATGGGTACTTCACATCATGAAGCATGTTGTCGTGCAGGTGTAGAATGGCAGAGGGTATATAAAAGTTATGGTACAAGTAATGTATGGGATTATGATAAGAACAGTGAAGCCATATATAAGTTCTGGAAGGATGGTATAAAGCGTAACGGTAATTATGAAAACACGATAACAATGGGAATGCGTGGAGAAGGTGACAGCGCTCTTAGCGGAAACGTACAGCAGAATATAGACCGGCTTAAAACAATTATTAGTGACCAGAATGAGATAATTAATAATTTTATTGCTGACAATCCTGACTCCAAGGCAAAGGATGCGCTAAAGATATACATTCCGTATAGTGAAAATGAAGAATTTTTCTATGGACCTGACGACGGAAGTATAGAAGGACTTAATGTATGGGAAGGCATGGATGATGTTACTATAATGCTAACAGATGACAACTACGGTAATGTGCGTTCGCTTCCAGAGGAAAAGGTTCGTTACAGAGAAGCCGGCTGGGAATGTATTACCATCTTGACGCACATGTGGGAACCGGGGCTTATGAATGGGTCAGCTCAACACAGCTAGAGCATATATGGGACCAGCTTACTATGACATATGATTACAATGTAAGAAATATATGGGTAATTAATGCGGGTGATGTTAAGCCTCTTGAGATGGAACTTAATTATGCTATGGATTTGGCATATGATATGGATAAATGGGGACAGTATAATACGGCAAAAGAATATAGAAAGCAGTGGCTTCAAAAACAGCTCGGAGGAAAGTCTAATTGTCCTGATGATGTGGCAGAAGGTGTAGCTGACTGCGTAGCGGATTTTTGAAAATAAGTACATATCGTAAACCGGAGCATGTAAAATCAACGTTGTATAGTAACATTAATTATAATGAAGCCCAGAATGTTCTTAATCTTTGTGAAGAGACGATACAGGAAGCGGATTATTATTATGAAAACTATTTTAAGGGTACGCTTTGGGATGACGCATATTATCAGATTGTATATTATCAGGCGGTTGCGACAGCTAATGTAACACGGATGCAGATATTTCAGTCATTAAATGATTTTTATGCAAAACAGAATAGCTCGCTTGCTAATATATATGCAGATTTGATTGACAAATGTATTGAATATGATAAGGAACTTACAGACTATTATAATAATAATATGTCAGATGGTAAATGGAAGAAAATGATGTCGTCTCCTCATGTGGGATTTATACATTGGGATTCGGAGGACTGGAGTTATCCGCAGCCAACCAGAATAAATATGTCAGGCGAGCCTAAAATGCTTGTATCTGTCAGCGGAGATGCTAAAGCTTATGAAACAGGAAAGGTCAACCTTCCTACATTTACCAATACTGTAAAGCAGAGGTATGCCGTAACGCTTAGTAACGGAGGAAGCGGGGATTATTCATTTACAGTCGGAACACTGGCAGAGTGGATAAATATTACTGATAAAGAAGGTAAGCAGATTGTAAACGGAGGAACAGTATCAGACGCAGCATATTTTTATGTGTCGGTTGACTGGAGCCGTGTACGTTCGGACAAGACCGGAACCGTTGTTATTAAAGGAAACGGTGAGACTGTAAAGCTTATTGTTAATACTTCCTATACAGAGTATAAGAGTAAGGGAATCAGAACTCATTTTGAAAGCAATGATGCAGTTGTAATAGATGGCAATGAATATATTGATAATGTTGCTTCTGCAGACGGAACTAAATGGGAATGTATTGACGGATACGGACGATATGATTGTGCAATGAAGATGTTCCCTACAACGGTATCATTTACAAAACCTACAGGCAGTACGCACAATGTAAAGGTTGATAATAATGTAAGGACCGTTACGGAATATGAGGATAATTTTGATGCGCCGTATATTGAATATCAGTTTTATGTAGATGAAGAAGACGATTATACATTTACATTGTATACGACAACTACTAATAATATATTTAAGCCGTCAGGCTGGGGATATGTTCCGGTAGAACTATTCTATGGAATATGTGTTGATGATAAATGGATGACGCAGGTAAATTCGCTTCCTGACGGAAAATATATATCATATGCGGCTGACGGCGATAATAGATGGAAAGACGGTATTTTGAATAATATTCATGTGTCTACATCAGAGGAGCATATGTCAGAAGGGCTTCATAAGGTAAGGATATACGGTATGCATGCAGGACTTGGCGTCGAACGTCTAGTAATAAGTAAAAAGGATATTAAAGAAAGCTATCTTGGACCGGATAAGACCTTTATGCTTGATTATGATATAATTCCTGAGCAGAAAAACGGTGTGATGTATGAGGCTGCCGCCAGTGTTTTAAGCTATGGAAAGCCGGATAATCTTGCAGCAATTACAGACGCGGATGACATTAATGACCCGGCAGATTCTGTAGAGATTGAGACCCCGATACCGGGACCTGTAAAGCCTGACACGCCAACAGATAATCCGACAACATTTAATCCGCCTGTTGTAAATAATCCCGATAATCAGGTTAATAATGCGCCTGTTATTAAGGATACTGTAATAAAAGCAGGAAAAACCTTTACTTACAAAAAAGTGCAGGTATAAAATCACTAAAGCGACTAAAAAGGTGGAAATGTAACTTTTATATCACCGGTAAAGAAAACGGCCAGAAAAGTTACGGTTCCTGTAAAGGTAAAGTATAAAGGAAAGACTTTTAAAGTAAAAGCGATTAACAAAAGGCATTTTAAAAATGTAAAAAGCTTAAAAGTATTACTGTGCCTAAAGGTCTTTATAAGAAGAATAAGAAGATGCTTATAAAGACAGGAGCAAAAGTTAGGATAAAATAAGTATTGTTCAGCAAAATAAGCTGTTTCAAAGGTTCATAAGTTAATAAATATGATACATAATTATCACTCCGCTTGGAAACACTATGTATTAGTGAGTAAAAGTGGAGTGATTTTATGTCTGATACTAAAAAAATAGGCACGCAAAGTATACGCTTTTCTAATCCGCCGGTTATAGAAGGATGGGCGTCGGTTGCAGGAAAAAAAAAGAGTCTCAGGGACCTCTTGGAAAATATTTTGATGTTGCCTCGGATACAGATATGTTCTCAGCTAAAAACTGGGAAGAAGCGGAAAGCAAGATGCAGATGTCTGCGGTCCGGGCTGCGATAAGTAAAGCAGGTATAAAAAAAAGAAGATGTAGATTATATAGTTGCGGGAGACCTTTTGGGACAGCTTATGGCAACGTCGTTCGGTATTAAAAGTCTTGACATACCGTTATTTGGCGTCTATGGAGCATGTTCAACTATGGGTGAATCGTCCGCGCTTGCTTCAATGCTTATAGACGGGGTTATGCAAAAAAGATGTATTGCTCTTACTTCAAGTCATTTTGCTACCGCTGAAAAACAGTTTCGTTTTCCGCTTGGTTACGGAAGCCAGAGGCCGCTTTGCGCTACTACCACCGTTACCGGAAGCGGAGCGCTTGTTCTTTGTTCGCAGAAAACATTAAAAGAAGAAAAAGACGGATTATGTGCATATTACAGGTATAACTACAGGTAAAATTGTAGATTTCGGTATAAAGGATTCCAATAATATGGGGGCTGCAATGGCGCCCGCAGCATATGATTTAATTAAGGTACATGCTAAGGATTTTGAAACGGATTTTAATGATTATGATAAGGTAATTACAGGGGACCTTGGAGTAATAGGACGGGATATATTACTTGATATGCTTCGTGCTGAAAATATTGATATAGCAGATAAATATATGGATTGCGGAATAGAGATATATGACAGCGGTACTCAGGATTCGCATTCCGGTGGCAGCGGATGCGGCTGTTCAGCTATAACATTATGTGGACTTATAATGCATAATCTTATAAATGGTATATGGAAAAAGGTGCTTTTATTGCCGACAGGAGCGCTTATGTCAAGCGTAAGCTTTCACGAAGGAAATACTGTTCCGGGCATAGCTCACGGAATCATATTGCAGTCGGGAAAATAGGAGGAATGTATAAATGGATTACGTAATTGCTTTTTGTGGTTGGAGGCCTTATATGCGCAGCGGCACAGCTTGTCCTTGATACGACCAAGCTGCAGCCGGGAAATATTATGGTCGGACTTGTCTGTATAGGGGCGCTTCTTGGTTTTACAGGGGTATACGAGCCGTTTAAGGAATGGGCAAAGGCGGGCGCTTCGGTACCTCTTTTAGGATTTGGTAATACACTTTTTCAGGGTAAAAAGAAGGAATAGCGCAAAAAGGTTTCTTAGGGTTATTTACAGGTGGTTTACTGCGGCAGCTGCAGGTATAGCTGGTGCGCTTATAATAGGATATCTGTCTTCATTTATATTTAATCCGAAGATGAAATAAGGATGCTTTTTTACAGCGTGTTAATTATTTTATTTACTCATTTTTATTATAAATATAATAATTTACTATTTGTAATATGATATACTTGATTTATATATATCAGATGGGAGATGACTCCCATCTGATATACGCTCCGCGAGGATGCGCAGGGATTCGGAAATGAATTATGTCAGCAAAGCTGACCCGAATCACGCGCCAAGACTCGCGGGCGAGTCTTGAAATTTTTAGCTGAAAGGAAATAGGTGATTATGAGACATAAAAAGGCGTGTGCCGTGTTCTTATGTTTTCTTACGTTTCCTGTAATATCTGCGTGCGCTCTTTTACCTGAAGAAGAGGTGTTCAGAACAACAACTGTTGTTCAGGAATATGAGGGCGAAGAGTTTAAAATGACGACCGTCAAACGCGGAGATATACGGGATTATCGCAATATTCCATGTGAGTTCAGAAAATCTAATATAGACGACGTAGTTATCAGCCCTTGGATGGAAGTTGAAAAAATATGTGTAAATGTTGGAGATAAAGTTAAAAAAGGCGACGTTCTGGTAAAGTTTGTATCAGAAGAGAATGATTCGGATATTGAAGACATTTCTTATCAGATAAACATGAAAAAAAGACGCTCATAAAACAGGCAGAGAATATGTGTGAGCTTGAGATAAAAAAAGGCAGAAAAAGGCTCTTGATGACGAGACTATGATAAAGGCAATACGTGAGAATTACGCGGCTCAGATATCATCCTATGAAGGAGAGCTTTCTGTTCTTCAAAAGCAGTATGATGAGGCTGTTGCAATGCAGGAGGCATATCAGGTTACGGCAACCATATCAGGAACAGTTACATATGTTGACAACAGTATGATGGGCGAAAGAAGAATGAACAGGATGGGACCCGGAGCAATGTCATGGGATAAGCTTGATGATGAGATTCGTATTGTATCGGTATCAGACGGTTCAATGCCTTATTTTGCTGCCGAGAAGGATTCTTCCGAATATGTAGGTAATCTTTCGGAAGGCGATAAAATTAAAGTTACTTCTCTTGGTGATGAATATGACGTTACGGTTCATTTTCCGAAGAATGATAAAAATATGTATATTTTTTACTTGATTATGTCCCTGACAATATTGAGGACGGCAATACTGCTAATGCCGAGTATATAATTGAGGAGCATAATGATGTATTGTATCTTCCTGATAGTGCGGTTAATAAAATGGGAGATTCGTATATAGTATATTACGAGGATGAGAACGGACTTAAAAGTGCAAAAGAAGTTACGGTCGGTCTTAAGGCCGAGAATAAGATTGAGATTACAAGCGGGCTTGAATTTGGTGATGCGGTAATCGTAAGGTAAGGAGAAGTGCAATGAAGAAAATAGGAATCTGTATTGTCTGTGCGGCGCTTGTTTTTTCATTAGCAGGCTGTACTGCCAAAAAAGAGGTAACGGCTGTTCCAAAACTTATTGAACCTGTCTCAGATGCAAGCGACAGCGCTTTGGTGACAAGGCAGGATATATGCAATATAAAGCTGCTTGCAGGGCAGGTTGTGCCTTATACCGAAGAGATAGGATTTAATACTCCGGGAATAATTGAAAATATTTATGTAAACCTTGGTGATACTGTAAAAAAGGGTGATATTCTTGCGACGCTTATCGGTGCGGAGGATAATGCAAGATATACTGATATTTTAAATAATATCTCTCAGTCGAGGAAGAATAATGAAGAGAGTAATCTTACGGCGGAGTATGATATTAAAATTTTAATGCGGAATATAAACAGCTGTCAGGGCGTTTAAAAAAGGCGGCCGGTGAGGAAAAGAAAAGCTTAAAAATGAACTTGAAGTAAAGGCCGTTGATATAGAGATTACGAAGCAGAAGCTTAATGATGATAAAGAGATTCAGAGAATTGAACTTAAAGAATTAAAAAGACAGAAAAAACAGATTGAAAAAAAGAAATGAAGGATTATTATTTGTATGCGGATATGGACGGCGTTGTTACGTGCGTTGCACAAGGAACAGGCGCGCAGGTAGCGTCGGATTCATTTGTTATTGCGTTATCCGATATGTCGGTAAAAGCAGATAAAGGCAGAATTCATAAGCAGCAGCGATATAGAAAAAGCGGACAGATGTTATGTCAGGTACAAAGATAAGGATTATAATATTACGCAGCTTCCTTATGATGCGGATGAGGTTAACGACCTGATAAGCAATGAAGAAACCGCATATGCATATTATAACCTTGAGACTCAGGATACAGAGTTTAAAGTCGGAGAATACATAGATATGTATGTTGAATCAGGATTTCAGAGCAATGCGCTTGTTATACCGGCAAATGCGTTATATAAGGAAGGGTCTTTATATTATGTATATAAAAAAGACCGGTGGTACAAAGGTTATGACTGAAGTTACAGTAGGAACGATAACACCTTCTTTTGTTCAGATTACAGATGGTCTTTCGGAAGGAGATGAAGTATATGTTAAACAGTAAATTGAAAAAAAATATTGTGCCTGATTTGTATTGTCAGCATAACTTTTTATGTCAGGATGTACATACAATGATACTAAAACCGTAAGTGAAGAAAAGACGGAGGGTGAAGAAAAACAGGAGAAAGAAGCAGGTCAGGATAAAGAAGAAAAAGGAAGCTTTGTTATATACAAAAGCTCTTTCGGCAGATGATTCGGAAAAACCCGCATATAACCTTACGGAAGTAAGACGCGGGGATTTTGTGCATGAAATGTTTGCAATCGGTCAGATAGAATACAGGGATACGTACTATCAGACTCTTGAGACAGAGTCGGCGAAGCTTGTGAAATATAAGGTCAAAGAGGGAGATATGGTAAAAAAAGGTGATGTAATTCTTACATATGAGCCGGTATTTGATGAAGTGAGTTATGCACAGAGAGTTGCTGATGTTAATCAGCAGGAAAAAAATATACGGCAGGTTATGACAGCAGAAGAGCCGAGATTGTACAGGCTGAGCATGACCTTTCGGAGCTTAAGGATAAGACAGAGCGCGATATAAAGCAGCTGGAGATAAAAAAGCTTAAGCTTGCACTTAAAAAAATATCAGGAAATGAAGGTCAATATTGAAGAGGCAAGAAAAGAGCTTAATGAATATAAAGCAGAGTTTGAAGCAACAAAAGTATACGCAGACCATGACGGATATATAATGAAGCTTTCAGCGTTTAAAAGGGCGATGTAATGGGCAAAGGCGCTGTTGTGGCAATTATATCACCGAAAAAAGACTATCTGATAAAAATTGAAGATTTACCTGAGGTAGAGTTAAGGTATAATGCTGACGTAACCATATCAATAGCATCAGACGGCGGCGAGGTATCGTTTCCGGGAAGGGTTATAATGTCGTCAATATACTTTCATATTCAATGCGCAGGAAGCTGCTTATGTTGAGTTTAATGAAAAGCCGGCTGATTTGCCGGGCGGACCTATTAAAGTATATTTTCAGAGCAGGTCGCTTAAAGACGTATTGCTTGTAGATAAAAATGCGGTAGGTTTTGAGAAAATGGGTGAGGGAGCCAATATAGAAGAAGTACCGTATGTGTATGTATATGAGAATAAAATGGCGTGTAAACGATATATAGAGGTTTTCGGAAATAACAATAAGGACTATCTTGTACTTTCAGGTCTTAACGAAGGACAGCAGGTAGCCATATACAGATAGAAAGGCGGATTCGGGGAATGATAAGATTTTTAATGCAGAAGCTTCTACATAAAAAATGGATGGTTGTAAGTCTGCTTATAGGCAACGTCCTGCTTATAGCGATAGCATGTAGTAATCAATGTATAAAAATGCTTCTCTGCAGAGAACACTTACAAAATCATTTGGTGATTATATTGAAAAAGAGGGAGTTTATCCGGGAGTTATAACGATTGAGTCGGCAATGACGAGAGAACAGTCGAATGAAGCTGATTATATAATGATGTCAGAGCTGTCGGAAACGCTGTCAAAGGATTTGGGCGTTAAGCAGACGGACTGCGTTCAAATTGAAAAATTAATGAAATCTAATGCTAAATCTCTTCTGGAACGCGAAGACAATACTATGGGACATACAATGAGTATAGCTTCAATGACAGGTATTGAGGAACACATAAAACTGCTTGCAGGACGCATGTATGAGAAAGAACCTGTTGACGGGGTTTTAGAAGCCATAGTAAGCCAGAAAACATTTTCTCAGGCTAATCTTATACTTGATGAAGAGATGCAGTTTAAAGAGCAGCTTGATTCTTCGGGTAATCCGATTGTCGTTAAGATTGTCGGGGTATTTACTAATAGTGTATCTGATGATAATTACTGGATTAAAAGTCCTTCGGAGTTTGATACGGAGTGTTTTATTGCAGAACCGTTATTTGAAAAACGTTTATTAATACTAATAAACAGGTATATAATATAGAATCTTCATGGAATATATTTTTCGATTATACGGCGCTTGAGCCTTCGGATGTAAAGTATTGTTCATAAAACGGAGCAGTGCGAAGAAACGTATAAAGGAAGGACGACAAGATTTAATGAGCCGGTTTATATGGACATACTTAAAAGCATTCCTTTTGTCACAGAACAAAATTGTTACGACGCTTCTTATATTGCAGGTTCGGTTCTTGTGCTTTTATGTGCATTTATCTTTATGATATCAAGGCAGATGTTAGACCTTGAACAGAATGAAATAGCGCTTCTTAAAAGCCGGGGTTCGAGCAAGATGCAGATTATATCAATATACGCACTGCAGTCTGTTATTATAACTGCGGTAAGCGCAGTTTTGGGTCTTCTGCTTGGAAGCTTTTTGTGCAGGGTGCTTGGCTCTGCAAACGGTTTCCTTGAATTTGTACACAGAAGCTCGCTCAAAGTAAGATTTGACGGACAGGTTATGCTTTATCTCATTATTTCATGTCTGATATCAATTGCAGTTATGGTTCTTCCTGTATTTAAGGATGCCGGTGTAACAATAGTCAATTACAAACAGCAAAAAATAAAACTAAAAAACCGCTATGGAGAAAAGTATATTTGGATGTACTTTTATTTGCAGTATCAATATACGGGCTGTACTCATTTACCGACAGAAAAGATATGCTGATGGCGAGAACGCTTTCGGGCGAGTCGGTTGATCCGATGCTGTTTTTGTGTGCGTCGTTATTTATTATAAGCGCGGGACTTGTTGCATTAAGGATACAGCCGCTTATTGTAAAAAAGCTCGTTTATGTAATAACAAAACGTTTTCTTAAGCCGGCGTCGTTTGCATCGTTTTTGCAGATATTAAGGAGCAGGGGTAAGCAGAGCTTTATGATGGTATTTCTTATGCTGACAGTTGCCCTTGGTATATATAATACAACGGTTGCGCGTACAATTCTTTCAATGCCGAAAAGAGCGTTGAGTATCAGAACGGCGCTGATGTTGTTTTCAAAGAAGTGTGGAAGGATAATTCGGCGTTTCTTGTATCGACGGCTGAATATGTAGTTGAAGAGGGACTTGAACTTACATATACCGAGCCTGATTATACAAGGTTTGAAAGTCTTAGCGGTACAAAATCTCTTGCCCGTGTATTAAAAGATAAAGTAGATATTTCGGGCGACAGAACAAGAGAGGGTATTAATTCTGCAACGATTATGGGTATTAATACAAAGGAATTCGGCGAGACGGTTAATTTTGATTCTACGCTTCTTTACGAGCATATTAATACATATCTAAATGTTCTTGGTTCTAATAAAGATGCGGTGCTTTTGTCAATGAATTTTCATACAATTCTTGAATATGATATTGGAGATAAAATAACTTATATAAATGAAGAAGGAGATATTATAGACGGACAGGTTTACGGATTTTTCGATTACTGGCCGTCGTATATACCGCAGTCGTACAGTATAACTGATGAAGGAGTTTTTGGATAAGCAGGATGAATATATGGTTGTTGCCAATCTTGCAAAGATTCAGGAGGTATGGGGTGTTACGCCGTATCAGATATGGCTTAAGACAGATGGCTCAACGCAGTATATATATGATTATGCTGAAGAAAATGAGCTTACGTTTACAGAATTTTATGATTCGGTTTCCGATATGGTTGAAATAAGAAATGACACTTTGTTTCAGGGAACTAACGGTATACTTACAATGAGCTTCATAGTCGTGCTTATACTGTGCTGTGTAGGTTTTCTTATATACTGGATTTTATCAATCCGTTCAAGAGAGCTTTTATTCGGAGTATTCCGCGCAATGGGTATGAAAAAACGTGAAATAATCAGGATGTTAATAAATGAACAGATATTCAGTTCCGGTATATCCATTGTTATCGGGGCTGTAATCGGAGTGATTGCGTCCAAATGCTTTGTACCGCTCGTACAGATATTTTATTCAACGACCAATCAGGCAATACCGCTTACGGTAGTAAGCAGGACTGACGATATGATAAGGCTGTTTGGCGTAATAGCGGCTGTTATACTTATATGTATGATAATCTTAGGCGTTATTATTTCTCGTATAAAAATATCACAGGCTCTTAAACTGGGGGAGGATTAATATGGATAATGGCAGTACCGAATACATTATTGAAACACATGATATTGTTCAGAGCTTTCCGGTATCAGGAGGAGAGTTTGTGGCGCTTAATAACATTAATATTAAAATACCAAGCGGTAAAATGACTATACTTAAAGGACGTTCGGGTTCGGGTAAAACAACGCTTATGAATCTTTTAGGGGCGCTTGACAGACCGAAGTCGGGCAGCATCCTTTTGTAAAGGGAATGACATTGTGGCAATGTCCGAAAAAGAGCGTGAAAATATACGAAAGAAAGAAGTAGGCTTTGTATTTCAGTCGGTTGCTCTTATTCCTATGATGACTGCTTATGAAAATGTTGAATTTGCACTCAGGCTCGCCGGGTATAAAGGCAATAGAAAAGAACGTACATTACAATGCCTTAATCTGGTAGGACTTTCAAAACGTGCAAATCATATGCCGCAGGAGCTTTCGGGAGGCGAGCAGCAGAGAGTTGCAATAGCGCGCGCCATAGCCCACAAGCCGGGGATTATATTTGCTGATGAGCCGACGGCTGAGCTTGACTCCGGTACAAGTATACAGGTAGTTAAGATATTTAAGGCTCTTGTCGCGAATGAAGGTGTAACGGTTGTAATGACGACCCATGACACCGGACTTATGGGCGCCTCGGACTGCATATATGAACTGGAGGATGGTGAGATAGTTGAAGGACGTAATGATTGAGTGTGACAACCTTGTAAAAATATATAAGACAAAGGATATTGAGGTGCTTGCCCTGCAGGGACTTGACCTTACTGTTGAGCGTGGAGAGCTTATGGCTATTATAGGTAACAGCGGAAGCGGCAAATCCACATTTCTTAACATGATTGGAGGACTTGACAGTCCGAGCGCCGGTAAATTATACGTAGACGGCAAGGACCTTTTCAGGCTTACCGAAGCCGAGCTTGTAGAATATAAGAAGAATACGGTTGGTTTTGTATGGCAGAATAATGCAAGGAATCTTCTTCCGTATCTTACTGCCTATGAAAATGTTATGACTCCTATGCTTTTTTTCAAAAGAGGAAAATAAGAAGGAGCGTGCAAATGAACTTCTTGAGCTTGTAGGTCTGTCTCACAGAAAGAATAACAGATTAAGCCAGCTTTCGGGAGGCGAGCAGCAGAGAGTTGCAATTGCAATCGCACTGGCAAATAAACCGAAGCTTCTTCTTGCTGATGAGCCTACAGGTTCAGTTGACAGAAATACTTCTGATTACATTCTTGATATGTTCCGTAAGCTTAATGAGGAGCTTGGAATAACGATAGTAATTGTTACGCATGACCAGGGCCTTGCAAAGAAGGTAAACAGAGTTGTATCAATAAGAGACGGAAAAACCAGCACTGAGCGAATTATGAAAAATGATTATATAAATAAATTGGGAGATGTGTCATTTAACTGGAATGATACAGAAGAAACCCAGGAGGAATATGCGGTACTTGACCGCGCAGGCAGACTGCAGATACCTCCGGAGCTTCTGTCAGGTCTTGGTGTAGATGGCAACAAGGTTAAACTTGAGCTTAAAGACGGCCATATTATAATCGCAAAGCCGTAAAGCAGTACCATTCTCCCTGAGTGGTTGTTTCTATTATTTTAAAACCTGCATCCGTTATAGCGCTTCTTACTTTGTCGGCTGCAGTATCTATAATACCTGAAGATATGAATAGTCCGCCCGGTTTGATATGGCGGGCTATAATTTTTGACAGCGGAATTATTACATCAGCAAGAATATTTGCAACAGCTATATCATAGCATTCATCGCCTATGCTGTCAGCAAGTGCGGTATCGGAAAGCAAATCGCCGCATATTACGTCAAATTGTTGTTCAGATACGCCGTTAATATCTCTGTTCTCAAGTGTACTTGGAATGGCATATTTGTCTATATCGATTCCCAGAGCGTGTCCTGCGCCGTATTTAACAGCGGCGATTGAAAGTATTCCGCTTCCGCATCCCACATCAAGAATATTCATGCCGTCGGTTATATTTTTTCAAGCGCTTTAATGCACAATTTGGTAGTATCGTGAGAACCGGTTCCGAATGCGGTTCCCGGGTCTATGCTTATAACAATATCCGACGGCTTGTATCCGTCGTAATCATCCATGCTCTGCCATGAAGGTTTTATAACCATTCGGTCTGAAACCCTGAATGTATGGAAGAATTCCTTCCAGTTATTAATCCAGTCTTTATCGGCAGTTTCAGATACTTCTACAGCACCTTCGCCTATGTCCATATATTCTTTTATCTTATCAAGTTCATCATTTAATTTTTTAAGAAATGCTTCTGAATCCTCGTCTGTATCTCTGTAAAATCTTATTACAGCCTTGTTGTCGCAGGCTACGGGGTCAGGAAGTATGTCAACATACATCTGTCTTTTTTTTTCGTCTTCGGTAAGAGGAACATTATCCTCTATCTCAATACCCTCCACTCCGATTTCGGAAAGCGTATAGCTGATTATATCCGTAGCTTCATTGATTGTATGAAGCGTATATTTTGTCCATTTCATAAAAATTGTCCTTCTTTCTACTGTATTGTAATGACTAATATGTTTTTGAAAATCCTGTGTGGTAATTATAGTATATTTGCCAGAGACAGACAAGCTGCAATGTGGTTTGATTCGTCAATTTTTGGAATCTTTACAATATCTGTGAGGAGACATTTTGTATCTGTCTTTGAATTTTCTGCAAAAAATATGCCGCATCAGTAAACGAATATTTATATGCAACGTCAGCGATGCCTGCACCGGATTGAATATCCAAAAGGGCATGTTCCAGTTTTAAGTTAGTTATGTAGGTTATTATTGTAAATCCTGTATATTTTTTAAATAATCGCATGAGATGAGCTCCTGATATTCCGATTGTACCGGCAACATCATTAATACTTATTTTATCAGTTATATTATCCTCGATATATTTTATTGCATTTTTAATATAATCGGTATATATATTATCTGAAGATTCGTATTCGATTACATAATATTTATCGTCTATAAGCATTGTAAGAAGTTCATACAATCTGCTCATGATTTTATAAATATCGTCTTTGCCGGCAGGTGTGGTATATGAGACAAGCTCATCTGTTATCTGCATATATCTTTGTGGTGCAGACGTTATTTTAGAAACAATGCGTGGACAGCTTAGACTATATTCATTAGCAGATATATCGAGCAGCTTAGGACTGATTAATATATGGTATTCCATTCCTCCGAAATTGAGATATGTGCTGTGTATCTGTTTTGGATTAACCCACATTAAATCACCGTTTTCAAAAGTATATTCTTTACCATCCAGTAAAAGCCTGCCCGGATGTTTCGGAATAATAATCTCATGTTCATTGTGCCAATGAGGAGGTACCAAAGGCCCCGGATTACCATATAATGTATATACGTAAAACGGAAATACGTCTGTAAGACGGTCATTTATTTCATAAAAATCCCATTTATCTGCCATAACAACCTCTTTTAAATTTAATGATGTATGATTTAAAACAACCATATCATAATTATACAATATTTCACAAGGATAATCCAATATTTTAGTAAATTATATTGTTATAATACAAATATGGTTATATGTAACATGAATAAAAATACAAGGGGGTTAATATGAAAATGAAGAAAAAATTATTGAACGGATGTATAGCATTTGCATGTATTCTCGGATGTATATTATCATTATTGTATATCCCGGATAATGTCGATGCAAAGGCAGTGCCAAGGAAACTGGTTATGAACAAAAGCAGAATTGTAATTGAGGTCGGAAGCAAATACAAATTAAAGGTAAAAAAGACGGTTCCGTCAAAAGCCGATAAAAAAGTAAAATACAAGTCGGCGAATAAAAAAATTGCCAGAGTGTCATCTAAAGGAGTTGTAAAGGGATTGAAAAAGGGCAAGACGAAAATAAAAGTAATATCAAAAAGAAATAAGAAAATCCGTGCGATTGTGAAAGTTACCGTGCGAAAAAAAAGCAGATGTTAATATGCCGGTATCTACAACGGCGCCGGTAAATGTATCTGAGGTACCGTTACAGAATACCGATAATCCGGCTGTTAATACATCAACGCCTCTTCCAAGTGTTGAACCAATTTATAATCCGGATTATGCTAAGCTTGTTGGCCGTTCGGACCTTACATATGAAGGACTCGTAACTTTCAGTCCATATGGTATGCCTGTTGCAAATGGTCGTTTCGGAGGTCCTGTGTGGGAAGCTGATGAAAATACACTTGCAATGCAGCTTAATCATACTGATACATTTATGTTCAATGATGCATCCGCCAATTCTGAATGGGATTACAGAAGCGGCGCTCTCGGAGTGCTCAATATAGATTTTGGAAATGCGGTATTCTCAGATGAGCTATCACAGCATTTAAGCCTTTATGACGGTAAATTATCACTTACGGATAAAGAGGTGTCGGTAAATGTTATTGCTGACAATGCTTCTGATGCCGTACTTATTAATATAGATGATAAAAAAAAAAATCCTTCGGATATTAATATTGACCTTAAGATGACAAGAAATCCTATTGAGACAAAGGGTAAATGGAGTGCAATATCTTCATTTGATATTGATACGGCGGATAATTTGATTATGTTAAATCAGATATTTTCTGAAGAATGTGATACAGGAATCTCAACAAATGATTTTTATTGCGCAACCTCAGTATCAATGGAGGTCACAGGTAAGGACACTTCTGTAAGTAGCATAAATAACCAGACGGCAAGGATAACCGTTCCGGCGGGCGCAGGTTCCTTTACAATAGTAATAGGCGGCTGTTCAAGTCTGGATAAATCAGTTGATGTTGTAAATACGGCTTATTCTAATTGTATGGATTCTCAGGGATATGACAAAGTATATGAGTCGAATAAGGAATGGTGGAAGGATTACTGGAGTAAATCATATGTTTATTTACCGTCGCAGCCGGATTTTGAAAAACGCCGTACATACTATATGTATCTTGCCGGTATATCAAATAGAGGTAATTATCCTTCAAAATATAATGGCGGCAACTGGATTGCTGAAGGTGACAGGCGTGACTGGGGCAACTGGTATTGGAACTGGAATCAGGACAGCCTGTATCAACCGCTTAATTCCGCAAACCATATGGAGTTAATGCAGCCTTTATATATTATGAGGGAAAAATGTTACAACCAGTATAAGGTAGCAGCAAAGCAGTATTGGGGAATCGACAGTGATGATGCGTTATTTATAGGAGAGACTTCGGGTGTGCTGGGAGCCGAAACTCTTCCCGATAGTATCGTACCGGAACTTCAGAAATATCTTGCAGGAACAGGAGAGCTAACTGATTCTGTGAGGGAGATGGGTGAAAAAGGAATCGTTTTCTGGTTCCATGGAACTGGAAATTCTCATCAGAGCCTGAGAATAACAGGTAAGTTATGTATCACATACGATGGTGGCAACACAGGAAACAGCAGAATATTATTGGCAGAAATATGAGTATACCAAAGATGTAGACTGGTTGAGGAATCACGCTTATAAATTCATTAAGGGTGCTGCTGAATTATATAGAAATTACGATGGTTTCATAAAGGAAGACGATGGTTATTATCATTTCTATCGTACTAATCTTCATGAGCATATATGGGGAGGAAAAGATGTAATTGATGATTTGTCACTTGCAAGAGGAATATTTGCAGTAGCAGTAAAGGCATCTGAAATATTAGGAGTAGACAGCGAGCTCAGAAAAGAGTGGCAGGATTGTCTCGATAATATTGCACCGTATCCGCAAAGTGATGATGAGGGAGCAATAGGGTTTACAGTCGATAACCGTTCAGGAAATACAACATGGGCGCAGGGGCTTCAGCCCGCATCTCTGATACGTGCTTTGGAAGGAACGGAAAGCCCGCAGTTTAAAATGCTTGAGAAATTTGATGTGCTTAATATGGAGACCAGAGACCAGAAAAAGGATAACGGGGATTTTCAGATTGCATTAAATACATTTTATGATACTCCGGGATATAAGAATCAATTTCTTAACGGAGAGGAAGATAAAAATGGTTCAAGCCGTTTCCTTGAGGATGCAGCAAAGCTTGGACGTGCAGATGAACTTGAAGTAATGTTTTACAGTCAGTATAAAGCCTTTTTTGATAATCCTAACCTTCTTCATGATCAGGGCGATTATTATTCAGCAGAAGGATATGGAACATGGTCTGCAGCTATTCAGACTGCACTTAACCAGAGTCTTGCACCGCTGCCGGGAGAGGATACAGTAATACGTGTTTTCCCTGCATGGCCGACATCATGGGATGCGAAGTATAAGCTGCTTGCAAAAGGCGGATTCCTTGTGTCATCTTC
>VOFD01002317.1_pt1 | contig 17828 bp, 31 predicted proteins | sample 5384101 | NCBI WGS metagenome assembly VOFD01 (sample SAMN12384723, study PRJNA508395) | human gut metagenome | isolation source: healthy gut C | host: Homo sapiens
ACGAATTTATGGCAATCAACGAAGAAAACGTAAGGCAGAACTCATTAAAGGCGTGGTATCTGGCTGCGCGTCCCAAGACGCTCACGGCAGCGCTTATTCCCGTTATCGTGGCCTGCGCGCTTGCGTTGCACGACGATACGTTTAAAACCGGGGCGGCCGTGGTATGTGCGGTGTTCGCCTCGCTAATGCAGATTGCTTCAAACCTGGTGAACGACCTTTACGACTTTATGAAGGGCACGGACGGTTACGACCGCCTTGGTCCCAAAGCGTGCCACGGCGCAAGGGTGGATTACGCCGGCTGCCATGAAGGGCGGAATAATAGCTGTTATGGCGCTTGCGTGTGCAGCCGGCTGCATACTCGTGTCGCAAAGCGGATGGTGGCTTGTGGCCGTGGGCGCGGCATGCGTTGTGTTCGCCATATTGTACACAACGTTGCTTTCGTACCTCGGATTGGGCGACTTGCTGGTGCTTGTGTTCTTCGGCATAGTGCCGGTAAACGCTACATACTACCTTCAGGCCGGAATACTTACGCCCGAGGTCGTGCTCTGCTCGTTTGCGTGCGGAATAGTGGTCGATACGTTGCTTGTGCTCAATAACTTCCGCGACCGCGACAGCGACCGCCGCACCGGAAAACGCACCATTGTCGTTATGTTCGGTGAGAGATTCGGCCGTTTGTTGTACCTCCTCCTTGGAATATGTGCATATTTGCTTTGTAGTGCCGCTCGTTTTTATGGAAATGTGGCCCGCGGCAGTCATAACCCTACCTTATCTTGTGATACATACACGCACGTGGCGTGAAATGGTGCGTATCGACCATGGACGGAATTGAATGTAATCCTCGGCAAGACGTCGCGCAACATGTTTGTTTTTGCATTGCTGCTGTCGGCGGGAATATTGCTGTCGTAAAAACCGAAATGCTTATGACGAAAGGCTGAGAGCCTTATTTGTCTGCCTTTTTCAAGAGAGTTTTCACCCCTCTCAGAGAAAAGAAAAATTATCTCTGAGATAATTCAAAATATGTCTGAGATATTTTAAAATATGTCAGACATATTTTTTGGCTGTGCCAAAATGCGGACCTGTTGATATTTACAACTGTGCGTATTTCGGTGCACGAGTTTTTCATGCCGTAACGGCTGTTTTATTCTTCCGGTCTTGATAATGTTGTTCACCTAAGTTGCGCGTAATGTGTTTCCGCACAACTTGGGATTTGCGGCTATATGCCCGGCGCGGGGGCATACAGGCTTCATTGTGACGCACCGAAAGTAATAAGAGTATGAAAGTTCCCCGGATTTCCGGAAATTTGACTTGAAAACCGGATTAATTAAATCAAATTGAAGTGAAATACATACTTAAATAATCCGATTGTAAATTATAGACCCGATAAATGGGATGTTTGTATCGTTTATGTAATGTTTATATTGCAAAATGCAACAATAATTTATGATAAACAAAATTATTTCTTGTATTATAGTGATAAATCAAAACATATATTATATTTTTGCGTCATAAGATAACAAAAAGAAAACATTGCTGCTAATTTTAAAACAAATGTAACATGAAGATGATTGAAGCTATTATCCGCAAGTCGCGGTTTGAGGATGTCAAAGAGGCGCTGCTTGCAGCCGACATCGAATGGTTTTCGTATTACGATGTGAGAGAGTTGGAAAATCGAGGCAGGACGCATATATCGCGGAATTGTCTACGACACAAGCTCCATTGAAAGGACGTTCCTTTCGATTGTTGTAAGGGACAAGAATGTGGAACGTGCGGTAACGGCCATACAAACGGCGGCCAAAACCGGCGAAATAGGCGACGGGCGCATATTCATCCTTCCGGTTGAGGACGCTATAAGGATACGCACCGGCGAACGCGGCAACATAGCCTTGTATAATGCAGAGCAAGAGGTTTGAAGCGAATTGTCGAACATGTAGAATTAGAAAAACAGGGAAATCATGATTACACATAAATTAGGATACAAGACAGGTTTGAAAGGATTGGTGTTGACAGCCTTTCTCAGTATGGTTTCGGTAGGCGCGTATGCCGCCGACGGCGCTCCGGCGCTCGACACCGGCAACACGGCGTGGATAATAACGTCGACGGTTCTCGTGCTTTTTGATGTCTATTCCCGGCATTGCCCTTTTTTACGGCGGGTTGGTAAGACAGAAGAACGTATTGAGCCTTATAATGCAGACTTTGTTCATAGTGGGCGTGGTAAGTATCATTTGGGTGGTTTTCGGGTACAGCTGGGCCTTTGGCACGGGATTCGCCGAATCGGGCAACCCGTTGGGCGCGCTGATAGGCGGATTCGACAAATGTTTCCTGAACGGCATAACGGTTGACAGCGTAGAGAGCAGCGGCATACCTAGCTTATACTTGGGTGATGTTCCAGTGCATGTTCGCGCTCATCACGCCGGCGCTTATTCTCGGAGCTTTTGCCGAGCGTATAAAGTTTAAAGGATATATGATATTTATAATACTGTGGGTTATTGTGGCCTACTTTCCCATGGCTCATTGGGTGTGGGGCGGCGGATTCCTGCAGGAGATGGGAGCCATCGACTTCGCCGGCGGCACCGTAGTGCACATCAACGCCGGAATATCGGCATTTGTAATGGCTTTGCTGATTGGCAAGCGCGAGGATTACCGTGTTGGGCACCCAATTATCCCCGCATAACATCACGCTCGTCTTTATGGGAACATGTCTTTCCTCTGGCTCGGCTGGTTCGGATTCAACGCCGGTAGCGGTTTGAAGGCAGACGGCATTGCGGCCAACGCTTTCCTTGTGACTCATGTGGCTACTGCCACGGCCGCCGTTACGTGGATGGTAATCGATTGGGTGTTCAATAAGAAACCTACTACGGTGGGCGCTTGCACAGGTGCGGTGGCCGGGCTTGGTAGCTATCACTCCGGCAGCCGGTACGGTGGGACTGTTGGGCGCATTTGCCATAGGCATAATAACTCCGGTGGTTTGCTTCTTCATGGTGGCTGTTATTAAGCCAAAATACAAATACGACGACGCCCTCGACGCATTCGGTGTACACGGGATAGGCGGTATCGTGGGTTCTGTGCTTTCAGGTGTTTTCGCCACGCAGTTCATAACCGGCAACGAAGGGCCGCAAGGTGCCCCTTTACGGCGACTGGCACCAGCTTTGGGTGCAGATAGTTGCAACGCTCTTTACGGTGGTTTATAGGGGGGTAGTTACCTTCATACTTTATAAGATTGTAGACAAACTGGTTGGCATGCGCGTTGACAAACGCGTCGAAGAAGAAGGCCTCGATGTCTATGAACATGGCGAAAGTGCCTATAACTGATTGCTTGAAGTCCTTCTAAAAAAGGTTTCATTTGATTGTTTTGGCATGGCTGGCGGCGTATCGCGCAACCGGCCATGCTTTTTGCGTATTTGAGACATACAAAACATTTTTTGCCAAAAAATGTTTATTTGTTGTGTAATTTGTACGGTTTACGCTAAATTTGCAAGAAACAACAGGTATATGGCTGAACATAACGACCTTTGACGGACGGTGAAGAAGCTGCCGCGCGTTATCTGATGTTTCACGATTATTCCATACTCGACCGCAACTGGCGTGCGGGCAACTTGGAGATAGACATTGTGGCGCAGAAAAAGGGCGTTTTGGTTTTCGTTGAAGTAAAAACGCAGGAAACCGATGTCTTTCTCGAGCCAGAGGATAGGGTGGTTACGAAAACGCCGCCGCTTGGTAAGGGCCGCAAACGCTTATATACGTTTTCACGACATAGACCAGCAGATAAGGTTCGATGTGATAAGGTGGTAGGGCATGGTCGGCCTTTCAGCATACGTCATATAGAAAACGCGTTCGACGCAAATTCCGACACGCTCCATAAGGGGTTTTGATACCTGTTGATACTATAGTTTAAGAGAATAATAAGGTTTTATGATGAAAGCATATAACATACGCAAGATTAGGCTTAAGGAAACAGACTCCACCAATCATTACGTTGCAACTCTTCCCGTTCCGGGCAATGAAGATATGGTTATAGTAATAGCTGAAAACCAGACGGCCGGCAAGGGGCAGGGCGGAACTTTCTGGGAGTCGGAAAAAGGGAAAAACCTTACGTTCAGCATAATGTGCGCCCCGCAATTTTTTGAAACCGAAGATGCAGTTTGCCATCTTGCAGGCCCAGTCGCTTGCGCTTTACGACGTTGTAAGCGCCATTGTTGACGGTGTAAGCATAAAATGGCCTAACGATATATATATAAACGACAAGAAAGTTAGCGGCACGTTGTCGGAATGCCAGCTGGAAAGCGGTAAGATAGTGCGGGCAATAATAGGTACGGGGCTTAATGTTAACCAACGCCTGTTTATGTCGGACGCACCGAACCCCACGTCTTTGTCGTTGGAAGCAGGCTGGGACATGGACCGCGAATCGGTTCTCGACGACATAATAATAAGGTTCGTGGATTATTACAACATGCTTCGCGACGGATTTGACATAAGCGACATTTATTTCAAGGCGCTCTACCGCCGTGTCGGGGGTGTACCCATATCGCGACAGGTTTGGTCGCTTTTCCGCAAGTATAAAAAAGTGGAGCCGGACGGCCAACTTATACTATGCGATGACTCAAACAACGAACGCTCGTATTGCTTTTAAGGAAGTTGAGTTTTTGCTGTAATTTCCTTTGCATGCGTAAAATAATTACCGGATTCCCGATTTTTTAGAAAAGCAACTCTCTGAACGGCAGCGTATAAACGGGTGCCGTGGGGGCTGCTGCCTTGTCTGCGTTGAGCGTCCGCGCGGATCGTGTTTTGTGCGCCACGCCGGAAAATTTGTGTAACAGGAAGTTGACGCCATCGTGCATGTCGTCCGTTGTTTTGACGATCCCAACGTCGTGCATGTCGACGGCTCCATTGACCCGGTAAGGGATATAGAGACCATCAATCTCGAGCTTATTTTCTCCGACCTTGAGATACTTGAAAGAAGAATAGCCAAAACGACCAAAGCTGCCCAGGGAGACAAGAGCCTTAGAAAGGAGCTTGTCATCCTTGAAAAACTCAAGGAAGGTCTTGAGGAAGGCAAGGTTGCCCGCCTTATAGAATTTGACGATCCGGATGACAAGGCTTTTGTCGACAGTCTCACCTTCTTACTCAGAAGCCCGTGCTTTACGCCGCCAATGTCTCCGAGGACGATTTGGCCGATGACGGAGAAAATAACGAATATGTCAAAAAGTAGAGACTACGCTAAAAACGAGGGTTCGGAGGTATTTGTACTCTGCGCCAAAATCGAGGAGGAGATCGCCGAGCTTGACAACGACGAGAAAAAGAGTTCCTCGCCGATCTGGGCGTTGGCTCCAGCGGACTTGACAGGCTCATCGCCGCAAGCTACAAGCTCCTCGGCCTCATAAGCTACCTCACGGCCGGCCACGGAATCAAGGGCATGGACAATAACCAACGGCACTAAGGCTCCCGGAGCCGCTGGAAAAATACACAGCGATTTTGAGAGAGGCTTTATCCGCGCCGAGGTCGTAAGCTATGAGGATCTCATGCGTCTCGGTTCATATAACGCCGCCAAAGAGCAGGGTCTTGTCCGCTCCGAAGGCAAGGAATATGTTGTAAAAAGACGGAGACGTCATTCTTTTCAGATTCAACGTATAATCTAAAATCCCCGTTTGCCGGATGTTTTTCGGACAGACGGGGTTTTTTCGCGTCTTTTCGCCGTTAAAAAAATATCTTTCCGGAATATAATATTAAACTGGGGCGCGATAAGGCCTCACCGCAAAAATTATCGGAGGAACAGCAATGGAAAACAACTATTTAACGGAAAAAAAATCCTATGAGCGTTTTGGTATATTTTTCTTTGCCGATAATCATAGGAATCTTTTTTCAGCAGACATACACAATGGCGGATTCGGCCATCGTCGGCCGATATGTGGGAGAAGGCGCCCTGGCGGCCGTCGGAGCGTCCTATTCGCTTACGAATATATTTATATGCATTGCCATAGGCGGAGGCATAGGTTCTTCCGTGATCGTGAGCCGGTATTTCGGGGCGGAACGGTTTGAAAAAATGAAAAACGGCGGTCTATACGTCCCTTGCCGTTTTTCTTGTCATAAAGCCTTCTTCTCGGCGGATTCGGACTGATGTTCAGCCGGGAGATACTTTCTCTGCTCAACACTCCCTCCGATGTTTTTGACATGGCTGTAGAATATTTGAACATATATTTTCTCGGGCTTCCCCTTCTTTTTATGTATAATGTTCTTTCATCCATGTTCAACGCCCTCGGAAAATCGAGGATACCGCTTTATTTTCTTATATTCTCCTCGGTTTTCAACGTGATACTTGACTGGATACTTGTGACCCAATTCGATATGGGCGTTTCCGGCGTCGCCTGGGCAACTCTCATCGCCCAGGGGAATATCCGCCGTACTGTCCTTCATCGCTCTTATGGCTCAATTCAAAAAGCTTGCCCCGGTCAGGGCAAAGCCCCTTTGACTTCGGCGAGCTTGTTCCAATGGCAAAAATATCTCTGCCGTCGATTTTGCAGCAGTCCACGGTGTCCATAGGTATGATGCTTGTGCAGTCCGTGGTAAACAGCTTCGGCTCGAGGCTCTTGCCGGATTTTCCGCCGCGATGAGGATAGAAGCCATATGCGTCGTTCCCATGAGGCGGCATAGGAAACGCCATGTCATCCTACACGGCGCAGAACATCGGCGCTGACAAATATTCCAGAGTCGGCGAGGGGCTACCGCGCGGCAAACAAACTTGTGGTTATATGCGCGGCCGTCATACTCGTTGTTCTTGAGCTTTTCAACCGGCAGCTCATCGAGATATTCCTCGGCGCAGACGGAACGGCCACCGCCGTGTCCACGGGACGCGACTATCTTATATTTATGGGATTTTTCTTCTGTTTCATTGGATTTAAATGGCTGTCGACGGTCTTCTCCGAGGAGCCGGCGATATGAAAATGTTTACCGTCGCGAATATCGTGAACCTTTTTATAAGAGTATTTGTCGCCATGGTGTTCGCTCCCCGGTACGGTATACACATGGTGTGGGTAGCCGTTCCCATCGGCTGGTTCGTAAACTGGGCGATTTCCTTCTCTCAGTACCGCACAGGAAAATGGAAAAAGATATACGAAAAATAATTCGGTTTCTAAAAAACAAAAGCGGGCAAATCCTTTATCTTCGGCAAGTCCGCTTTTCTCATTCTATATTCAGATCGTAGACACGTCGCACTGAGCGTCTTCGTAGAAGGTCACCTGCACCGTTGAAGCGATGTCAAAGCCGTAATATTCGGTGGTGTTGTCCTCCGAGTCTATAACACAGATGTCGTATTCGCTTTCCTGTTTCCATTCCAGGAACAGAAATTATGACCTTCTGTCCGTCGGTTATGGTTGAGGAAATAAGATTGTTTCCCCAGTCTCCCGATCCGTTTTCGGAAACATATATCTCCGTTATTCCGTTCCCATAAGATTAGCCGCATAAAACTGATTCTCGGAAAGTCCTTCTATCTCAGTTTGCGTAATCTGGGATATTGCTGTCCTGTCCGCCGCTGTCTGCGTGCTTTCGCTTCCGTTCTCCGCGCTTTCACCTGCCGCAGTGTTTTCCGTTTCGTCCGATCCGCATCCCGTAAAGGCCAGGGCGATGACCGCCGCCGATATGAGCGCTAAAATTCTTTTTTCATCCGTCTACCTCCGCTTCTTTTCTAACCACGTCATTATACTAAAGCGATGTATAAAAGTCAATCTTGTTCTACATATTTTAATCTTTGTCTAAATATTATAATAACCCTGTAAGCCTTTTATAATGCAAAAAGGCTTCCCTTTACTGAAAGCCCCGGACTTTATGTATATTATTTCTTTACAAGTTTTTTATTGTTTCTTGCCAGTTCATAATCCGGCAGAAGATTTCTTTTTCATCATCGCCTCAAGGGTCTTTATCATGTCAACCTCCGGCATGCCTATCTCGTCGGCAAGCATCGGCACCATAAGCGTTCCTTCGTCCTCGACCTCAAATATCACCCTTCTGTAGGTCTTTGATTTTTTATATCCCTCATAGCCCATTCTGGCGAAAACGACTCCGGAAATTCCGTAAATAGCGCAATAGGCCATATAGGAGTCCCCAAGGAGGTAAGCCACCGTCACGGCCCCGACCATAAACAGCGCCTCCGAATACCATTGAAATAAGTCCGAGATTAAGACAGGTCTTTTTCTGCTGAACTGTCCCCTCTTCCACGCCAAAAAGCTCCGAGAGGCCATATCAGCGCCGTTACTATCACAATAACCACCCAGCTGCAATATAATGGGATCCTGTCTTTGTCATTAGCAATACTCATAATATTTACTTCCTTTCCCCGAAATTTCCGCCGCTTATACTCTACGCCATTTCAGAGCGACTATGTCCTGCTCGGTTATAGCTCTGTAGAGCCTCCCCCAAAGTCGCGGCTCTTTATGTCTTTTCTGTCAAGCACTATTATACCAAATTCCTCAGCCTTTTTTAAAGGTTCCCGTATTTTTTATTTTATCGTCGCCCGATGTGACGATAACTCCCTTTGAGAACCAGCCTCCAAGCCTCTTTTTTTTCTGTATATAGAGCTCGTTGATGTCAGGAGTTGATATTCCCTCAGCTTACATGATATGAATACCGGAATGGAATTTTCCATTATTATAACGTCTATCTCGTTTCCGGCAGCTCTTATATCGTCATAGGCGTCCCAGTCTATCATCGCGCCCAGCTTTACGTCCGAAAACTTTCCAAGCCTCTTCGCGCTTATGAAAACGAACATCTCAAGCCAGAGTCCGTAGGTCGTCATATATGTTTTCGCCTCAGGATAGAGGTAAGTAAAACTGACTCTGTTATTTGACATCTTTAAGATTTTTTATAAATCCGTTTTTCTCAAACGCCTCAAGCATTCCGGGATTCGGCCTGTATTTTCTTCCGTCCTTATGGATGAACGTCATATTGGCGGAAAAATTCAGCCCGTATTCCATCACCGAATTTACGGCCTGAAGGTATCCGCATGTATAGCTCCAGTTCCTTAGGTCCTTGAATATATAATGGCACATATTCAATACGCTGTCATAATTTTTTCGTCCGGCTCCCTGTGGGACTCGCCGACAAACTGGAAATTTTTTTTTTGCGTCCATAAAGTCGTCGAGTGTAAGGCGCACCGTGTCCATTGTAAAAGTCCGGATCGTCTATGTCCATTATTTTACCTGCGGCTATATCCGTGTAATACATCCTTATGTGCCCGTCAAGCCCCGCCCTGTGTCCGGCGATCATCATAAGCTCGCTTCCTCCGGTGAGCTCCATAACGCAGTCACCGTATTTTTAATGACTCCGGACGTTTTGCCGTATATATCCCTTACGTTATTTATGTCCACCGGTATTTTTTTCCAGCTTTATCCCCGGAAGATGCTTTTGAAGCACTTTTTAAGGGCGGCAAAATATTTGTCGTCGGTAACGGCGCTTGTCGTATATATATACTATTCTGTCAGGCTTTATGGTCAGAACGGAAAGTATGTTTTTAATTGTGTCTTTGTCAAAAAACTCTATAAGCGTCATAATTCTGTCCGGCTGTTACTCAATTACCGTCTTTTCCTCAAATACCGTCTCTTCTTCCTTCTTTTTTTTCTCCCTTGCCCTTCTTTCCGAAGGCCGAGCCAAAGTTGAGTTTTGCAGCTATTCCGGGAGCCATGTCTATGAGCTTGCTTACGGCGTCCTGGTTTTTGATGTTGATGAGCTGCACGCTTCCGTTGACTATGGCGATGACCGCGCTGGGAGTTATTTTTGCTCCGAGTCCGCCTCCGCCGGCTCCGTTTTCTGCCCCTCCGGCCCCGACGCCCACTGAAACGTCAACAAGCGGAATGAGCGTTACCTCCCACCTTTACGGCGTCGCCGACTACCGTTTTGAGGATACAAAGTCCTCTACTTTATTCATTAAAGTTTCAAGATTTCCCGCTGTGTTATTTGCCATTTTTATCACCCTTTATCAATAGTATTATTATTTTTTTCTCACCGGTTTTACGGCTATAAATCTTAATATATAAAATATCAGGAAGGCGGGGACTATATATCCCTTTATCCTTGTCTCGCCCTCAATGACCTCTCTGTCAAACACGGCCTGCACTTCTATTCTTTTATTCAGAACGCCGTTAAGGCTCCATGCCGCCCCCGACTATACGTCCCGTAAGTGAAGGGTCGGACAGACCCAGCTTTCGGAAAGATAAAAAGTCCTTCGGCTTAACGCTTCTGAATATGGACTTTATAAGCCTGACTGCCGCCGATATGAGCTTTTTTCCTCTCGTCCTTCGGCATCTTTATGAAATACTCGGCGTTCAGGCTTACGCTCTTTTCTTCGCTCTCCGCTTTTTTATCTTCTTTTTCCGTCTTCTTTTTATCGTCATTATTGCCTTTTGGGGCAGGCTTGGCGTTTGCTCCTTCATTTTTCCCGTCCGTTTTTTGATCCCGACGGCTGGCTTTTTAGCGGCTTCTTCAGCATTGCCGTCATCGTCACGCATTTTGACGTATTTGATTTTTATATCGCCCTTTTGCGCGGGCTTTTCCTTTATTTCTTTTCTGATGTCGGCCAGCCTGACGACCCTTACCGCCGGCTCTCTTTCCTCCGCCGTGATATTTTTCCCAGTCTGCCGGAACGGACGGCTCATCGTTTCGCCTTTCCGGCTCGATTTTGACCGTCGGAGTTTCCCGCTTCTTTGCCTGAGGAATCGGGTGCTGTTCCCCCTTTTTCACGGCGCCGTTTTTTGCGGCTCCGTTTTTTTCGGAATTTCAACGGGCTTCTTTTCGGCCTTTTTCGTCTTTAGCGGCCGAATTTTCATCCTCTTTTTCCTCCGTCTCATTTTCAAAGGCTTTAAGTCTCTTTCCGAATATCCTCACGGAAGTAGATACACCGCCGTCCTTATATCCGAGATCTATCCTCAATATCCCGAAAAGCGCCTTAACTTTGGCCGCCGCCATCGTCTTATCATATTTTTCGCCCTTTATCTCGTAAAACACAGGGCAGAATATGATGACCAGAAAAAGTATCAAAACAGCGGCTATTGCCCAAAGAACAGCTTTGCCTGCCGTTTTAAGTATTTTCAAAAACATCGTCATAGGCTTCTCCTCTTTTTTTGTCAGCCATATACAGTCCAGCGCCTGGTGATTATGAATACCAACGGAACAACGGCGCAGTACAGAGCCGTCTTTAACGCCATATCCGCGAAAAAAGGCTCTACAAGTAATTTATAACCAGATCCTCGGCAGGATCAAGTATCCACAGATCGTTGCTGAAAAACAGCTTATGAAACACGATAAAGCAGGCGTTGAAATCCACGGCGGCCAATATCCTATGACAAGAGCCACGGCCAATATTATGCCTGATACCACCGCCGAATATTTTATTAGCCTGTCCAGAGAAAACTTCTTTTTTACCGCCAGCGTAAATGTCAGCGCCGCGAATATGACGGCCGCCGCCTTTCTTATGGCGAATCCGCCGTCAAAAAGCGCCTTGCAGTCGGCCATATGTACCTTTTCTCTTTCGCTGAAAAAGTTCCTTGTCTCTCCGTTGACCTCGGTGACGATATTTTCCAGATCGTTTCTGCCGCCGTGCAGATAATCCATAAGCTCGTTCATAACATACATTATATCGTCCATTTCCATATCAATGTTTTGGGTGACATTATATTTTTCAAACTCATCCCTGAAATATCCAATATCGCCGAATATCGCCTGCGCCACGGCCGTAAGCAGGAGCATAATGACCAGCGCCAGCGCCGCCATAAAAGTAATTATTTTTTCAATACGCATTTGTATCCTCCAAAAATGAATCTCAGCAGCTCAAAGGCTCTCTCTTTCCTCCGGCCATTCCTATGACAGTATACTTTCCGGCGTTTCTCTCCGTAAGGAGCTGTCCGGACGACATTATCTCATATGAAAATCTGCCGTTATCCCTTACGCAGACGCAAAAACTCCGGGCGCTGTTATGCCCATCTCCATAAGGCTCACAACCGCCGCCGTATCTTCTATGCTTTTTCCCACATAAAGCTCTTCGGCAAATCTCATACTATCACTCCAAAACATATATAGATTTAGTATACCAAATTTCGGCTGATTTGAAAACAACGGCGCGAATTTTTAATATAAAATACAGAAATTTAGTTTCGGCAATAAAAATGGAGACACAACATCAGCAGTTATGTCTCCGTTTTTTTATTTCAGCAGTCCAAAATACAACAATACGACAGCGCCCAAAACGATCCTGTACCATCCGAACACCTTAAAAGTCATGCTTTTTGATATATGACATCAAAAAATCTTATTACTATAACCGAAACTATGAAAGCCGATATCATTCCGGCAATGAGTATGGCTATTTCCATACCCTGAAACGCTCCGCCAAACTTGACCAGCTTCAAAAAGGTTTGCGCCAAACATAACCGGTATCGCCAAGAAGAATGTGAACTCGGCCGCAACCGTTCTTGAAACTCCGATAAGAAGCGCGCCGACTATGGTCGCTCCGGAACGGACGTCCCGGGAAACACCGCGGCGATGAGTTGAAAAGGCCGATGATGAGAGCCGTCTGATATGTAATGTCGCCTATACGCCTTACCTCGGCCGCATATGGCGGTTACGGTTCTCGATTAAAATAAACGCGATACCGAAAACAATGAGCGCAATACCGACGGTGGTGGAATTATAGAACAGCTCGTTTATCTTGTCGTCAAGCAAAAGTCCGACAACGGCGGCTGGCACACAGGCCACAACGATCTTGAACCACATATTCATGATCCTCATATCCGTTTTTATGCCGCCCCTTTTCCTTCGGAACGGAAATATCTTTTTCCAGAATATGAGCACAACGGCAAGGATGGCTCCAAGCTGTATGACGACCTCGAACACCTCCATAAACTCCTGCGACACATTAAGCGGCATAAACTCGTTAAGAAGTATTATATGTCCTGTGCTGCTTATGGGGAGCCACTCGGTTATTCCCTCTACTATACCAAAATAAGAGCCTTTAAAATCTCAAGCATAATAATTTCTCTCCATATAATTATTTGATGTTTCCGTTCAATTATAATCTCATATAGTGCATATTACAATTATTTTTTATTTTTTTTCTCAGCTCCGCTATTCCCATAACCGCCAGAAATCCGGCAAAAATTTTCCTTAAAACTTCCGAGTCAAGGCTCACCGCGGCAAAGAGCCCAAAGGCGGCCGCGAGCCCGAAAAGGACAATGGGCTTTACTACCTTTTTTCTCTACGTTTCCATCCTTTATATGGGATATCAGTGCCGCGACGGCTGTAGGTATAAAATATATCAGGTTTATGCCCTGACGGACTGCTGGCTTATATCCGTCAGCATAACAAGGGCGGGTATAGGCACCGCTCCCCCTCCTATGCCCATACCGCTTATTATTCCCGAGGCGAATCCTATAACAGCCAAAAGTATCATAGGAACATCCTCACAGCCGCTGCCAGCATAGCGAGACCAAAAATTATATGGAGCTTTCTTGACGATATCTTATTCAGCAGCTTAGCCCCAACTACTCCGCCTATTATTCCGCCTATGGATACGGCAACAGTATCTCCCCACGGCACATCGGCCTTAAAAACATATATCATAGCCGAAAGCACGGATAAGGGAAGTATTACCGCTATGGCGGTAGCGTGCGACTTGTGGGCGTCCACCCGAGGAATTTTTTCCATACATGGTACGGCAATAGTACCGCCTCCCGATCCGAAAAGCCCATTGGCAAAACCTGTTATTATACCTATTAAAGCTGTTTTTACCTTATTTTTCAAATTTTATCACCCAAGGTTATTTTTAGCCTCACAGGTCTTTAATATTCATTTTATCAATTTCTTTGTTTTTTTTTTCTTTCTCTAACAGTAAAATATATGGCCAGCAATATGGCAGTGGGTATATTCATAAGCAGAAAAACAACAAGTATTAACCCAATGGTAGAAAGCATAGACGTTCCGCCGAAAGCTGCTATGCTAAAGATCCCCAAAAGTGAATATATCACACAGAGAAACGGCAGTATAAGGCCAGGCCACTTACTTTTTGAACGGATAAAAATATTTGTAAGGCTATGCCTCCCCCTATTATAAAAATCAATATTATTATTCTTGTAAGATCGCTATAAACATTTCCTGAACTATTCATTTTGTTCTCCTCCTGCAGTTTTCGATACTCAGTTATCAGTATTTTGGCAGCGTCAAAATCCATTTTCTCATTGAGCGCTAACTTTTTGATAAGACTGATATATGGTTCCTCGGATGAGTTTTCACCGGTCTTTATTTTATCTATCAAACGATCCAGTCTCAGCCTTACTGTTGGATATGTTACCTCATATTGTCTTGCCATTTCCTTAAGGGAACCGGAGGACAGAACAAATCTTTTTATAAACGCCACATCCTCCTCATCCAGCTTTGCCAGCCACGGCGGCATAAATTCCATAACAATCACTTCCTTTAATAAAATTAATATATCATTTAATTTTATTGAAGTCAACAAAATATTATTAAAGCAAAACGCATAAAAATAAAGACAGACGAATCGTCTGCCTTTTATTCCGTATTATTATATATCTTTTTCGCCTCCGACAAAATGGCCTGCCTCATCTCTCCAACGGTTCTGACCTTTATGTCCGCCATTTCAAGCTCTTTTTTTCTCCGCCGTATCCATATAGGCATCCAATTGAGCGGGCTCCGTTTTTAAAGGCTGTTTCCATATCTGAATATCTGTCGCCGATTATCACAAACGGCCGTCATATCTCCCTTTGATATTCTCAAAAACGGCGTATTTGGGCTTAAAGCCGTAGTCCTCGGTGCAGTAGAAGCTATCGAAATATTTTTCCAGATCAAAGGCCTTCTTGTGCGCCTCCATATAGCTTCTTTTGCAGCTACTGAGAAACACGGTCTTTCCGTACACGCCGGTCTGGCGTACAGCCTCCAGCGCCCGTCATACAGCACGGCTCTTCCGGAGTAAATAAGCTCCTCCATATACTCTCCAATGAAGCCGCTGTATTTTTTCTTCTTATCCTCCGAAATATCCGGCCTGAAATCGCTCCACATGGCATTTACGTCCATGCCTATCCACTTTTCTATTTCCCGGTTCGAATATTCCCTCACGTCCTCGCCGTCAAGACGCATGATCTCGCAGCATTTTCTGAATGCCGGAGCGTATATCCTCATACTGTCGTGTATTGTTCCGTCATAGTCAAACACAAAGGTCATTATAATCCCATCCCTTTAATAAGATTTACCATTTCTATGGCTCCAAGCGCACAGTCATATCCCTTGTTTCCGGCCTTTGTTCCAGCTCTCTCTATAGCCTGCTCGATATTGTCCGTAGTAAGCACTCCAAACATTACGGGAACACCGCTGTGAAGGCCGGCCTGAGCTACGCCCTTTGAAACCTCGGCGCATACATAGTCATAATGCGATGTCGATCCCCTTATCACGGCTCCAAGGGCGATAACTGCGTCATATTTTCCGGATTCCGCCATTTTTGAAGCGATAAGAGGTATCTCAAACGCTCCGGGAACCCATGCGATGTCTATATCATCATCGTTTACGTCATGTCTTTTAAGTCCGTCAAGAGCTCCTGAAACCAGTTTCGATACTATAAACTCGTTGAACCTTGCCGCGACTATTCCGACCTTTATGCCCTGCGATACAACATTTCCCTCAAATATTCTCATTTTCTGTTCCTCCTGTTTTTATATATTTTTGCACGTTATATTTTATTTAAGATGGAGCATATGTCCCATTTTGTTCTGTTTTGTCTTCATATAGAACTCGTCATACTGGGTAACGCCGATTTCGATGGGCACCCTCTCAACGATGGAAAGGCCAAAGTCCGAAAGTCCCTCTATCTTCTTGGGGTTGTTGGTGAGAAGTCTTAACGTCTTTATGCCGAGATCCCTAAGTATCTGGGAGCCAATGTAGTATTCTCTCAGATCCTCGTCAAATCCGAGGGCAAGGTTTGCCTCTACCGTGTCAAGCCCCTTGTCTTGAAGCTCATACGCCCTCAGTTTATTTATGAGTCCGATGCCTCTGCCCTCCTGCCTCATATACAGAAGGACTCCTCTGCCTTCTCTTTCTATCTGTCTCATTGCCTGCGCAAGCTGCTCGCCGCAGTCGCATTTGAGCGAACCGAAAGCGTCTCCGGTCAAACATTCGGAATGCACTCGGCAAAGCACGTTTTCTCCGTCTCCTATGTCTCCCTTTACAAGAGCCACATGATGCTCTCCGTTGAGCTTGTTAACATAGCCGTATGCAATAAAGTTTCCGTACTTTGTAGGCATCTTCGTTCTTGCTACGCACTCAACCAGCCTATCGTTGACCTTTCTGTAGCGCTGGAGAGCCTTTATCGTTATGATCTTCATATCAAATTTTTCCGCCAGCGCAAGAAGTTCCGTCCTTCTCATCATCGTGCCGTCGTCCCTCATTATCTCACAGCAAAGACCACATTCCTTAAGTCCGGCTAAACGCATAAGGTCAACTGTAGCCTCCGTATGCCCGTTTCTCTCAAGGACGCCGTTCTTCTTGGCCAGCAGAGGGAACATATGGCCGGGGCGGCGGAAGTCCTCGGGTTTTCGAGTCATCATCCACGCATTTCATAGCCGTTATTGATCTTTCTGCCGCTGATATACCCGTTGTCGTGCTTACATGATCTATGGAAACGGTGAACGCCGTCTCGTGGTTGTCCGTATTATTTGTTACCATCTGCGGAAGCTTGAGCTTTCTTATATATTCCTCGCTCATAGGCATACATATAAGACCCCTTGCCGTGAACGGCCATAAAGTTGATGTTTTCCGTTGTCGCCGCCTCAGCCGAGCATATAAAGTCACCCTCGTTCTCCCTGTCCTCATCATCGGTTACAAGGACTATCTTTCCTTTCCTGAGATCCTCAAGCGCTTCTTCAATGGTGTTAAATTCTTTCATTTCCTGTTCCTCCTTAAAATCCGGCTTTCAAAAGAAAGTCCCTCGTTATGCCCGAGCCCTTTCCCCTCCGGCCGTTATTGTTTTCATTATCGTCAAACATAATAAAATGCTCTATATATTTTCCACGACGTCATTTTCAAGATTTACCGTGTCACCCGGCTTCTTAAATCCAAGCACGGTTTCCTTCGCCGTATGCGGTATAAGAGATACGGAAAAATCCGTGTCCGTGACCTTAGCTACCGTCAGGCTTATGCCGTCTATGGCTACTGAGCCCTTCTCGATTATATATTTCATTATTTTTCTGTCCGCCGCTATGGTGTACCAAACGGCTATGTCGTCCCTTTCGGTTTTGACTATTCTTCCCGTGCCGTCGATATGCCCGGAATGATATGCTCAAATATATGGCGATGGATCCTATAAACAGGGCGTTTCATCACGATATGCTTACGTTTTCGTTTTTCTATGCCTTTTCGGAAAATTTTATTCTTCCTATCTCTCATGACGAGGTAGTTCACGGTAAGGCTTCGCTTGTTAATAAGATGTTCGGATCGGATACAGACCAGAAGTTCGCTCAGGCACGGCTGTTCATGGCTTATATGATGGCTCACCCCGGCAAAAAGCTTCTGTTTATGGGCTCGGAATTCGCTCAGTTCAGAGAATGGGATTATGAGAGCGGTCTTGAGTGGTTTATGATAGAGGAATATGAAAATCACAGAAATTACTGGAAGTATATAAAGAACCTGAATCATTTCTATCTTGAGCATCCTCAGCTGTGGGAAAATGATTTTACCTGGGAAGGCTTCAGCTGGATATCCAACGACGATTACAGGCAGAGTATAATAATATTCAGGCGTTTTGACCGCAAGGGAAACGAGATAATCGCAGTCTGCAATTTCGTTCC
>VOFD01002176.1_pt1 | contig 17817 bp, 30 predicted proteins | sample 5384101 | NCBI WGS metagenome assembly VOFD01 (sample SAMN12384723, study PRJNA508395) | human gut metagenome | isolation source: healthy gut C | host: Homo sapiens
ATAATAGGAGGCACATATTATGAAAAACGTATTACCTGTATGCTCCTCGTTCTGTGCATGGTTTTGGCTGCGGTTCCCACAGCGCTGGCCGGCCAGGCGGTGGAGGATCAACTTGACTTCTCTCTGCTGAAAAAAAGCACCAAGCCAACGAGACGCAGACTCTGCAGGTCGAGTCTGTGCAGAAGCTGCAGGAAGAAGTGGAACCGATGGACGCTAGAGCTTCTGGTTATACGACATATGTACCACATTCCTCAGCTTGGAACAGTACCGGATGGTAGGCGATAAAATGCATTTGAGGCCATTAGCACGTACCAGATGCGTCTGTCAAGCAGGATTGGGAAATCTGGAGTTGTATGCCAGGCGGAACCTACCGAGAAGGGCTATGTTGGAAGCAGTTGGGGTACTTTTGACTCTGGGCTGGCTACTATACCATTTCCATCGATGTAGATCCTGCAAAGCTGAAGGCTGGAACGCACACGGTGGTGTATTTTAGCAGCTATGACATCAGCGATGATGATGAGTTCAGGTGGTTGAGGAATACTGTGGTTTTGCATCATGTATGTCTTGAAAAACGCGGTACTCATGACACGAACTTCTTTGCCGATGCCGGTCAGTCGGATTATCCGGAAGTGACAAAGATTTGTGTCGCCCGTGGTTTCCAGGATGTAACCAACTATTTTCTGCGGTTTGGGCGGAGAATACCACTGACCGTTTTGCGAGTTTTACAACCTCAACTCGGATATGCTGGAGGTGGATGACTTTGCTGGCTTCTGACGCTGAATGCAAAGCAGTACGGTGTAGCAACAGTGTCTGTGGGCAATATTCGCAAGGACTTTACAATTTCTGTGGAAATTTTGTACAGGCGACAAGGGGCCACGACTACAACAAGAGGTAGTGAATCCCCAGCCCACGTGCAAGAGGAAGGACGTGAAAGCATTGTGTGCACAAAGTGGCCACGTGAAGTCCAGCAGCACCATCCTGCTCTGGGCCATGCCTGGGACGACGGTCGGATCACCAAGGAAGAGACCGAGGAAGCCTGGGGGCGAAGCTCTACACCTGCACCCGCTGCGGAGAGACCAAGACGGCTCACCTGCCCCGGCGCCATCTTTACCGACATGCCGAAGGATGACAACTGGTCTCACAAGGGCATTGACTACTGCCTGAAGAGGTAAAGCTGATGAACGGCATGGAAAACAACCGCTTCCAGCCCTTTACGCTTACCACACGTGCCCAGATTGTCAGCCGGTTCTGTGGTGGTTATTGGCTCTCCTGTTTGAATCTGCGGCCTTGCGTGATCTGAAGCAGGGCACCTTTCATGAGAAGGCTGTGGCATGGGGCCATGAGCAGGGGATTGTCAACGGCGTCACGGAGACGGAATTCTATCCCAACAGTTCTGTGACCTGGGAGCAGATGGCTGCGTTCTTCTACCGGTATGCGGAGAACATTCTGAAGGCAGACGTCTCTGCCCGGAAGGAAATTGAGTCCTTCCCGGACTATGATAAGACTGCTGGCTATTCCAAGGAATGCCTGTCCTGGGCCTATTCTGTGGGTCTCATCAACGGTGTGAGCAACGGCTCGGTGACTTATCTCCAGCCCAAGAGCGGTGCCATTCAAAGTGCAGATTTCCACGGTTCTGATGCGTTTCTGCGAGAATATTGTCCCTGCAGCTCCAGGAGGACTCCCTGAAGTTAATTCCTCTGGATTTTAAGGGACACTTCCCATATGTGAGGTAAAACAATGCCGGCCAATTCTGAAGGGAGTTGGTCATTTCTTGGCTGTTCTTTTTCCAGGCAATCATGAATTAAGAAAGAATTAAGGGTCTTCTGCATTAGATTCTCAATGAGATTTGCCATTCTATCTCCAACGAGACAAGAAGCACATGGAGGAAATGTCCGAAGGAGGTTCCTATGGAAGACTGGATAGAGTGTCTTTACTTCAATTTTGAAAAATTTTCACGGCGTATACGGCTGTGATCAGCATTTTTTCCCTGCTGCCCCGGCGGAAAATACCCAGGCGGGTGCCCGGACCCGGTTTGCGGTCCTATTGGCGGCCCGGAATGAAGAAGCTGTGATTGACGGACGGTAAAGCAGCAGCTTCTGGATCAGCACTATCCCTGGAGCTCTTGACGTTTATAAGTCCCCAACAACCGCACCGATGATATGGAGGGTGTTGCCCGGCGAGCTGGTGCGCAGATTTCGGCTCGTCTTGGGACGTCCGGAACAAGGGCGATGCTTTACAATGGTGCATTTGCGGCCCTGAAGCAGGCAGGGTACGATGCTTACTGCGTATTTGATGCGAACAACGGTGGACCCGGATTTCCTGGCTCGGATGAATGACGCTTTCTGTGCAGGAGCCCAGGCCGCTAAAGGGAAACAGACGGCCATGAACCCTCAATGACCTTTGGATTTCGGCTGCTACGATCTGTATTTCTTGAGAACTTCAACCTGCTGTTACAACCGTCCCAGGGGGGAAACCTGGGCTGCTGCTGGTAGGCACCGATTTGCAGCAGCTGTTTGATGGACCGCCTGGGCGGTTGGAACACCGAGACCATGGCGGAGGATGGTGAGTTTGCCGCGCAGTGCGCCAGCGGCAGGGGTCAGGGTCTGCGGGGTTCCGGATGCTCCCCACTTACGATGAGGAGCCTGTGACCTTCAATCTCGGTCCAGCGCCGCCGGTGCAGCGGCGTCATGTCCCAGGCAGGCCGTTATCTGCCCCTGGCGGCGGCAGGTTCTCCCGGAACTTCTTTGCTGCTTCGCCGTGTTTCTCTCTATGGTCCAGGTGCTGGCTTTGCTGCCTGGGCTTTGGGCGGTGGCGCAGGCGGTACTTCTGGAAAAATTGGCTGGCCTTGGCGTTGAGCTTTTGGCGTCCTTCTGGGGCAGCATGACCTTGACGGCACTGGCCCTGGCCTTAACGGGACGGCGAAAGCTGCGGCCTCTGTGGAAGTCCATTTTGCTCTATCCATTGTTCACTGCTTCCTGGTATCCCCACATATTCTGGCTGTTTTCCGGGAAGACCAAGGTTTGGAAGCCCATTGCCCACCGTGGTCAGACGGCCCGGCAGCTGGAGAGCTCGGTGCGGTAAACGACCGGGGCTGGGGGAGAAAGGAGGGCTTACTATGACCATGGGAGAGGCTGCGCCGGGCCAGGGAAGAGGCGGGGCTGTCTCAGCGGCAGGTCTGCGGAGACCAGATCACCCTGAAACCAGCTGTCCCAGCTGGAGCATGACCGGGTAGGGCCTTCAGTGGAGACCCTGCGGTATTTGGCCGGGCAGCTGGGTAGGCCGGTGTCCTACTTTTTGGATGAGACGCCCTCTAATTTGCTGGCGCTGCAAGAGGCCCGAATCCGCGCAGATCCGGGTGAGGCGCTCCGTGCATTGGAAGGTTACCAACCGGACGGATCGGCATATGACGATCTTGCGGCCCTTCTAGAGTCCATCCTGTGCCTGGCGGCATCGGATCAGGCGGCTGCAGAGGGCAGACTCCCCTATGCCAGGAGCTTGGCCGCCCGGGGACGGGAAGCCTTGACCCGGTGCGCCTTTCCGGCCGGAGACCTGGTTCAGGGGGCCCTTCTGCGGGAGGCGGAGCTGGCTGGGGACCGGATTCCTCCCGGCTGCAAAGGCGTGGGTCCGGGACCGGGAGACTGTGCTGCTCGGCTCGGCTCAGCCTGGCTCAGGACTGTCCGGCCCGGGCCTTGGCCCTGCTGGAGGGAGTTCCAGACCAGTCCCTGCTCCAGGGGCAGGCTCTTTACCGCTTGGGCCGATATCAGGAGGCATTGGAGCTTCTGCGCTGTGCAGAGGTTCAGGCAACGCCGGAAGAGGCTCTCCTATCTGGCAGCTGCTGGAGGCCTGCTGCCGGGAGTCTGGCGATTACCGGGGCGCTTATGAATACGCCGCCAAGCTCCGCCCACCGGCGGGGCCCTGATCGCTCAAGGTGGGGCAGCATGCTTCATACCCACTGTGTTTCATCCATCTCCCGGGGCTTGCATCCCCGGGAGATTATTTGTATAATAAAAAGAATCAAGAAAAAAGCGGAGGCACTGCCATGGGCGCTATCGAATTATGATTGTAGATGATGAGCAGGAGGTCCGGCAGGCCATGATTCGGAAGCTGGACTGGGAAGGCTTTGGGCTTCCAGGTGGTACTGGAAGCGGAAAACGGGACAGGACGCCTTGGAGAAGGCGGAGTCTGTGCCTTTGGATGTGGTGCTCACAGATATTAAAATGCCGTTTATGGATGGCTTTACCATGGGCAAACACCTGATGCGGACCCACCCCGGCGTGAAGCTGATTATTTTCTCCGGCTTTGATGAATTTCAGTATGCCAAGGAGGCCATTAAGCTCAATGTGGTGGAGTATATTCTGAAGCCGGTGAATGCCCAGGAACTGACCCAGATTTTTACCCGGGTGCGGGAATCTTTAGATGAAGAAATCGCTCAGCGGCGAAACATCGCCCGGTTGACAGCTGCCTATGAACAGAGCCTTCCCCTGTTGCGGGAGCAGTACCTGAATGCCCTCATTGGAGGCAATCTGACGAGGGAGGAGGCGGAGGTGGGGGGCAGCCCGGTTTGAACCTGCTTTTCGGGACGATCCCTACCAGGCGGTGGTCATGTTCCATATGGAGACCCATCCCACGGATCAGCCGGCTGTGGCGGCGGGCTGCTGCCGGTGTCTTTGCAGCAGCTGGTGACGGACCGGCTTCTGGGACTGTGCCACTTGGAGACCATTTTGAATCCTCCGAACCTCATTGCCATCACAGGATGGAGCGCGGACCCATCAGAAAGCCTCATAGGCTTGGCGGAGGAGCTCTGTGCTCAGGTTCTCCGAGCCTTGGGTACCACGGTGACTGTGGGGGGTGGGGCGGGCTTGCCGGAATTTTTATGGAGCTGCCCGGCTCCCGGCGGATAGCTTAGCGGCGGTGGAATACAAAGCCATTGCAGGGGAAGGCCGGGCCTATTACTACGGGGATCTGCAAAGCGTGGAGTGGGAGCCCTTTGACTGGGACCGGCGGCGGGAGGAACGGTTCCTCTTTGCCATCAAATATGGAACCCAGGAGCAGATTGACGCGGCTCTGGAGGAGCTTTATGAGCCGTCTGGACGGGTTGCAGCCGGGGGACTGGAGCTATGCGGCCGGTTTGGCCGGCATTGCGGGCTTTGTGTTCCGCACTGCGCAGCGGTATGAAACGGAAACACCCCGGGACGGCATTCTCTGGAGCCGCCTTCTGGACCGCAATTGTCCATTGGAGAAGGCCAAGGAGATGCTATTGAATTTGAGCTTGCAAATTAGGGCCAGCCTTGCCCAACGGCGCAACAGCGGAGCCAAGAATCTGGCGGAGGCCGCAAAGCAGTACATTCAGGCAAATTATCAAAATCCGGACCTCTCGGTGGAAACCATTTGCTCGGAGCTGCATATTAGCCAGTCCTATTTTTCCAATCTGTTTAAGCAGGAGACGGGAAAAAGCTGCATTCAGTATCTCACCTCCGTGCGCATGGACCGAGCGGTGGAGCTTCTACGGACCACCGATGACCGGACATATCTGGTGGCTCAGAAGGTGGGATACGACGATGCCAATTACTTCAGCTACGTATTCAAGAAGCAGTTTGGCATCTCACCGACCCAATTCAGGGAAGTGATCCATATGGCCAAAAAGTTGACAGACCGCGTGGAAGCTTTGGAGGGGCAGGGCGTCCATTCGGTATACCATGTTCCTCTCCTTCACAGCCAGCGCCATCATAGCCGTTTTCCTCACAGGAATTACCCTGTACCTCCGCTTTTCCTCTCAGCTGAATACCGCCATTCAGGCGGAAAATCAAATGGTCATGGAGCAGGTGGAACAGTCGCTTAGCACGTACTTGCGGGATATGCTAGGCCTGGCGGACTCCTGTAGCTACAATGTGGTGAAAGGTCGGAATGTGCAAAATGAAGATTTGACGGGGGAGCTGATGCTGCTCTACGATACCCACTCGGAATATGTGGATAGCATTGCGGTCTTCGATCCACAAGGGAATTTGGTGGCCACGGCGCCGGCAGGGTTGTTGAGCAAAGACGCTACGCCTCAAGAGGAACCATGGTTTTCTTTGCGCTGTGGAAAAGCCGGAAAATCTCCATTTCTCCCAGCCTCAGGTGCAGCATGTTTTTCCAACGGTGGGAGCTACCGATGGGTGGTGCCTCTGTCTTCGGCTGTGGAGCTCACCCGGGGAAAAAGCACCCAGACCGGCGTTCTGTTGATCCAGCTACGTTACAGTGCTCTGACAGAGCTCTTTAGCCATGTGAGCCTTTGGAAGCAACGGCTATGTCTATTTGACAGACTCTGACGGTTGCCTGCTGTACCATCCTTTTGCAGCGTATGGATGGGAAGCAGGAGACCGCCTACCGTGTGCTTGCTGAGAAAGGGGACGGGGCCTATGAGGAGGTCATAGAAGGGCGGCGCTGTGCCGTCCTGGTGCGAACGGCCGGATACACCGGCTGGCGGATTCTGGGGTGGTGTCTCAGACGGGTATCACCTTTGATAGTGCCCGGGAGATTCTTCTGGTTCTGGTGATTTTCTCCGCCTTTTTCCTGCTGCTCACAGTAGCCAATTTCTTCCTCTCCCGACAATTGACAGATCCCATCCGGCAGCTGGAGGTCTCTGTCCGCCAGGTGGAGGGGGACGGGGAAGCTCTCATTTACGTAGGTGGCGCCTTGGAGACCCGCCAGTTAGGTGAATCGGTGCAGAAAATGGTCTGGCAGATGCAGTGCCTGGCGCAGGAGGCTGCGGCGGAGCATGAGGCCAAGCGAAAGACAGCTCAACGCCCTTCAGGCCCAGATCAATCCCCATTTTTTTGTACAATACCTTGGACATCATTGTCTGGATGGTAGAAAATGAACAGCCCACTGAGGCAGTGCGCCTGGTCACGGCACTGGCCCGGTTTTTCCGCATTAGTCTTTCCGGAGGGCGGAACGTCATTCCGGTTCGGGACGAGCTGGAGCATGTGCGGAACTACCTGGTCATTCAGGAAATGCGCTATAAGAACAAATTTCACTATCAGATTCACGCCGAGGATGAGACCCTGGGACTTTCTACCATCAAGCTGATGATCCAACCCATTGTGGAAAACGCCATCTGCCACGGGATGGAATTTATGGATGAAACCGGCCTCATTACCATTGACGCAGCAATTCAGGATGGGGATCTGGTGATTGCTGTGAAGGACAACGGATTGGGCATGACGGAGGAACAGGTGGCCCGGCTGTTGGACCCCAATGCGTCTCCGGAAGCTGCCCCCGGGCGAAGAAGGGCTCTGGCGTGGGGTTACAGAATGTTCAGAGTCGAATCCGACTGTACTTTGGGCCGGGCTATGGCCTTACCATTGAAAGCGAGCCAGACTTGGGAACCAAGGTGACCTTCCGCCTTCCGGCGATTCCCTATGGAGAGATGGAGGATTTATGAGCAGGCAGGAAAAAACCATTTTGACAGTATTTGCCCTGGCACTGGTGCTTTCTCTGCTGGCGCTCCTGTTGTGGCAGGAGACCGGCTCCGATGAGCCGGAGATTCTGCACCTTTCTGTGCTCTTGGATGGCTCTGAGGAGACAGCTTGGCGGAATTTTCGCCGGGGGGCAGATGCAGCGGCGGTGGAATACAATGTGGACTTGCGCTATGTTTACCGCTATGAGAACCCAGGTCAGGCGGGCCAGCTACAGGCCATGGAAGCGGAGCTGGCCTCCGGGGCGGGAGGCTGTGGCAGTGGCTCCGTTGGATGCAGAGGCTTTGACAGAGTATCTCCGGAATCATTCTGTGCTCCAACCGGTGGTAGCAATGGGGTCTGAGGTTCATGATGAGGCGATTGCTGGCTGCGTGGCGGTGGACAGCCGGGCCCAGGCCAGCCTTCTGGCCGGGGCCATTGTGGATAGCGGTGCGAGGCACTGCCGGATTTACCTCCGCACAGGCTGCGGAGAGTTGGACCGGCAGCGGCTGGAGGGGCTTACGGAGGCCCTGAAGGAGGCCAGGGTGGTGACGGACACCGCTATTTTGGGGTCAGGTTCTTTAGATTGGGAGCCGGGTATAGCAGCGGTGGCTTTGGACGCCGGTACTTTGGCAGCCTTGGCCGAAAAGCTACCGGAGGAAGCCCCTCTGTACGGAATGGGTGTCAGCGGCTCGGTGCTGGAGCTTTTGGAAGCCGGTCGTATTTGTGCCTTGGCGGCGGTGAATGAATATGACCTGGGATACCTGACCTTATCCGCTGCTGCTGGCCTTGTGTCCGGCCGCTATCAACCTCCAGAGCTGCTAACGCCATTTCTGGTGACAGGAGAGGAAATGTTTGATCCTCCGTATGCCGCGCAGCTGGTTCCCATGGGGTAAACGATTGGAACTTAAGAAAGGAATGAAAGAGATGAACAAGCGGCTTTTGGGCGCTTTTGACCGCTCTGGCGCTGCTTTTGCCCGGATGTGGAGGAGGCGGAGGGGAGAATCGGCCGGAGATCCGGGTGGGCCTGGCGCTTTATAAAGAGGACGATACGTTCATTGAGGCCATTACCGAAGGAATTCATCGGGCGGCAGCGGAGAGCAGCCGGGAGGGGACCTGGCGGGCGTCTATTTCCGTGGCTGACGCCGAGGGCAGTCAGATCTCCCAGAATCAGCAGATCGAGCGTTTTTTGTCCTTGGGATATGATGTGCTGTGTGTCAATTTGGTGGACCGGACCAACGCGGCGCCCATCATAGATAAAGCTATGGAGGCCGACATCCCCATTGTTTTTTTTTAATCGGGGAACCGGTACCGGAGGATATGGAGAAATGGGACCGGCTGTGCTACGTGGGTTCTGATGCCCGGCAGTCGGCAGAACTGGAGGCGCAAATCATTCTGGACCTTTGGGAGCGGGAGCCGCAGGCGTTGGACCGGAATGGGGACGGGGTGATCCAATATATTATGATGGAGGAGAACGCCGCCATCAGGATACGGTGATCCGCACAGAGGGAACCATTCAGGCGCTCGGGACGGAGGCCTGGAGTTGGAACGGCTGGACAGCGGCATTGCCAACTGGGACAGGACCCAGGCCCAAGCCCCTGATGGCCGGGTACCTTGACCAGTATGGTGGACAGGTCGAGCTGGTTATCTGCAACAATGATGACATGGCCTTGGGGGTTGCCGACGCGGTGGAGGAGGCCAATTTGGATTTTCACAACATTGTGGGGATCGACGGCACAGCTGCCGGAGCAACCGCAGTGTCCCAAGGAAAGCTCCTGGGAACCGTGGCCATGCAGCCCGAGATCCATGGCAGAACGGTTTTCCGTCTGGCCATGGAACTGGCCTCTGGAAAAACAGTGTCAGAGATGGAAGAGCTGGGCCCGGACCGGTCTGTTCGCGTCCCCATGGAAATTTTATCTCGTTCTAATCGTAAGGAGGAAATGAAGTATGAAACTCTTATTCATTAATGGAAGTCCTCACAAGGACGGCTGTACAGCCGCCGCTCTGAGGGAGGTAAGCAGAACTCTGGAGGAGCTGGGTATTGAGACCGAGACCCACTGGGTGGGCAACAAGCCGGTGCCAGGCTGCATCGCCTGCGGCAGCTGCAAAAAGACTGGGGCATGCATATATGATGACGGTGTCAACGAGCTCCTGGCCAGATCCCATGAGTGGGACGGCCTGGTGGTGGGTTCTCCTGTGTATTATGGCTGCGCCTCTGGCCAGTTGCTCAGTTTCCTGGACCGTCTGTTCTACGCTGCCGGGGGCCGACTGGCAGGCAAGACGGCTGCCGCTGCCAGTTTCCTGCCGCCGGGGGAGGGCCTCAACGGCGTTCCAGCAGCTCAATATGTTTTTCGGTATGAACAACATGGTGGTGGCCACCAGCCAGTATTGGAACCAGGTGCATGGCAACACGCCTCAAGAGGTGGCCCAGGATCAGGAGGGCCTGCAAACCATGCGCACCCTGGCCCGAAACCTGGCCTGGATTCTTCGTTGCCGTCAGGCTGCTGCCATCCCGGCTCCAGAGCGGGAGCCCTGGACGCCCACCAACTTCATCCGGTAAAATAAACAGACAAAAAAACCGAGAAGGGTTGTCCCAAAACGAACTTTGAGACAATTCCCTCTCGGTTTTTCATATCAGGTGCTATTGAAAGGAGAACACGGCAAAGACGCCGGTTCCTACCAGGGTCATGATGATGCCTGCAATGGCAACGCCGGACAGGACCGCCAGGACAGTGGGCTTGAACTCCATATCCAGAAAGCTGGCCGCCAGGGTGCCCGTCCAGGCGCCAGTGCCGGGGACAGGAATGGCCACAAACAGCATGAGAGCCAAGAACAGCCCCCGGCCGGCCTTGGCCTTCAGCTTTCTCCGCCCCGGTGGCCCTTCACCAGGCACCACTGAAAAAAGGGGCCGATTACTCGTTTATTTGCTCCCCAGGTTAAGACTTTTCGAGCGAACAGATGAATGAAGGGCACAGGCAGCATGTTGCCCAGTATGCAGACAATGTAGGAGGGGAGCATGGGCAGCCCCAATCCCGGTGCAAGCAGCACCGCCCCCCGCAACTCAATCATGGGGACCATGGAAACCAGAAAAGACAAGCAGATATTTTTGGAACATAGTATAAATTCCGTCCTATGATTATAAATTAACATATTACCGATGGGAAGCCAAAAAGAACAAGGCCAACGTACCGGGGCCGGAGTGGGTCCCAATGATGGGACAGGTGTAGGCAATGTAGATGCTGCGGGTGCCAAAACGGCGGCGGACTTCTTCTGCCACCCACTGGGCATCTTCCAGACAATCACCGTGGCCAATGAAAACGGTCTGGTTTTCTGGGTGAATGGCGGTTTGCTCCATTTTGTCCACCAGCGCCCGGAGGGAAGCCCGGCGGCCCCGTGTCTTGGGAGACATTCACCAGATGGCCGGCATCGTCCACGTGTAAAACCGGTTTGATGGAGAGCATGGAGCCCATCACTGCCGTGGCGGCAGAAATACGGCCGCCGCGCTTTTAGGAACATCAGATCGTCTACGGTGAACCAGTGGGCCAAATGGAGCTTGTTTTCTTCCACCCAATCCCGGGTTTCCTCCAAACTGGCGCCTTCTTGCCGCCGGAGAGCGGCATGATAGACCAGCAATGCCTGGCCGCCAGAGGGGCCAGGGTGTCTACCACATAGAGCTTCCGGTCTGGAAACTGGGCACGCAACTCTTCTGCGGCCAGGAGGCTATTTTGATAGGTGCTGGACAGGCCGGAGGAAAAGACCAGAAGCAGCACATCCTGCCCCCGGCCAGGATTGGCGTTAGGTACTCGACATACTGCCCCGGATTGATGGCAGAGGTGGTGGCCATCTCGCCGTCTCGCAGGCGGCGGTAGAAGGTTTTGGCGTCCATTTGCCGGTAGCCGGCATCATGCTGGTAGGATACTCCACTCATGGTGAACTCCATGGGGATCATGTGAATGTCCAGTTTGACCGACAGCTCCTCCAGAAGCTCTGCGGCAGTATCCGTTACAATGGCAAAAATCAGACACAGCAGATTCTCCTTTTGTCATCATGTGGAAGGTTCGATATCAGTCTACCCGCAGATGGGGGAAATGTCAAGTAAAATCGGAAGTGATCTCAGAGCGGGAAAAGGAGATGTGGCTGCCCGGATGCAGGTAAAGAAAATGCTGCTGCCCGGTGGTGTTTACGCGGTTTTTCCGTATCTTTTTTGAAATTCGCCAGGCTTTCCCCTTTTTGGCCCGAAGCTTGTCCTCATCCGGCGGATTTTGGGTTACGGTTGCATAGAGATTATGTCAAATTCCGTTTGCATAGAAAATAGAAACAAAATGTTAACAGACTGTAACCAGAGGGGGGAGAAATCTCCACATTACGCCAGACTTTTCCCTGTGAACTTCTGTGGATAACCCTGTGGAGAATGTGCAAAACTCATGTGTACCCAGGTGGATATCCACATTATTGTCAACCGAAACCGGGGGAATATACGGGAAATATGGGTGGAGCTGTCGAATTCTGGGGGTGGAGCCAAAGTTTTCCACAGGAGGAGCAAATACCTGCTTCCATCTGTGGCATACTAAGGGAAACAAGCAAGGAGGCGGCGCGATGAAGGAGATCTGGACAAAGGGGCTGAAGATTCCCCGGTTTCCCCAGCTGGACGGGGATACGTCCACGGAGATTTTGGTCATAGGCGGGGGAATGGCAGGAGTTTTATGTGCCCGGGAGCTGCAGTCCCTGGGGGATCGAGTGTCTTTTGGTGGAGGGCAGAACCGTGGGAAGCGGCATCACCAGTGGAACGACGGCAGTGCTCAGCACCCTTCATGATCCTTTGTGTCAGGATCTGGCGGCCCGGTTTGGCCAGGAGGCTGCCCGACTGTATGTTCTGGCCAACTGGGAGGCTTTGGAGAAATACAGAACCCTGGCCCAGCGGTATGCTTGCAGCTGGGAGGAGCGGCCCCATTACCGCTATGCCATGACCCAGGCCCAGGCAGAGCGCCTGAAGGTGGAGGCGGAGTTGCTGGGCAGCCTGGGATTTGCCGCAGCGTACCACAAGGAGACGCCCCTGCCTTTCCTGTGGCCGGGGCGGTGTATCTGCCGGGTATGGCCCAATTTCATCCGCTGCAATTTTTATATGGTCTGGCTTCCGGGCTGAACATTCGAGAGAATACACCGGTCCTGGGAATCTCCAATGGGGTGGCCTTTACGGAGCGGGGGGCAGAATCCTGGCCCGGAAGATCATTGTTGCCACCCACTTTCCCCTGGGCCGTTTTCGGGGGCTTTATTTTATGAAGCTCTATCAGCGCAGGTCCTATGTGATTGCCCTGGAGGGCGGGCCGGATGTGGAAGGGACCTATGCCGGGATGGGAGCCAGTGGCATCTCCCTGCGCAATGCCGGCAACCTGCTGTTTCTCAGCGGTGGCAGGCATCGCACTGGTGGGGAAAGGCAGCTGGGAGACGGTGCGGAGCTTTGCCGCCCGTCATTTCCCGGAGCTGCCGGAGGGGTATGCCTGGGCCAACCAGGACTGCATGACCCTGGACGGATTGCCCTACGTAGGGCTTCTCTTCAGCCCCATACGCCGGACCTGTATGTGGCCACCGGCTTCGGCGCATGGGGCATGACCAATTCCATGGCGGCGGCGACCTTGCTGGCGGACCTGGTGCAGGGGAAGAAAAGTCCCTATGCCGCTGTATATACCCCCTCCGCTCTATGCTGCGGCCCCAGCTGCTTTCCAATCTGGGCCACACGGTGAGCAATTTCCTTCGCTTAACCCCCAAACGGTGCTCCCATGGGCTGCGCTCTGAAGTGGAACCCGGCGAGCACAGCTGGGACTGTCCGTGCCACGGGTCCCGGTTTACGGCAGACGGCTCGGTCCTAGGCGGACCGGCTCAGAGCCGTGTGGATCTGAGTTGAGGGGAAGGACGGTATTTCCCATTTGCAGCGGTTCCACAATTCCAGGTGGCGCAACGGGGCCGTGAGGGATAGAAGTGGAGAAATATAACCGGTTGATAAGTAGTTCTGCTCAAAAAGAAACATGCTGCTTCCAGATCGAGCCCACCTATCGGTCTGCCAGATATCCCCGTTCTGCATCCGACCGTCTGGCGGCGGCCACCAGGAATTATGGAGTCACCTGCCACCGGCAGGTGAGAAGGTCCTGCAGTTCTGTTGAAATGGCGCTTACGCCTACCCTGGGAAGCCAGGCCCCTTCCGTTACACCAGCTCCACCCGATAAACCTCCATCCAGTGGTTCACCTGGAGCATGTAGGCGATGGTTTGAGCTGTGTTCATCAGCTGACCGTACCAGGGCCAGGGGTACTGGGCGGTGAGAAGATCCTCCAGGGCGTGGCGGTTGGCGATTTGGAAAATGGGGGCGCTGCCCTCGTCCAAAAGGGCACGGAGCCGTCGGGAGACCTCCTCCAGATAGGCGGGATTGTGGGTTTTGGGGTAGGGACTTTTTTCCTCCACAGGACCTCCGGGGGAGAAGTCCTCCATGGCTTTTTCTCAGGAGCCCCTTCTCCATTCCTTCCAGGTCCTTGAAGGACCAGGGAACCCCATAGAGGTATTCGGCAATTCGGTAATCGCAGAAGGGAACCCGCACCTCCAGGCCGGACCACATACTCAGCCGGTCCTTCCGGTCCAGCCGGGTCTGCATGAACCACCGGAAGTTCAGGTTCACCATTTCCTTCATCCGCCGTTCCTCCTTGCTCTGGCCCGGCAGCACATCGCTGGCCCGGCAGGTGGCCTCATACCGGCGGAATACATAGGCCTCCGGGTCCAGGACGGCCCGATAGCCGTCGGTCAGGAAGCGAGCTGCGCCAGGCAGTGGACTGGGCCCAGGGAAGCCAGCCCCTGTTCCCGCACCTCCGGGTCCCGGTACCAGGGATAGCCGCCAAAAATCTCATCGGCGCACTCACCAGACAGAGCCACAGTGGCGGTTTCTTTCATCTTCCGGCACAAAAGCAGGAGCGAGGCGTCCACATCCGCCATACCGGGCAGATCCGGGCCTCTACCGCCTCGTAGAGGGCGTCGGCCAGTTCCTGGGTGTCCAGGATGACCCAGTGGTGTTGGGAATCCAGATACTGGGTCATGATTTGGATGAACTCCGGGTCGCTGTTGGGTTGGAATTTTCCGGCGTGGAAGTATTTGGCGTTGTCCTTGTAATCTACGGAGAAGGTGTGGAGCTTCCGGCCCTGCCGGGCCTCCTCCCGGGCGGCTACAGAGGAAATGAGGCTGGAATCCAGCCCGCCAGAGAGGAAGGTGCAGATGGGCACATCGGAAACCATCTGGCGGCGGATGGCATCCGTCACCAAAGCGCGGACCCGCTCCAGGGTTTGGGGCAGGGGAATCTATATGTTCCCGGTCCTCTAAGCGCCAGTACCGGCGCAGACGCATGTCCTGACCGTCAAAGTAGCCGCAGCACCCCGGCTCCACCTCCCGGATGCCACGGAAGACGCGCCGCAGCCTGGAGTCCGGCCAGGCCCCAGGAGCATCACCTCCGCCACGCCTTGGGCGTCCACCTGAGCCGGGACCGACGGGTGGGCCAGGAGGGTCTTCAGCTCGGAGGCGAAGAGAAGCTGACCTCCCCGAACGGTGTAGAAGAGGGGCTTGACGCCGAACCGGTCCCTGAGCCAGAAACAGCCGCTCCGGCTCCTCCTCCCAGACGGCAAAGGCAAAAATGCCGTTGAACCGCTCCACACAGCCGTCGCCCCATTGGGCATAAGCGTGGAGGACTACCTCGGTGTCCGAATGGCCCAGGAAAGTATGCCCCTCCAAAACCAGCAGGCGGCGCAGCTCATCGGTGTTATAGAGCTCGCCGTTGTATACCATGTGGTAGTGGACGCCCTTGTGGAGCAGCTCCATGGGCTGCCTTCCGCCCTCCAAATCCACCACAGCCAGGCGGGCGTGGAGGAGGCTGAGTCCCTTCCCCTGGAAGATGCCCCACTGGTCCGGTCCACGCCGTGTCATTGTCTTCAGCATCGACTCCAGGACATCCCGGTTTTCCCCGGTGGAGCCCAAAATGCCTGCAATTGCGCACATAATCATCACAACCCCTTTCAAGCACTTATAGTCTATTCCGTGTCCCCGGTTCTGTGAACGGTTGAATTTACCAGGGATATCTTTTTTCCATAGGGCAGCCTAAGCCTGGGTGATGTAATGATGAAAACAGCAAGGATTTATTGGGCTCCGTGGTCAAGACGGCGCAAATGGGAAAGACCGGACTGGAGTGTGTGCTTCAAAGCTCTGCGGCCCTCCCTCCGGGAGAATCTGGAGCAGCAGGCGGCGGTCTATGAGCAGATTGCCCAGGAGGCTCTGAGTCTGGCTGCGGGACGGAACTGGCAGGTGGAGCAGCTGGGCCCGGTGGCCAGAACCTGCTCCCGCATGGTCTCCCGGGCGCGGATGGGCGGGGCAATTCTGACTCCAAGGCGGCTGCCATGGTGATGCAGGGTAGCACCCGGGGTCTCATCAAGGGGCTGCAAAACCTCCACCAGTTTCCCCTACCAGGACACAGCCGTGAGCACCCTGGCCCAGCGGCTGCTGGATTTGGAAAGCGAATCTCTGGGGCAGATGCGGGCTTATCTGTAGGGGTGCGGCTGCTTCCAACCGCAGGGCGGACAGACTGGTCAATGTCGCGAACTTCAGGCTAAACCCACGACCTGCTGATTTCCCCCTGGCGCGGAAGCGCCCTGTCTGGGGGGCAGGGTGCGGCCTCCTGGAAGCACCGGCGGTAGAATGTTCGGGGATTCTGCCACGCTTCGGCAAATCCGGGCCGGCTCTCAGGCTGGTACGAATTTGCCCGGGCCGGGGAGCCAGGGCCAGCCTCTTCTGCCGGTGTGTCGGGAGGCCGCACTTACGGAGCTTCACACAGCTGGTGGCTTGCACACCCCTGTAGTGTTTTACGGCGTCTAAATCTTTATTTAAAAGCAATTTTACAAATACTATATAGTGTTAGTTAGAAATTTTACATAAAATGTTAGAAAATGTATTTAAGCAAGTAGAAGCGGAAACAGTTAAGAGCCATCGTAAAAAGTGTTCACAACTCGTGCGTGATTACACGGGCTAGAGTAGGCATTATGAATTTACTAAATTCGGATTGAAAAGGCACCATATTTTGCCAGACAGACACATGGTCCTACCCCCTAAGCAGGTGGCAAGAATGGAGGAAACGGATTGATATCATGCTCCCTGGGTTTCCATGCAGATGTCAGGAGAGATAGCGGCTTTGCTTTACTGATGTTTGGTGTCTTTGCATTACGGGTATGCGGCGAGAGCAATAAAAATGAAAAGGGACTTGCATTTTGACAGGTAACTTGGTATACTCTAGTGAGTTGCCAGTTTGCAGTAAACGGGAAAAAGCTGCTGGCGCATAAACTGCAAACTGGCAAGTATTACCAAATCAATCAGAAAGAAGGTCCAAAGATGAGAGAACGTACTCGCAAAGCCCTTGCGCTGCTGCTGGCAGTGTGCATGGTGCTGTCCTGGTTCCGGCGGCCTATGCCGCACCGGAGAATGGAACCTGGCAGGTTCCTTTCACTGAGGTGGAGGACGCCCAGGCGCTGGAACCCGGGAACCGGTTGAAGAGACAACACCGGAGACATTAATTTATGACGCGAATGAGACCGTCCGGTCTCAATCGTTCTTGAGGAGCCCTCCACCCTGGAGCGGGCTATGCCACGGCGGACATTGCTTTAACGGGGCGCCACGGCTTACCGCCCGGCCTGCAGAAGGGCCAGGAAACCATGGCACAGACCATTTCCGGCAGGCCCTGTCTGGGGGAAGAGCTGGATGGTGTGGAACCTGACCTTGGCGGCCAACCTGATTTCCGCCGATGTGGCCTATGGAGACATCAGCTATCCAGGCAGTACCTGGGGTGAAGGAGGTCATTTGAGACCGGTATGAGCCTGCGGTGTACGCCACAGGAGAGGCCGACCTCTACTATGGCCACCTGGTGATGATTTGCACTTCCAGCGCCTACGCCGCCGGATACAACGGCGGAATGCGGATTGCCGCTGACACCGGTACTGACAGATCATGTTTTGATGCCGACGTTTTGCCTACGCTGCCCTGAAGCGGAGGACGAGAAGGCCAGGGGCGAAGCCTATGATCTTCTGGATGCAGCGGAGATCGGCGCGGTACTTCCTCAGCTGGAACGCCCAAGCGGACCTTGCAAACGGCAAGCCCACGGCGGCTACCCCTAATGTTAAAGAAAGCTGGATGGCACCGCCAAGCTGCCCCCTTTCACTACAACTACGTGGACGGGACCCGATGTGACCCACGGCTTTAAATTGATGACCAGGCGAAGGTCTCTACGTGGCGGCACGCCACTGCAAAACCGGTACATAAAGACAGAGAATGGATTTGTCAGTGCTTTGGAAGCGGTGAAGGTCCAGGGCG
>VOFD01002471.1_pt1 | contig 17814 bp, 30 predicted proteins | sample 5384101 | NCBI WGS metagenome assembly VOFD01 (sample SAMN12384723, study PRJNA508395) | human gut metagenome | isolation source: healthy gut C | host: Homo sapiens
CCTCCGTGGAGGAACGTATCAAGAACTGGGAGTTCTGCACTCACGCCGAAACGACCATAAACAGGAAGGAGGACAAGTGATGAGTAGGGAGGAGACAATTATTCGGGTGTTGTTCCATGAGGCTCCTCTGGCTCACCAGCCGCAGCGCAAGGACTTCTATTTCGGCTGCTTGTCGGCTATCTACGAGGTGTTCACGCCTGAGCAGGTGGGCTGCAAGGTGCAGAACCTTGGAACGCCAATATCAGGGTCGGCAGTCCGTATGTGAACAGGCTGTGCGTCATCAGCCGCGAGCCGTTTGTCCGAAAACGCGAGAAAAGCCTCTCGCGCATCCAAAACGTTCGGGCAATAAATTACTCAACGGGAGCGGAAAAGTCCGTTCTCGTTGATTTTTGATAAAAAATAACTGGTAATTTTGCAACAAAACTACTTCGAGTATGGCACAGACAGAGTTCTACAAGAAAAACGAAGCCGACAGGGTGTGGTGGGTCGACGACCCCGAACACGTCGGGCAGCTCCGCTTCTCGTTCGACATGCGGAAAGTGTACAACCTTTTCGCGGACTATCCGCACAAGCTCACGCAGGAGGAACGGCGCATCTTCGACGCGGAAAATCCCTACTGGGTGGAGTTCTTCAAAGACAGGGTGTAGTGCCTTACTTGGCACTCCCTCCCTTGCCTTTCATCTGCTTGCTGGCTGCGGTATTTACATAGCCCAGCATAGCCCTCAAATCCGATATTTCCTTGAACTTGTCAAGTTCAATCAGGAACGTACTCGATGTATATTGGGTACGTTTTCTTGCGTTAAATCGGTGCTTCAACACGTCATTGTCGAGCTTCTTGTAGCCGTTGCTGGTGGCAGACTGCAATTCGAGGTACTCGTAGCTGCCGGCGGTCTTCCTCACGACGGCGGCGTGACCGCCCGTGATGAGAATGTATTCCTTGCCCTCGGTCATTGTCGCCAGCAGCTTATTGGACAATGCGAAGTCGTTCTTGCCCACCTCCTTGACACCGCCCACCGCGTCGTTTATCTTGTCCCAAGTGGTACGCTGGGAGAACGTTGTTTGGCTCTGCCCTCCTCGGAAGTCCCGTACCGACAATCCGCACCTGTTTCCAACGAAAGCGAGGCACAGCGAAGCGCACGAGCCGCTGGTCATGTCGCCTCCTCCCACGCGCTTGACAATGGAGTCCAGCGTAGCCTCTCCCGACAGCGAGCGCACGGGGACACGGGCTACACCGACGGCTTTCAGCCCTTTGATAAAGCTCCCCGAATTTCGCCTGCTTCTGCACGTTGGCGACTGGGGTAACGTACTTGCCGTTGTCGCGCAGGAAGTACGGCTGCGACTTCGCCCGCGCCATGCGGTCGCGGTTGTCCTCCACCCACTTCTTGAACTCCTGCGGCACGTCCTCCACGCGGTTGATGCTGTTGCCGTCCAGCGGCTCTCCTGCCATGATACGGGCGTTGTCTTCGAATACCTCCTCGGGCGTTTTCAGTATCGAGAACGTAGTGCAGCGGCATAGAGGATGCCAGCCCGTGAACTTGAAGTCCTTCGGGTAGCAGCCCTTGCCCTTGGTCGCGTTGCTTCCGAGGGGCGCACTCAGCTCGTCGCAGATGTCGTAGAACGGAACGCCATTCAGGGTGTGGTTGTTCGACAGCTCAATACGAATGCCCACGACGAAGTCCAGCTGCTGGTAGCGGTCGTAGTCACTCGTGCGGTAGGCGATATTGGTCTCCGTAGCCGCGAGCCGTCGGGCGTTCTTGTAGCTGGAGCGGTACACGCCCCTGCCTGGGTGGTAGGCTTTCGCCGCCTTGGAGAGTTGCAGGTTGCCGTACTTGTCCCTGACCCTGCGGAATAGCTTGTTAGGCTCGCGCAGGTAGGAGCGCAGCCGTCGGCTCAGCTCGTCAGCGTCCAGCCCGTCGCCCAGCCCGATGTCAATGCCCATTTCTATCTCGTCCTTGAACTGGTCGGAATACCGCCACACCCTGTCGGAGAGGTTCAGCCCGTTCTCGCGCCTTGTCTTGAACGCCGCCTGCGCCTCCGCATTGTTGGTGTAGTACGCCCTGCGCTGCTCGGGGGAAAGCTGCGAGACGTTCACCCCGAAGTAGTCGTCCACCAGTTCGTCGTTCTTGTCGTTCCCGAGCTTCCAGCCGAGGTCTATCCCGTCGAGTACTACCGTCTGCACCCCGTTTCGCATATCGCTCAGGAGGCGGTCGACGCGCTGCTTGGTCATAGGGTAGTCGTCGAATGAGAACGGCTTTTCCCCGTCAACGGACACAACGGAGGCTATCAGCGCAGCCTCGCGCGAGTTCCTTGAACAGCTCGTCGATAGCTCGCTGAACAGCCGCCATGTTGCGCTTGTTGCGGGCGTCCCACTTATTCGACCTTGGTGCCATTGGTAGCGCGTTTTTCGAAGCGTTCGCACTGCGGGTCTTTCAGGAACTTGCAGAACTTGCCGTTCTTGGACTTGTCGTCATAGGGGCAGCGGCAGAGCATTAGCGAGCCGTCGTATGCAAGTCCGCTCCAGTCGTAGGAGTACACACAGTCACGGCAGGTGTACTGTGACTTCTGAGGCTCTTTCTTGCGCCTCGCAGCCGAGGTTGATGTCTTTCTTGTAGCCATAGTAGTTATGTTTATATGGTTGGTTCAAATGCGTCCAGTGCCTCGTCCTCCGCTATCTCCTGCAGGGTCTTGTCAACGTCGGTAGAGTGACCGTACATCTCGATACTCGCGGTGGCTGATAACCGGCTTGCCTCCGTTGGCGGTGGTGAGGTTGGTGATAGTGTCTTTCTCGTCCGTGATAGTGAACGGCGTGATGACGTTCTCAACGGGGAGGGCGTCGATGTCGGCGTGGTATGAGGTCGGGAGCGAAGCCTTGACAAACGCCTTGACCACGTTCACCTCGCGGTCGTAGAACTCAATGAGCCTGCCGCTCTCGTCTTTGACTTTCAGCTGGGCATCGATGAACAGCTGCTTGCGGCTCTCACCGCTCATAGGGTTGGACTTCATACTCTCATAGCTCCAGTCGGGTAGCTGCAGCTGCGTGAAGAACGACTGGCGAAGCTCCGCCACGTAGAACTTGAGGTTCTCCACCGCCTGCTGCCAAGTGACGTACTGCGCCGTACTGCCTTTCGGGTACTGCATGATAGAGCGGAACTCGCGGTCTTGGCTCTGCTCGTCGCCGTACTGTATCTGCTCGTCTGCGAACACGATGAACACGGGCTTGGAGTTCTTGCGGAGGTAGTTACCATTGCGGCTCAACGCCCACTCTATCTCGAACACGATGCGGCTGGTGTCCTCCCAAATGGGGGTCGGTCGGAACGTGTACACGGCAGGTATCTTGCCGAGGGCGTTCACCTCGTCCTCCATTACCTCCCAGCCGCTGTTGCGCTCGTTGCTCCACTTGATGTGGCGGTCAGCGGTATAGGCGTCGAAGTAGGAGACGGTCTTGCCGAGCTTCTTCCGCGTGTAGCCGACGGACAGGGCTATCATATCCCCGTACTCGTCGAACAGGGGGTACAGCTCGTCGCCCAGCATTGGGGAAAAGTTGCGGCAGCGCATCTTCAGGGGCGAGTTGAAGCCGTAGATGTTGTTCTGCTCCTCGACGGCGTACCATAGGGTCATTACCTCGCACCCAGCGAACAGCATATTACACCGCTCGATGTTCACGCTGTCTATGCGGTTGCGCTCGTAGATTTTCTCGATGTACGCCGCCACCTCCTTTTGCCGCTCGTTCTCGGGCTTGTACACGCGGCGGACGGGGAATGCCAGTAATCAGCTCGGTCATACGCTTGGTAGCGAGCTGCTGGAGGTTGCAGGTGATACGCGTCACCAGTTCCACCGTGCCGTCGTCGTTGGTGATGTCGGGGTACTGCGCCTTGCACATTACGGGGTGCTTGCGTGGGTCATACTCGTGCAGCAGTCCGCGCCTGCCTCCCCACGAGGGGACAATGACGGACTTGTCTTTGAGGGCTGCTATCATAGCTGCTGGTGTCAGCCCTGAATTGAGGATTTCGTCTATAGTCATACCTGTAGAAATTATTGGGTTGAACAATCAATACACTTGTCGCGACAGACGCTTGCGGTCTATCGGCTTGAACGGGTTGCTGATATGGTAGTCCACCGCGTAGCAGAGGAGGTCAACGAACTCGTCGTGAGGCTTCGACGGGAATCCGCAAATTTCGTCCTCGAACGCCTCGTTCCACGCCCCGTCAACAAGTATTACACGACCGCTCTCAACCGTTGGCGAGGCGGCAAATAAACGTGTTTCCTTGCTGTCTTTCGGGGACTTCGTACACACTACGTTGAACGGGGTGTTCTCTTTCAGCTGGTCTATCACGGAAAGCCCGTTCGCCTTTGGCTCAATGCGTATTGAGCTGCTGGCTGAGTAGCCGTGCTCCGTGACATACGGCGGTATGAAGCGCAGCAGGTCGGGGAACTTCATATTGACCTTGTGGGCGTGGGTCACGTAGAGGTCGCCTCCTATCTTGCAGGTGGCAATAATGCCCGTCGGGTCGTTACTGGTCTTGTCGGTGTAGGCGGTATCGAGGAAGAACACCACAGGCTCGCTGCTGTGTATGCGCTTGAAGTCGTGCGGCGAGACGTGCTTGAACCAGTCGCGCTTGACGATGTTACCGCCTGCGACGGTAGGACGCTGCTGGTACAGGGCTGCGAACGTCCTCGGGCTGCGCTGCTCGGTGGCGGTGAGCCGTTCGAGGGAGTGCCGCTCCTCCCATAGTGCCTCTCCGACCTCACGGGGGTCTTCGGGCAGAGTGGGGTCTTCCGTATGGCAGGTATTCGGATCACCGTCCACTTGTCCGCCTCGCGGTCGAGGAGCCGCCCTGCCAGGTCGTCCTCGTGCCAACGGGTCATAATCAGTATCTGCTTGCTCTTGTTGTGCAGACGGGTGAGGAACACGTCGGTGTACCAGTCCCAGTTGCGGTCGCGGTAGGTCTGCGAGCCAGCCTCGATAGCGTCCTTGACGGGGTCGTCGATTATACCCAAGTCCACGGGCGTACCCGTGAGCGAGCCGCCCACGCCGACAGCCTTGTAGAAGCCGCCGAAGCCCACAGTCTCGAACAAGTCCACGTTGCGCAGCCAGCCCCTGCGCGCGTCGTTCTTCACGTTGCTGTTGTTCAGGTACGTGTTCGGGAATACGGAGGCGTACTCGGGGCTGTCTATGGTGCGCTGAATGGAACGGGAGAACTGCTGGGCGAGGTCTGCGGAATACGAGCTTCCGACAATCTTCATCAGGGGGTTGCGCCCCAGTACCCAAGCAGGGAACTTGCGGCTGACTATCTCGCTCTTGCCGTGCTGGGGAGGAACGAACAGCATTAGGCGGTCAGTACCCAGCGTCCCCTCTATGAGCTGCTGGCACTTTTCCGCGATGAGCGTATGGAACCACTGTCGGCTATACGAGGGCATAGTGTAGTCGAGAAACACGGGGAAAACGCTCCGCCGCGCTCCTCCTGTGCAACTCCCTTTCCAGTTCCAATTCTCGCATTGCCATATCGTAGTCCATAGTTCGTCCATCAACTGTTCCTGCTTGCCCGTATCTTGTCTATCTCGGCTTGTATCTCCTCCTCGGTCATCTTCTCGGCAGGTATCAGCGGTGTGCCGTCCTTGCCCGTGACCTCGGTCTTGGTAGCTGCGTACAGCCCGAGGAGCTTGCGCCTCTCTGCGAGCTGCTGGCGTATCTCCGCAATGTAACGGGGTCGCCCAGCCCAACTACGTTCTCCGTGGTATTCTCGCGCTTGACGGTCTGTATCTCGGACTGTTCGCCTACTGGCTGACCGTTGCCGTTCGTGACGGGTACGGGAACGCCGACGCGCTTGTTATACTCACGCACCCAGTTCTCCTTGCTCTTGTCCCACTGCTCCCATAGCTCGCACACCGCGTCGTCGATACGTTCCAGCTCCAGCTGCAGACGCTGGTCAACGTCGTTGATACGGAGGCTGCGCCACTCGTCGAGGAGGTCTTGAATGTCCCTCCAAATGGTACGGGTAGAGCAGGTGGTGTTCATACGGCTGCTCACCTCCGCCGCAATCTTCCTTATGCTCCAGCCGCGCTTGTACAGGTCGGCTACTATCAGCATCCGCCCCTGCTTGATGTGGTTTCGTCTTGATGTGTTGCTCATAATGTTCTCTCCTTGTTGTAGGTGTAGATGATATTCCCGTTCTCGTCCTTGCCCGACGGCTGCATCACGCCCTCGAACATCTTGTACGGGCTTTGTCCTGACTGCGGATTGTTCCACAGCCAGCGCATATACTCAGCCATACTCATACCGTAGAACTGGGCGCGTTTCTCGGAGCTGTTTGCGTTGAAGCCGACTGCCCGTCCCCAGTCGTACTGGTGCAGGCTTCGATGTCCGCCCTGATGTCGTCCCAGCGCACCGAGCCTTTCGCCTTGGCTATCTGCAGAGCCTCGCAGAACTGCCCCTTGGAATAGTTCCAGTCAGCAGGCAAGCCGCAGCACGAGCCGTTGCAGCACAGCTCCTTGAAGTGCGCGTCGGACACGTAGAAGCGCATACCGAGTTCCTCGCAGAGGGCTTGCATATTGCGTATGAAAGGTGCTTTCACCTTTCGGTTGAGACGCAGGTAGCCCTGAGAGACGCTATACTTGATGTAGAACTGCATGAGGTCGAAGCCGCACAGCTCGTTGAACACGGCATCCACTCCTTGAGGGTCTGCGACCGCTGCTCTACGCAGAAGAACTCCGTCGAGAGAGCCGTCGCGCCTCGGTTGCCAGCCTCCCGTATCAGGTCGAGGTAGGTCGGGGTCGATACGCCGATGATGAACGGGCGCAGGCGCAGGGTAGCCCCTCCTGCGTCAGCCTCCGCTATGCGCTCAATAGCCTCCAGCCGAGCCAGCGGTGAGGGAACGCCGCGTTCTATGCGCCTTGCCTTTGCCTCGTCGAGGGTGATGATTGAGAACTTGAAATTCCAGTTCTTCTGTCCCCGTACCAGCTCCATGTAGCGTTCGTCCTGCGTCCACCACGTCGCCTTGGTTGAGAAGCACAGAGGGTAGTCTATCTCTCCTTGAAGAAGCGCAGCAGCTCGAGGGTCACTCCGTACTTGCGCTCGAAGCCGTCGAACTGGTCTGACAGTCCGCCCCACTGCATCACGCGGCGTTGCTTGATGTACTCAGCGAACTGCCCTGCGTGCTCGTCGGGGTGCAGGAACATCTGCTTGATTTTCTTCACGTTCACGGGGTTGGCCTCCTTGGGGAGGTAGTGTTCTTTCGCGCCCCCGATACCGCGCTGGTACTGGGAGAAGCAGTAGATGCAGCCGAATGAGCAGTTGCTGTAGGTGTCGAACGTCATCGGCATAGAGCAGTCGGCTATCTCCGCAGTCCATCTTGGTGATTGATAATATGCCATAGTAGTATGATTATTTGATTGTTATCTCCATTTCGTAGTCGCTTCCTTTCACGTCCACTATCCTTGCCCCGAGGTGCAGCCAAAAAGCCGTGAGCGTCCTCGTTCATAGGGGTGCGGAACGTGAGCTTGTACAGCCGTTCTGCTTCATACGGGCGAGCAGGTCGAAAAGCACCCTGCGCCCCATTCCCGTGCCTTGGTATTCCGTGCGGACGGCTATCTCAATGAGGCGGACGTGGTCGCGGCAGCGGTTTGCGTAGTAGAACGCGACGGGCGTATCACCCTTGCTCCACACCTTGCTCCACACCTTGCCTCCAGTAACGTAGTCCAGCCTGCGGAAATAGTTGTACGACTGCTTCGCCACGGGCGAGCCGCAGTTGTAGCAGATGTCCTTCACGGCGGTGTCGTTGTAGTCACTTGTCGTCATTGCAGTACTCCTCCTTTCCTATCGCTTTCAGTATGGCGGTCAGTTCCTCCTCTATGGTGGTCTGAGCCGTGTTGAACTGCAGAACCTTGACCCCGATAGACTGCCACTTGCGAGCAGCTACCATAGCCTGCCTCTGCTTGGTTATTATCTTGGGGAAATTGCGCTTCCCGTTGCCGTACTTGCCGTTGCTGCGGCTCGTCAGGCGGTCGTATATTGTCTTGCTGTCCGTCCACAGGCTCACCAGCAGGTGGCGGTCTGCCTTGAACATTGCGTTGGTGAGGTTCAGCCCGAACGTGTTCATGAAGCTGCCCTCGCAGATGATAGTGTCGACGTTCCTCAGCCCCTCCTCCACGACGGCGGCGAGGCGTGATGTGCAACTCGCCCCGTTCTCGTTTGTGATGCGGTCAACGCCTCCGAAACGATGTAACGCCGTATTTCCCTGCGAGGCACACGCTCCCCTCTACGCAGTAGGTCACGTCGGTTGTGATGCGGTCAACGCCTCCGAAACGCTCGATGAGTGCCCACGCGAGAGCCGACTTGCCGACGGCATTAGTGCCAGTTATGAATATGCAGGTTTTCATTGCTTGTACTCGTTCAAAAATCGTTTGTCATACGTCTCAGCCCTGAACTGCCAAAGGGGTAGCCACGACACGCCGCCGCCAGCCCGTTTGCCCGTCGAGGACTGCAATTTCACTATCTCCCTGCGCATACGCTCGATGTAGTAGCCGACCCAGCGGCTTCCCCTCAATACGTGCTTCTTGTAGGCGCATAAGGTGGTCTCGATGCTCCACAGCGTCTTGTGCCTCGGGTTGATAGGCAGCTCCTGAATACGGCTCACGATGTACCTCAGTCCGCTGTTGAGCACGGCTATGGTGTCCTCGGGAAGGGTCTTGCCCGTGCGCCCAGTGTACGCCTCATTCTCCAGCCCGAGCGCGAACACAAGCCCGTTGCGGCTGCTCTCCGCCTCCCGTATGTCGAACTGCACCCCGATAGGAATGCCGCCGATGTTGTACAGAAGCTCCGAGTAGAGGAACATTGTAAAACGCCCGAACTGCGCCACGTCGAAGCGGTCGAGCAGCAGGGCGTACCTTTCCGTAGGAGTTTGTCCCTCCGCCAAGAGGTTGTGCAGGGCTTCCGCTTGCAGGTCGCTCCCTCCGCTCCACTGCCGTATGTGCTGGCGGTAGCTCTCGAACACGCCCACGAACTGGTTACGGCTTCGCACCCACGCGCGGTCTGTCTGAAAGATGAGCTTGTCGCGGTTTGCAGTCCACCACCGCTCCAGCCTCGGCACGTCCACCGTCTGATAGTCGGGGAACTCGTTGTACATGAAGTACGTCGTCGGGACGCAGTAGTTGGTGCTGAAAAGGAAGCACAGCCACAGCCGCTGCTCCTCATTCAGCTCGTAGCGGTCGCACAGGTAGCGTATAGCCTCTACCTGAGGGTCTATGTCGAGCGCGCGGCTGCTGTCCACGTGGTAGCGTATGTAGTCTGCAATCCTGTTCATAGCTTCATAATCTTGTACGGGGTCACGGGAACGCCCGAGAGGGTGTCTAATTTTGCGCGAGAGGCAATATCACGGGTCGAGGCAATAAAGTACCCAGCCGAGGTCTCAAAAGCCCAAAGAGGGCGTTTTCGTTGCGCAGAGCGTACATATACGGCGAGCCGTCAGCCTGCACACCGAGGATTATGCCTGCGAACGAGGCTCCCGTCTCCTTGCCGATGCGTCGGAACGGGTCGCCAGCGAGAGCGTCGAGCAGTACCAGCTCCCCGTCGTTCTCCGTCCGCAGGGTGTAGCCGCTGCGCTCCTCCATTTCCTCCTTTGTCCCCATATCCACCGTGCCGTTGAATACGAGGGCGACGCCCTTGTCTGCGTACACGACAGGCTGGTTGTTCTCAGGGACGAGGTAGTCTCCGCTTGTGCAGTAGCGGTTGTGGAACATGATGCGGTCGGGGAGAGGGTCAGGTATCGCGTCCACTACTGCTGCATACGACACACTACGGACGTATCGCAAGCGTCCGCCCGTATCAATCCAAGCAGCCCCTGAAAGCGTGAACGCCCGTATGCAGGACTGCTTGCACAGAGCCACGAACTGCGCCCGTGACCCTCCCTTGCCCGAGAAGCCGACAACTCCGCACATAGCGCGTCAGCCCTCCTCCGCTGTGTCTGACGGCAGCAGCTCGTCGATGTTGTACACCACCTTGTCGATACTCGGCAAGCCTAAGAGCTGTGCTACCTCCTCGGCGCGGCTCTTGGGGAACACGATGATGATACGCTCCATTGCCGTCTCGTTGCTTCCCTCAATCTTCGGGAGGTCGTCTGGGTTGATGTCCTCGCCCTGCAACTCGGCAGGAAGTGCCGACGGGTCGAACGTGTCCTCGTCCTCCTCGCCAGTGAGGTCGCCAGCAGGAGCGGCAGGGCTTCCGCTGCTGAATGTCGTTTTTCGGGTTGCCATACGTCCACACCCCAGCTGCAGAGGTCTTCAGCGTCCCACTCGTTGGCGAGTTTGTCGAAGTCCCACTCACCGAACGAGGCGTTGTCGGCGATGATGAATTCTTTCTTCTCCGCCTCCGAGAGCGAGGAAGCCTTGACAATCTGCAGCGTCGGTTTCTCCAGCCACGACTGCCAGGCTGCAAGCAACGCCTCCTGTTCCGCCTTGGAGAGCCGCTGGTAGTTCTTCGTCCCTGCGAGTGTCTTGGCAATGTCGTCGAGTGGCATTTGCGCGATACGGCTGAAAGCCCTCAGACGCAGGTTACCGCCGAGAGCAATCATTTTCTCGTCCACCACTACGGGACGTATCTCAATCATCTTGGGGAACGACAGCAGACGCTCCACCAGCAACGTCAGTTTCCGCTCCGTGATGGTACGGGGGTTGGCTGAGTTTACTTTCACCTGCGACAGCAGTATTCTTTTTCTGTTTTCATCTTATAACTATTTGAATATTAGTAATTTACAATCACTCCCACGCTTTGTCCTGTTGATACTCCCCCGAACAGCCCGAAACGGCACATAGAGGCGTATATGGGGGTGTCGAGGTGGTATGCTTTGCGCAGTTCGTCGGGGTTCATGGTCATTTGACCCTGCAGAAGCACGTTTTCCGCCCTGTCTTTGACGAGGACGTCCACCTCCTGCTTACCTATGCAGCAGGCGAGGGAAACAAACACGTCGCACTTGTTTTGGGATGCGTAGTTCTTGGCGAGGCGGCGAGCCGCGAGGTTGAGAGTGAGGTCGGCTTTTGTACCGTCTTTCGTCCACGGCGAGCCTCCGCCGATGATGCAGTTGCCGCCGTAGAAGTCCACCGCGAGCTTGCGCCCAGTAGTGCCGCAGTCGGCTATTGAGGAGTGCCGAACGTAGCGTCCCGTGCCGTTGACAATGAGCTTGTAGCGACCGCGCAGCCGCGAGCGTATGAACCGCTTGACCTTGCCGACGGGGGTGTCTTCGAGCAGGGGGATAGCCACTATGACCTTGGAGAGCCGCCCGTCCTCTATGACTACCTGCGTCTTGATGTCGAGTCCGCCCAGTCCGCTGTGGAAAGCTGGTAGCAGAGCCGCTTGGCTATGGTGTGGTCGTCGGGCATTCCGCAGGTCTTGGGGGTGTAGGTCGCCATACCGTGGAAAATGCCTTGGTCACCCCAACCTCTGTTCCCGTCCACGCCCTGCGCGATGTCGGGTGACTGCTGGCTGATATATATGCCCACGTCGAGGAGGTCGCCGCAGATAGCGTTCTCGTGCCCCCATTCGCCATATAGTCACGGGTGTAGCCTATGTCGTTGACGGCAGCGCGGACGTGCGAGGCTATCTCCTCGTTGCTCATTGTGTACTTGGAGGACACCTCGCCGCCGAGGTTGACGCGCCACCCCTGATTTGTACCTCGACCGCATAGCGCGTGTCGGGGTCATGTTCGATGTATCGGTCGAGCAGCCACTGACTGATGTAGTCGGCAATCTTGTCGGGGTGTCCGAGCGACACGTACTCTGAAACTCGTATCATATTTGTTTTGAATTGATTATTTTCTGCAAATGTACTGAAAAACGCTTATAATATAATCACTTTTACCCCAAAATCACTCTTTTTGAGGCGAAAAAAAAGACCCTGATATTGCACTTTTAAGCAGCAAAACCGTGTCATTGCTCACGAGTTTGTCGGGCGTTGTGCGGAATACCCTCCAGCCGAGCAGGGCTGCGGTATTGTATTTCTGCATGTCGGAGAGGAAGCCCTGCGGACGGACGTGCCGTCCCCTCGTCCATACTCCCCCCTCCACCTCGACCGCTATCTTGTAGAGCGGCAGGGCGTAGTCGAAACGCCACTTGCGCGGCTTGTAGAAGCGGTATTCCTTGACGCATTCCGCCCCCGAGCTGGGAAGCGCACAGCCGTGTGAACAGGTCGTGTTCAGGGGGAGGCGGCGTCTTTGTCTTACGGGTTATTTTTCCCGAATTTTGCGCGAGAGGTGTTTTCTTACTTCGGGTAGGTACTTTATTGTCCATAGTCTTTTACGTTGTTTCTCGTTGTTTTCTCGCCCTCTACACGATTTATCGCGGCACGCGCTGGGCGCACCACGATAAACCTTGTGACGGTGGCTTGCGGTAAAATCAGAACGGCAGGTCATCCCCGTCGTAGGGGTCGAACGCCTCAGCCCCGAGCGTCCCGTTCACCTGCATTGTCTCCTGCTTGCGCTCCAATGGGCGCAGCCCCCCGAGGATAGGAACGGCGTCGCGCTGCTCCTCGGTCATAGCCTCACGCTGCTCCTCGGGTATGTTCACCTTGACGCAGTGCGTGTCGTTGAACTGGGGGTTCTGCATCTCAATTGCGTTGAGATTGAGGTAGCACCCCTTTTCGCCGAGGAACATGCCGTCGCAGTCGTCCACGGGGATAATCAAACAACGCTTGGTAGCGGTTGTTCCCTTGATGTTCTTGAGGAAAGCCCCTTGAGTTTCAGGAGGTCAATCCGAATGCTGAAATTACTCATTGTGTTCTTGATTTTTATTGTTAATACTCAGTGAACTGTTTGTTGTCTCCTCCCCGTCGTCGAGCCTGTCCTTGCCGAGGACGAGTAGTACCGCCGCCACGTTCACAAGTGCGGCTACGGCTATGATTGCTATCCAAAGAACGCCCATTACCGCTCCTCCCTTGGCTTCCTCAGCTCCGCTATCAGGGCGTCCGCCAACTGTACGGCTTCTCTTGCTATCTGAGCGTCGTTCTTGTACTCGAAAGGCAGGTCGCCTCTCTCCGCTGCGGCACGTTGCGCCTGCCCGTCGTCGAGCCACATGGCGCAAGCCGCGTCTTTTGCTATCTCGTACCTGCGCTGCTCCCAGTTGATTTTGGGGCTTTCGAGGCTACGGCTTATGTCCGCCAGTAGGTTGGGGACACGCTCTAAAAAATCTCTGTTCTGATACTGTTGTCATTGCTGTTTATTTTGAGGGTTAAACAATTCCATCTGCTCTATGCGCGGCGGTGCTCCTATGAACTTCTGCGCGCGCTCTATCTCCGCGTCCACCTGCCGCTCCAGTTCCTTGCTGAGCCGCAGGTCTGTACTCGTCCGTGAGCGGAAGTAGTCTTTTTGTTTCTGCCTCATACGGACTACGAGGTCGTAAAATTGTCTTGCGTTCATACTGACTGCTTGTTAATTGTGTAGAGGTCTATCAGGGCGATGATACGCCCGTACAGCTCCTTGTCGTATATCTGTTCCTGCGTAGGGTTCTCGACACGCTCGAGGGCTTCGAGTTCGCGCCTGCACCACTCACGGGGTATGAATTTTCTGTCTGTCATATCGCCGCTCCTTTCTGCGTTAGAACGGGCAGTCGTCCTCGGGCAGGTCGTCGTCGAACGGGAAGTCCAGCTTGCTTGCCTCGAACGCCTCCTCATACTGGCGTCGCTCCGCTTCCACGAGGTGGTTGGTATTGTCCCACGTCGGATCAAGCTCGCTGCCCTGCACCGTAGGGGTGTAACGCCCGTTGTTCAGGTTGTAGCGGAAGAACGCGCTGCCAGTCTCTCCGAGGTGTCTGAACTTGACCTTTTGAACACGCACCTCGACCGTGTTCTCTGCGCGGTGGCGGTGTACCACGATACCGAAGTCCGCCTTGTTGTAGAAGTTCGCCGAGCCGCTGATGTCGTAGAGGTTGGGTATCTCGATGTTGCCCTCCTTGTTCTTCTGCATCTTGGTCGGGTGAGCCATCAGAATTATCAGCACGTCGTTGTGCTGTGCAAACGTGGTGAGCTTGTCGAGCAGGTTGCTGATATACTGCGTCTCGTTGGTTCGTCCCTGCTCGTTCTCCAGTCGGTTGTACGGGTCAATGACAAGCCCTTTTATGCCCTTTCTGCGCACGAGGTACTTGGCTCGCTCCAGTATGGAGTCCACCTTGTAGTCAGCTTCAGGGGCAATGAAGAAGAAGTCCCTCTCCAGCCGTTCCTTGACCTGTCTGTACTCCCCGTAGGTCATTGTGTTACGGCTGAATTTCTTGCCCACGAACTTCTCGATCAGCTTGCTGGCGTGATACGCGAGGGGGAAGTTCTCAGGCGAGAAGTAGGCGAAACGCCAGCCGTAGCGGATATTCAGCCGCTCCGCTATCCGTCTATGAACTCCGACTTGCCGCTGCCTGGAATACCAGTAACCACGCACAGACGCTTGGTCTCAAACGACAGCAGGCGGTCGAGGTTGTCGTGACCTATTGTCAGTCCGCGCTGCAGCCCGTTCTCGAAGATAGCGTCCAGTGAGGTCTCGAAGTCGGACACCGTGAACACGCCCTCGTACTTGATTTCGGGGGCGTCGGCTATGCATTTCAGCAGGCTCTCCCTCCCGTACTTCATCAGGTGCTCGTTAGCGTCCTTACAGCCCTCGCCATACTCCAGCACTCGGCAGCGTTCCGCCCCGAAGCGGCGCAGCAGCTCGTCGCGCAGCACTACGCCCTTGGTGTCGGTGTCTGAGGCTATGTAGATTGTCTCCTTGTCGTCGAAGTACTCCTCGATGTAGTCGTCGAGGTAGCTGAGGTTGGCATTCGCCCCGTTCGGGACGCTCACCACGTCGTGCCGTCCGCACTCGTAGAACGTCAGCGCGTCCATTTCGCCCTCAGTGATGATGCACTCCGAGCAGCCCTTGATAGCGTCGATATTGTAGGGCAGGAGTTCCGCCCCCGATACCAGCTTGAAGCACTTGTCTCCCGTGCGGAACTTGGTGTTCACCAGCTCACCGCCTCGGTAGTAGTTGAACTGTATGGTGTTCGCCTGCCCGTTCTTCTGAGGCATCCACTCCGACCCCTCCGTGATACGCATAGCGGTGAGGGTAGCGGTGCTTATGCCACGGCTGGCGAACCACGCCACCGCCCTGTCCGAGAGCCGAGGACTGCCCGTTGTCTTGGGCTTCTTGTAGGTCTTCGGCTCCCGTCGTATCTGCTTCGGGGTGAACCACGGCTGCTGCTCCATCCACCGCTTTTTCTCATCTTCTGTGTACTCGGTGGCGTTACCGCTGAAGCCGCAGTAGTGGCAGTTGAACGCTCCAGTAGCGAGGTTGCAGGAGAGCGACTTGTCGCGCTTGTCGTGACGCTGGTCGCGGCACTGTGGGCAGTACACCTTGACGTTGCCCGAGGTACGTCCGCGAGGAACGCCCTCTATGCCGAACTTTTCCCAATTGAAACTGCTCATACGCCTACACTCCTGCTATCCAACTGTTAGACTCCTTGCTCCAGTAGTAGTCAGCCCCAGGGCGCGGCGGTGCGCTCATCGGGACGGGCTTCCCCGTGCCGTAGCGTCGCGTGCCGAGGCTGTCTATCCATTCGCCCTCTCCGAGGTTCACGGCTGCTCCGTCTGCGGTTTTCCTTGCGCCCCGTCCGTCGCGTTTCTCCCACGTGCGGACGGCTGCTCTCCAGTCTTTCATCGGACTGTTGCCCACTTTCCAGCCCTTGCTCTCGTAGAAGTCCACGAACGCCTCCGCGCTCACGCCGTTGCCTCTTTCCTCGCAGTACGCCCTGACCTCCTCTACTGAGGGGCGAGTGAAGCGTTTCGCCTTGCTCTCCTGCTGTGGCGCGACGGGAGCTGCGGTAGCCGCTGCGACTTTCTTTTTTACTCCGTTAGGAGTTTTTCTTTATTCTCCGTACCCAGTTCTACTGGTACACCAGTACCGTTACAGTTCCAGTAACGGTATCAGTATAAGTAACAGTATCTCCCGTATTGTCCCGTATAGGGTCGCATACGGTCGTATCGTCCGTAGAAGCGTCCAAGCCGTGTTCCCTGCGGTAGCGTTCCCAGCGTTTCTTCACCGCCTCCTTGCGCTGTTGGATAGACTTGTCGTACTTGGCTTCGTAGTTGTCTATGTGCTGGAATACGAGGCGCAGGAGCATACGTAGCGACCTGTCCTCGGGACGTTTCCCCTCAAAAAGCGTAGGCGAATATCGCGTCCAAGTACTCGCGGTATTCTGCGTCGCTCATCTCATCGGTGGGTATCAGCCAGTCTCTGTGTATAACAATCGTATTTTTCATTGCATTGAAGCTATTATCGAAGTGCGTAATTTCTCGTTCTTGGCGTTCCAGTCGAACGTGCGTATCATCCACTGCCTATACTGCATCGGGACGTCGCGCAGCCGCTCTCCCTTGTATTTCCCGAAAGGCATTGTCTCTATCGGCTGAGCCGCCTGACGGTCAACCATTGCGGTGTCCGCCTTGGTGTACTTGCCGATGTCGTGAATAGAATACCCGAGAGTAGCCGTCCTCCCGAGCCGAACATGCGCCATATCTTGCCCTGCTCGAACACGATATCCTCTACCTTGCCGAAACGCTCGACGTTGCCGCCGAGGTCAACTATGAGGCAGTCGGTCTTGTCGGGGTCGATACGTGTTCCACGCCCCACTATCTGATAGTAGAGGGCTATCGAGGCGGTGCTGATACCGAACACGATGCAGTCAATGCCCGTGTAATCGAAGCCCGTGGAGAGGACGCGCACGTTGAATATCACGCGCAGCTGCCCAGCCTTGAAACGAGCCAGCACCTGCTCACGCTCTCGCTTGTCCTGCTCCCCGTATATCACGCCCGAGCTGGGGTATTGCTTGGAGAGCTGTATAGCGTCGTCCACGGAGGAACGAACGCCAGTACGTGCCGCCGCTCGGGTGAGCGTCCAGCGCGTCTATCACGGACTGAGTTCCGCCGTTAGCGTCGTAGGCTCTCTGCACGCTTTCCTCGGTGTACTCGCTCTTGCTGGAGTTGAACACGAGCAGGCTGCTGTCAAAAGCGTTCTGTGTGTACTTGAGGGGCGACCAAAAGCCCATTTCGACCATTTCCTGCACCTGCCCGACGTGTATTATGTCCTTGAAGAAATTGCCTTTCTTTGACCGCGATGTCAGCATTACGAGCTTCGAGAACGTGCAGCCGTCGCGGTCACGGTTGGTCTGCAGCTTGACGGGGGTAGCCGTTATGCCCAGCACGTGAGTAATGCCGCTCTCACGCAGGAACGTCCCCAGCATACTGTCCGCCTCACGGGGGTACAGGTGAGCCTCGTCGATGAGCATCTTGGTGAAGCCGAGAGCCTTGAATTTTGCGCCGAGAGCCTTGATTGAGCCTATGGTTGCATACGTTATTGGGGCAATCCTTTCGTCCCGCAGGAGGCACTAAAAATGCCAGCGTTTGAGCCGAAATCTCCGCACAGGGTGATATACTTCTTGTAGTTCTGCTCCAGCAGCTCCTTGCTTGGCTGTAGGACTATGAGGTGGTCGCCGCTGTACTTGGCCACGTATGCCGTGAGTATGGACTTGCCCACGCCGTCGGCAGCACTATGAGGCTGGGACGGGGCTTCTCCTCACGGAAGAAACGTATCGCCTTGTCTATCGGCTCGACCTGATTTTTACGCAGTGTAATCATTCTGTCATTTGAGGTTAAAAAGACACTCCGCAGGTAGGGCTAACCACGCAATAACAGCAGCGTCGGAACTCCTTTCGGTGCGCTCCACCCTTGTGCGGAATGTCGGTATCGTTGTAACTGTCTTAGCCATTTCCCAAGCTGTCTTTCGGTTGTAAGCCATTACCGCGTAATCACTTTTTAGG
>VOFD01002756.1_pt1 | contig 17814 bp, 34 predicted proteins | sample 5384101 | NCBI WGS metagenome assembly VOFD01 (sample SAMN12384723, study PRJNA508395) | human gut metagenome | isolation source: healthy gut C | host: Homo sapiens
ATACCTTTATATTTTACTATATCGGCGCAAATACGTCAAAACAAAATGGCGCAACTTCCTTGGGATGACAAAAAAGTTGTGCGCAATGCACAGCTTTTGCAACATGCCTGACCTGGTCTTTACCCCCACACTCGCCTGCTGGAAGGTTCGCTCATAGATGTGTATCCCCCACTACTACTTCTCTCGCCGTTTCGCGGCAGGTCTTACTTCTAGGCCGCACTATGATCAGAGCTGCTGAGCTTTGAGCTCCTTACGTGGATCGCTTCGCCTGCGACTGGCATCGACTTTCAACCACAGCGCATGTTGTTTCATATTATACGGAACGGAGCCGTTCCCCGTCAATGGATACACCAAGATGCGGCCCTGCGGATAAAAAGCGCCGCGTCAGTCCGACGCAGCGCTTTTTGTTGATGAAATGAAATTTAGAATTTGTAGCCCATACCGACCTGCCAGCCTTCTACGTCATCATCGTAGTTATCCACGTCTACGCTGGCGCTGCGGTATTTTACATGAGCGTCCCAGCTCGACGTAATATCGTAGCCGACGCCGATTTCATAAGAATTAACGTCATCGCCGACGCCGACAGAAGCAAAGCCCCTGCAGGCGGTCTGTAAGAGGCAGCTGGCCGCGGAGACCGAACTGATAACCATACGAATTCTACCCGAATGCCACGTATCCGTGTCGACATAGGAGCCGCCGCCATAAATGGATAAATATGGCGCCAGGCGATAGTTGCCAACTACATAATGTTCGTTGATCTTATTTCCGTTATCGCCTTTCGTATAGTTATTAATATATTGAATATCCCATTTATCATTAAGGACATAGGTCAAATCGCCGCCGACAAAACGGCTTTTCCGCACTGCGGTCGCCTTCTTCCTGATCAAACCCGAAGTTGACATTTGCTTTAAAAATCACCAGCCTGAGGATTTCGTATAGGTGCAGCAAAAGAAACGGCACTAACCGAAACGAGGGCCGCTAATACGCTGGCCAACACTATCTTTTTTTCACGGAACACCTCCATCGTGTAATCATGCACTACTTATTTCATCATATGTCATATTATTTACATTATACTCTATTTGCCGCGAAAAAGGCAAAAAATAAGAAAGAGAAATTCTCATTCTTCTTTATAGCGCTCCAGCAATTCTTCTCCAGCCTGTATTACCTGGCTCAGAGGAATGACGGAAATGCCTTTGTATTTGCCTTCTTTAATGATTTTTTCATGCTCTTGCCCACTTCGTATGGGTCGTCGATTCCAATACGATAGCCCGGTCTGTATAGGGCCCGTAAAATTTGGGATTGCTCGGCCCGTACAAGGCGACGAGGGGTACGCGCTGGCTTACGGCAATGTGCATAGGACCGCTGTCGTTCGTAATAAACAGGGAGCAGCGCCTAATCGCAGCGGCCAGTTCGCCGATCGAAAATTTTCCCGTCCCTACGACAGGTTTATGCCGCATCAGCGATACGGCTTCGCCGACCATCTTTCGTCCATCGTACCGCCAAAGAATACGCACGTATAGCCTTTATCGGCAAGTAATCGGCGACGGCGGCGAACCGGTCGGGAGGCCAGCGTTTCTGGGGCACGGCGCTGCCGATGTTGAAGCCGACGAGCTTATCATTCGGCCCTACGCCCTGAGACGCGTAGAAATCATCGGCCGTTTTATCCCATGCGGGGCAGGTAACGAGCTGCAGGCCGTCGTTTCGGTAATGTCGATGCCCAGCTGAACCAGCACGTTGAGATACATATCGGCGGCGTGAAAATGGAGGCGATCCAGCCGCGTATGCGTGTCCATAAAAGGCCGAATCAAAAAATGACTCATGCCGACGAACTGTTTCGCCTGGATGGCCGCCGCTAAAAACGATGTCCGTTCATTGGGATGATGAAGATTTATCAAAAATGTCGTAATGATTTTTGTGCAGCTCCCCGCCCAATACGCCCACGCGCCAACTGAATTGTCCTTGCCTTTTTGTCGACAGTCACGATATGATCCACGTTCGGATTTGTAGCGCACGACGTCGGCCACTTTTTTCGTCAACGACGAGGGTGATATCCGATCCGTGAGCATGACGGCGCAGTACCTGCAGAAAGGGCGTAATCAGCACCAAATCGCCTAAATGCATTAAGAAGGTTACGATAATTCGTTTGTGACGCAAATTAATCATTATCTGCCTCCTTTTTACGATGTCCGTATATGTCTCCCAGACCCCTGTCGACGGATATCTGTTTCATGCAGTCCGGGTCGTCGACGAGGGGCTGCTCCCTGCGTCGCCGCCGACGTAGGCGAAATAATCATATGGATGTATTCGCTGCGGGCGCCGCCGTACGGCCCCGTCCGATCCGGACAGGTCGGGCCAAACAGGGCGATCAGCTCCTTCTTCAGGGCATTGGCAATATGCAGCGGCCCCGTATCGGCACTGATGTACAAAGCGGGACATGGCGATAGCCGCCATGAGCTCGCGTAACTGGTCTTTCCTGTATAATCAAACAGACGCGGCGACGCAACGCCTTCGGCAATGGCCCTCCCCTTCGGCACATCGTCGCCGCTGCCCAACAGGACGACGTTCATGCCACCTTGGACAACGCGGCGCAGAAACTCCTGCCAATACGGAACAGGCCATTCCTTTACGTCCCACGCGCGCGCCGGGCACGACGGCAATATAAGGGCCCGTCATGCCATCGGCAGCAAAGCGCCCTGAAAGCGACGCTTTTTCCGCGTCGACAGACGGAAGAGGAAATTCGACGCCGTCTACAGCGCCGCCTAAAGCGCGTACCGTATCCAAATACCGTTCGATGACGTGATCGAATTTATGCGTCCCCGTCAAGCCCTTTGCTGACCAGAAAGCTGCCTTCGCGCATTTCCCAGTAGCCGTACTTTTCCTTCGCGCCGCTGCAGAAGGCGACGATCGCGCTTTTGGCCAGCCCCTGCAAATCGAGGCACATATCAAAATGATACTCGTGCAAGGTCCGGCGCAGCTCTTTCAAATAGGACAGCGATTTCAGCCCCTTCTTATCGATATACACGATGTCGTCGATATAAGGTTTGCCCGGCAAAACGGCGGAAAACTGCTTGTGCACAGCCCAGACGATGCGCGCGTCGGGGCAGTTTTCCGCAGGGCGTACAGCGTCGGCAGGGCGTGCAGCACGTCGCCGAGAGAACTCATTTTGACGATGAGGATATTCTTATATGGTTTCACGGCATTTCCCTTCTTTACGACCTTTCGGACAAAATCGAGCAGAGAACCGCCTTCAAATAAATACGACGGCACGCCGGCACGTTCGCCGCACTCCACGTCGCGGGGCATATCGCCGATCATAACCGACGAGGCCAGGTCGATATCCCAATCGGCCGCCGCCTGCAAAATCATGCCCGGCGCAGGCTTGCGCCAATCGCTCTGTTTATCGTAGGCCTTGACCGGCGCGCCTTCCAGATACGGGCAGTAATACACGGCCGTGACCTTGCCGCCGGCTTCTTCTATCTGCCGGCACATCCAGTTGTGAAGGCGACACGTCTTCTTCCGTATAGTAGCCGCGGGCAACGCCGCTCTGGTTCGTCACGACGACGACATCGTAGCCTTCCTTCGTCAGCCAGGCGACGGCTTCCTTCGCCCCGTCAATCCATTCAAAATCTTCCACACGGCTTAAATAGCCCTTGTCGACGTTGAGGACGCCGTCGCGGTCAAAAAACACGGCCTTTCTCATTCGTAGTACCCGCCGCTCTTTTCGAGGATGCTGCAGTATTCCTTTACTGCTTCGTCGAGAAGGGTAAAGCCCGGTCGTAGCCGGCCTTCATCAGCTTCTGCGTATCGGCCTGGGTATAGCTCTGATATTTCCCCTTAAGGACTTCCGGAAAGGAACGTACTCGATATGCCCTTTGCCGCAGTAATCGATGATGCCCTGGACAAATTCGTTGAACGTATGGCCTACGCCGGTGCCGCAGTTGTAAATGCCCGACAGCTCCGGATGTTCCCAGAAATAAAATACGACGTTGACGACGTCTTTGACGTAGATGAAGTCGCGAATCTGGCCGCCGTCTCCGTAGCCTGCCGTGCCGGCAAACAAGGTGATTTTACCCGTTTCCTGCAGCTCGTTGTATTTTTTGAAAATGAGGGACGCCATGCGGTCCCTTGTGATTTTCCTGCGGCCCAAAGACATTGAAGTACCGGAAGCCTACAATCTGGCTCTTCGCCAAGGGCATGACGCGGCGGACGAAGCGGTCGAACTGCAGCTTGAATAGGCGTAGGGATTGAGAGCCTGCTCGCACTGCGGTTCTTCGCGGAAGCCGTTCTTGCCGCTGCCGTAGGTCGATGCCGACGACGCGTACAGGAAGGGAATTTTGCGCTGCATGCAGTAGCGCAGCAAGTTCTTGCTGCCTTCGTAATTGTTCTTCATCATGTAGCGGCCGTCGTAATTCATCGTATCGGAGCAGGCTCCTTCATGGAATACGACGTCGATATAGCCGCAGTCAAAGGTATCGTCGGCCATCTGCATGTCGAAATCTTCATAGTCCATGTAATCGTAGAACGAAAGGCCCTGCAGATTGCGGCATTTGCGTCCGTCCGTCAAGTCGTCGACGATGAGGATATCGTCGATTCCCCGGTTATTCAGTTGTTTTACTATATTGCTGCCGATAAATCCGGCGCCGCCTGTTACGATTTTCATAGTTTACCCTCCTTCGCCAGAGAGGCGATTTTCTGTACTAATCCCGTCGTAGAATACCCTTCTTCAAAGGATATGATTTCTACGCGCTTCACATATTCCCTGCCGACGACCTCTTCGGCCTTGTAGTCGCCGCCCTTTACTAGGATATCCGGCCGCAGCACGCTGAGCAGCTCTGCCGGCGTATCTTCCGTAAACATGACGACTTCGTCGACGCAGCCGAGGGCGCTCAGCAGCACGGCCCGGTCCTCCTCGTGGACAAGAGGGCGCGTTTCGCCCTTCAGACGCCGTACCGACGCGTCGGAATTCAAGCCGACGACGAGGTGCTGTCCCAGCATTGCCGCCTGCTGCAGATACAGGACGTGGCCGCGGTGCAGGATGTCGAAGCAGCCGTTCGTGAAGACGACCGTTTCTCCCTGTTTCTGCCACTGCCGTATTTTTTTCCGCCGTTTCTTCCCAGCTCAAAGCCTTGTACGGAGCCCAGCGATTGGGATGCCATTCCTGCCACAGCTTCAGCAGCTCGCTGCGGTGAATCGGATAGGTCCCGACCTTCGTGACGACGATGCCTGCCGCCGCATTGGCAACCTGCAGGCTCGTGCGAATCGACAAATGACTGGCTACAGCCGCCAAAACGCCGCGGCGACAGTATCACCGGCGCCTGATACGTCGAACACTTCCTGAGCCGTCGCCGGATTGTTCCATACCTTGCCATCCTTGCGGATGACCGTAATCCCCTTTTCCGACCGCGTGACCATGATATGGGCGAAATCATACTGCTCATGGAGCCTGCGCGCCGCATCCACGACGGCCTGGCCTTCGTTAGGTATCTTCTCGCCGCAGCAGTCTCCCCAGCTCCTTAATATTAGGCGTCACAAAATCAGCGCCGGTGTACTTGTGCCAGTCGCTGCCCTTCGGGTCGACGAGTATGGGAATTCCCGCCCTGCGGGCCCGTTCGATAACCAGCTGGGACATGCGGTCCGTCAGAACGCCTTTTTATAATCCGACAAAATCATGCCGTCTAAGCCCTGCGCGATGCGCTGATCCAGCCAGGCCGCCAAGGCGTCTTCTTCTTCCTGTTCAAAGGGGACGGCGTCTTCAAAATCCAGCCGTACCATTTGCTGACGCGAGCCGAGGACCCGCACCTTCGTCGTCGTCACGTGGCCCTTGCGCACGACCATCCCCGTGCCGTCGATGCCGACGTCATCCAGCAGACCGCGCAGAAGAGCGGCGTTTTCATCATCGCCGACTAAGCCGGCTAAATATACGCGGCAGTCTAAATTCGCCAGGTTGGCGGCAACGTTCGCCGCGCCTCCCAGGACCGACGAAATGCGGTTGACCTTATTAACCGGCACGGGCGCTTCCGGAGAAATGCGGTCCACGCTGCCGAAGACGTAACGGTCGACCATGATATCGCCGACGACGGCGATTCGCAGCTTCGGCAATGCATCGTTTAAAAAGTTATCAATATACCCTTCAGTCATATTTTTACTCCTCAATGTCATGCTGTTCTTCTACGGCTTCCTTCTTTTTCGTTCCCATCAAATGCTCCAGCTCGGCCATAAAGCTTTCCAAATCGGCAAATTTCCGGTATACCGACGCGAAGCGGATATAGGCGACTTCATCGATAGACTTGAGTTCGTCCAAGACCATTTCGCCGATTTTCTCGCTCGTGACTTCCTGAGCCAGAGAATTCCGTATATCCCGTTCTACGTGAGAAACGATGTCTTCCAGCTGCTGCCGCGTTATCATCCGCTTATTGCTGGCCCGCAGCAGACCGTTCAATATCTTGCTGCGGTCGAAGAGCTCGCGGCTGCCGTTGCGCTTAATGACGATGAGCGGCGATTCTTCCACCATCTCGTACGTCGTAAACCGCCGGCCGCAGCTCTGGCACTCCCGGCGGCGGCGAATGGCTCTGCCGTCGTCCGTAGCCCGCGAATCGGTTACTTTGGTATCGTCATGTTTGCAAAAAGGACATTTCATGATGTATTCCTCCTAACGCGCGCGCTGCGCGGGGAATTTTGAAAAAGCGGGTCCCTAAGGATCCGCTTTTTACTGTACTGCTTATCTCATCCACGGCATTTCTACGCCGCCGGCATCTTTGGAATCTCCGGCTTTAAGTCCGCCCGCCTGTCCGAAGGAAGGAATCGAAGACGGTTCTTTGCCAAATCCAGTCGCAACGACAGTAATGCGAATCGAATCTTCCATATCCGGGTCAATAACGGAACCGAAGATGATATTGGCATCAGGATCAACAGCTTCGGCAACTTTTTCCGCTGCTTCATTGATTTCATACAAGCTGATATCCGGGCCGCCCGTGACGTTGAGCAGGATGCTCTGCGCGCCGTCGATGCCCATTTCCAGGAGCGGGCTGTGAATCGCGCTGTCGACGGCTTCGACGGCTCTGTTTTCGCCGGAGCCTACGCCGATGCCCATAATCGCTTCGCCCTGATCGGACATAATCGTCTTGACGTCGGCAAAGTCCAGGTTGATGAGGCCTGTCGTCGTAATCAAATCGGAAATGCCCTGCACGCCCTGACGGAGAACGTCGTCGGCTACGAGGAACGCGTCTTTGAGCGGCGTCTTTTTATCGATAATCTGGAGCAGCTTATCGTTCGGAATCGTGATGATCGTATCGACCTTTTTCCTTCAGATAGGCCGCGCCCTTTTCAGCCTGTTCCTTACGGCGCTTACCTTCAAAAGCAAAAGGGCTTCGTGACGACGGCGACGGTCAGCGCGCCCATTTCCTTGGCACATTCCGCTACGATAGGAGCCGCACCCGTGCCGGTGCCGCCGCCCATGCCCGCCGTGATGAAGACCATATCGGCACCCCTGAAGGGCTTTGATGATTTCTTCCTTGCTTTCCAAAGCTGCCTGTTCGCCGACCTGAGGATTAGCGCCGGCGCCGAGGCGCGCGTCAATTTTTCGCCAATCTGGAGCTTAACGTCGGCCTGCGATACTTCCAATACCTGATCTTCCGTATTCACGGAAATGAACTGCACGCCCTGCAGACCGCTTTCTATCATACGGTTGACGGCATTGCTACCGCCGCCGCCGACACCAATTACTTTTATATTTGCAAACTCTGCCATACTTCTGTTTCCTCCTTCAAATTCGTCAGCACTGCTATATATAGATAGGATTCTATATTATTTTACACTATATCGGAAAAATTATCTACATCTTTTTTTAAATCTTTTCGGGCCGCTCAACGGCTCAGTTACGGGCTTTCGCCTGTCGTCAGCCCCCCTTGCCGGAGCAATCCGGCGTCTGGTTACTTACTCTTGACGGACGGAGCGCCGGGCGTCGTGTCGATATATTGAACCAGCAAATGGTTGCTGTCTACTTCCCGCAGCAGCTCGTCGGTAATGGCCGCCCGTTCGACGGGCTTATCGCCCTTGCCCAAGTGAACGGGCAGCGAGTCCGTCGTATAGGCAATGATATTGTCCGGATTGCCTACGTTAATTTCAGCCATATGTTTCAATACGTCCGGCGGCAAATTCTGCAAAATATTCCAGGCCGGCCCGGAGGGCAGGATCGGCTATGGTATCCCCAGCAGCAGCGTATCGACCTTTTTCCCAGTCATAATCGGCACGGATACGCCTTCTATCTGCGGCTCCAGCTCTATGACGACGCCGTCCTTATCCACGTAGGCAAAGCCGTACATCGTCATGACGATAGCAGCCGCCTTCCGCTCGGTCAGCGTCACCTGTATCGTCGCAGGGGAACTGCCGTTCTACGACGGCGGTGCTGATGCGCAGATCTTTTTCCAGCCGATTCTTCAGCTCGTCCGGCGACAGCTGCACGACGTTGACGTAGCCCGGAACGCCGCCGGCCCGGTATATATCATCCGTCGTCAGCGTTTCATTTCCTGAATGACCAGCGTGCCGAAGGGAACGGCGGCGAAGCGCAGAAAGACCCACAGCAGCAGGACGAACAGGACGATGCCGACAGCCGTCAGGCGTCCCTTGCGCTTCTGCTTCCGCTTTTTTTCTTTATCTTCTCGCGCTTTATGCGCCGCTTCCGACGGCGTGTTTCTTCTTCCTGCAGCTGCTGCCGCCGTTCGGCTTCGCGCCGGTTTCCGTACAAATCGTCCAGCGGATCATGCGCCAAATGGGGCGGCACGAACACGTCGCTCGTATGCTTAAACGCTGCCGCGTTGTCCGGCTTCCGCCGCGAAGTTGTATCCGATGTAAATTGGTAATTACGATAGTTTTCTTTCTTCATGCTACATCCTAACGTACTGTGCAGTTAAAACTTGCCGACAGAGGCTTCCAATAAAATTTTTTCGCACAAGTCTTCAAAGGACAATCCCATCGCGATAGCCGCGTCAGGCACGAGGCTCGTCGCCGTCATGCCGGGCACGGTGTTGATTTCAGGACGAACGGTTCTCCTGGCTGTTCGTCATGATGTCGACGCGGGCGACGCCGCTACACTGGCACAGGTGGAAGACCTGCAGGGCTAAATCCTGCATTTTTCTTCGTCAGTTCCGGCGAAATCGGCGCCGGGCAGAGATGCTTCGTCACGCCGGGCGTATATTTCGAATAGTAATCATACCGCCCCGTGCTGGGAACGATTTGAATGACCGGCATAGCCATGTCGTCCATGACGGCGACGGTAAATTCTTCTCCGTCGAGAAAGGCTTCGGCGATGATGGCCGGACCGTAACGGAAGGCTTCATCCAGAGCCGCCCGAATATCCGACGCGTCGCTGACGATGACCGTCCCCGATCGTCGACCCCTGGGCCGACGACTTGATGACCACGGGCAGCGAAAAGCGACGCCCAATATCGTCAGCTATATGGTCCAAGCCCTGGGCCGAGAAATAATAGGCGAAGGGGAGCCGTCGGAATACCGGCGCCCTGAAAAGCGCATTTGCTCACGACCCTCATGCCGACGGCGCTGGCCATGACGCCGGGACCCGTATAGGGAAGGCCCATCATTTCGCAAAGCCCCTGCAGCACGCCGTCTTCGCCGTACCGGCCGTGCAGGGGCGTTGAATACGACGTCAATATTTTTTCCTTAAGCGTCTCTACCAGCCGCTCCGGCACCAGTTCAATCGTCTCTACAGCGTAGCCTTTCGTCGTCAACGCTTTTTGGCAATAGCCGCGCCGGTATTGCGCGATACTTCTGCTTCCGACGACGGGCCGCCGACGACGACGGCAATTTTTTTTTCTGTTTCATCGTTTCTATAGTAGTGTTCATGTTTTTTAATCTTATCCTTTTGCTTCCGCCAAGTATTGTTCTCCCACTTTATAAATGTCTCCGGCTCCATGGTAATGATTAAATCCAGCGGCCGGGCATGTTCTTTCAAATATGTGACGACGTCTTCCGTATGGGGAATGTAGATGACGTCCTGTCCGGTCTTTTTCGCGAACCTTATCGGCAATTGCCGGCCCGTCACGCCCGGAATAGGATCTTCGCCGGCGCTGTATACGTCGGTCACAATGAGGACGTCGGCTTTAGCAAAGGCCGAGCCGTAATCTTCAAGAAGGAGCTGCGTCCGCGTATAGCGGTGCGGCTGAAACAGGCGAACGACGCGGTGCGTGCCCATGTCGCGGGCCGTGAGGGTGGCATTGATTTCCGTCGGGTGATGGGCATAATCGTCGACGACCCATACGTCGCCGGCAAAAAGCCTTTCGTTTGAAAGCGCCGCTTTGCGCCGTGAAAATGGGACAACGCTGAAGCTACCTGACTGAAGGAAATGCCGCAGCGCAGCGCCACAGCCGTCGTCGCCAGCGCGTTCAGGACATTGTGCCGTCCCGGCACGTTCAGCATCAGTTCGCCCAGCGTCTCGCCGTGAAACAGCACGTCAAGTACAGCTTGCCCTTGGCATAATGGAGATTCCGAGCCTGATAATCCGCTTCCGCCTCGATGCCGTACGTCAGATACCGGCGCTGCAGAACGGCGCCAGACGGCGGATGTATTCGTTTTTCAAAGCACAGGACGGCCAGCCCCTGCTCGGCGTCCAGCTTCTGTATAAACTCCTTAAAGGCTTCGACGACGTTGTCCATGGAGCCGTAATGATCCATGTGATCGGCGTCGATATTGGTTACGACAGCGATATACGGCGACTGCTTTCAGGAAGGTCCCGTCGCTTTCGTCGGCTTCGGCAATGACGTATTCGCCTTTGCCTAAAAATCGAATTGCTGTGCAGGTAATCGACTTCACCGCCGATGACGATAGTCGGTTCCATATGGCTTTCTTCAAAGACCTGGCCGAGCATGGACGACGTCGTCGTCTTGCCGTGCGCGCCGGCGACGGATATGCCCTTGCCCCAGGTCATGATATGTACCAGCGCGTCGGACCTGTGTATCACCGGAATATGCCTCCGCCGCGCTTCTACTACTTCTGCGTTCGTTTCGCGGATTGCCGAAGAGATGACGACGACTTCGGCATCCTGCAGATTTTCCGCCTTCTGGCCGATGCAGATGCGCGCGCCCTGTTCGGCAAATTTATCCGTAATGGCCGACCGCTTGAGGTCCGACCCCGATACGATATATCCTTTTTCTATGAAAACGTTGGCTATTGCCCGCATGCCTGCGCCGGCAATGCCGATAAAATGTACTTTTCGTACGTCGTTGAGATTGACCATGGTCTTACATCCTTACTTTGCGCCGCTTCCGTGCGTCGGCGCAATCGATAACGCCAGCTTCGCAATGTCGTGGGCAGCCTGAGGCCGGCCCAGAGCCTGCTGGCTTGGCCATGGAAGCTAACGCTTCCGGATCTTCTTTTAAATGAAGGATTTCTTCCAGCAAATCCTTACCGGTCAGCATCTTGTCCAGGATCATCTTAGCCGCGCCGCACATGACCAGGGCTTGGGCGTTGTACCGCTGATGATCTTCCGCCGCATAGGGATAGGGAATCAAAAATCGAAGGAACGCCCCGGCACCGTCAATTCAGCCAACCCGACAGCGCCGGCACGATATACGGCCAAATCAGCCGCCGCCAACGCTTCCGGCATCTGATGCAGGTACGGTATAATACGGCTTCCCTCGCCGTACCGCCCTTTGCCGTCGATGCCTTCGAGCTGCTTGACGACACGGTCGTACTCGTGGTCTCCCGTAATATGAAGAATCTGTATGTCCTTGACATCCTTAAAATACCGATGCACTTCAATCATGGCCGAGTTGATACTGCGCGCCCCGCGGCTGCCGCCGGCGACGAGGAGCGTAAATTTATGCGGGTCCAGCCCCAGCAGGCTGCGCCCCTTCTTCCTTGCTTACCGTCAAAAATATCCTTGCGGACAGGATTTCCCGTATACACGAGATTTTCTTTTTCTTAAACCGGCCGGCCGCTTCCCTATATCCCAGGGCGACGCGGTTGGCAAAACTTGCTCAAAATCAAATTGGTCACGCCGGGGATGACGTTTTGCTCCTGCACGAGCGTCGGAATACCGCTCAGGCTGGCCGCCAGCAGCACGGGGCCGCAGACGAATCCGCCCGTACCGATGACGACTTCCGGCTTAAACCGATGATGCGTTCGGCCTTAAATACGCTTCCCGCCGTCTTTCCCAGCGTACGTTGCGGAAGGAAATGCGGCGTTCAGTCCCCGACACGTCTATGGTCACAAAAGGCAGTCCTTCTTTTAGGAATCAGCGTATTTTCCAACCCTATCTTCGAGCCTACGTAGAGAAACTCCGTCGGCTCGATATCGGCATAATAGCGCGGGCAATTGTTGCCGGATAGATATGGCCGCCTGTTCCGCCTCCTGAAATAATTACTCGACCCATGTTTTTGCCCCCACCAATCAAAAATAAATATATGGCTATATCGCGTTGACGATTCCCTTGAAGACCCGTCCGCGCTGCTCAAAATTATCGTACATGTCAAAGCTCGAGCATGCCGGAGACAACAGTACGGCCTGCGGCGCTTTGGCAATCTTGCGGGCCATCATAATCGCCCGTTCCATGCTGTATCCGGCTCGGCGAATATCCTTGACGCCGGCCTTCTTCGCTTCCTGTTCAAACCGATCTGCCGCCGCGCCGTCAATATAAGCGTATCGACCTTTTCGGCGGCCAGCTTCATAAACTCGTCGAGAGGTGTCATCTTATCGTAGCCGCCGGCAATCAAGACCAAAGTGTCCTGAAAACGCTTCCAGCGCTTTGATAGACGCGTCGGTGTTCGTGCCCTTCGAATCATTGTAATAGGTGACGCCGTGAATTGTGCGCACTTTTTTTCCAGACGGTGCTCTACGCCCCGGAACGATTTCAATACGCCAGAGATCACGTCGAGAGGCACGCCGGCGGCGTAAGCCAGCAGCGACGCAGCCAAACAATTTTGAATATTATGCTTGCCGAATAAATGAAGTTCGTCTTCCCGGCAAATGAGCGTATCCTGGCCGTCCATGCGGAGGATAAGCTGCCCGTCCTGATAAAACGCACCGACAGGCACTTCGCCCTGCGTGGAAAACCAGACGACGCGGCCCGTCATGTCCGGAGCCATGGCCCTGACCAGCGGGTCGTCGTAATTCAGCACAGCCGTATCGTCCCCATCCTGATTGCGGAAAATGCGCTTCTTCGCTTCGGCGTAGGCTTCCATCGTATGATGGCGGTCTAGGTGGTCCGGCGTAATATTCAGGACGACGGCCGCTTTAGCCTTCATCGTCTGCGTAAATTCCAGCTGGAAGCTGGACAATTCCGCTACGACGACGGCTTCCTTCGGCAAATCTGCCGCCTGCTCGGAAAGGCCGATGCCGATATTGCCGCCGACGACAGTCTGACGGCCTGAGGCCTTCATGATTTCCCCAGCAGGGTCGTCGTCGTCGTCTTCCCGTTCGTACCCGTCACGCCCAATATGTCGGCATCGGTTACGCGGCAGGCTGTTTCTACTTCACTCCAAACGGGCAAACGGCGCGACAGCGCTTCTTTCATAATGGGAATTTCCGGAGAAATAACCGGCGACGGCACGACGATGTCCACGCCGTCCAGCAGCGAATTTTCCTGGCTGCCGAATACGAACTTGACGCCGGCACGCTGCAGCGCCGGCCACGGCTCTTCCGTGCAGTCGATGTCCTTTTTTTGTCATTGAGAATAACTGCGCCGCCGTGACGGGCCAAGGCCATCGATGCGGCCCGGCCGCTGATACCTGCGCCGATGACCAATATTTTTTTCCGGAAAAATCCATTATGCTCATTTGCCAACACCTGCTTTGTTCAGATAATATGAATACCCTCTATTTGCACGATAAGACGACGATAATCGCCAATATCGCCATGAGGGCGGAAAAACTCCAAAAAACGGTAACTACCTTTACTTCGCTCCAGCCAGACAGTTCAAAATGATGATGAATAGGGCTCATTTTGAATACGCGCACGCCCCCGCGTCTTAAAGGAAACAACCTGAATGATAACCGATAAGGCTTCAATGACGTATAATCCGCCTGCCAGAATGAGAAGCAGCTCCGTCTTCGTCAAGATAGCCATCGCCGCCAGCGCCCCGCCCAAAGCCAGCGAACCTGTATCGCCCATAAACATCTTGGCCGGGTGCTGGTTATAAAACAGAAAGCCCAGGCAGGCGCCGGTCAAGGCCGCGCTGAACACGGCGAAATTGACGTATCCCAGCGCTACGGCAATGACGACGTAGGCCACAGACGTAATCGCGCAGGAACCGGCCGCCAGGCCGTCCAAGCCGTCCGTCAGGTTGACGGCATTGCTGGCTCCGACGATCATGACAAACACAAAGATATAATAGAAGAATCCCAAATCGATCGTAATCGACGTGAAGGGAATCCAAAGAGTCGTAGGAAATTGAAATTCCTTTAAAATGAAGCAAAATACGGCTGCCATAACGAACTGGCCGAGCAATTTCTGCTTGGCTGTCAGCCCCAGATTACGCCGTTTCACCGCTTTGATGCTGTCGTCGAGGAATCCGATGACGCCGTGTCCGGAACGTCAGAAACAAAGCCAGGCCCTTGCGCAGATCCGACGGATTGAATACCAGACAGGAGACAACCAAAAGCGATCAGAATCAAGATGCCGCCCATCGTCGGCGTCCCGGCTTTATATTTTATGGCTCTGCGGGCCTTCTTCCCGTTCAGATTGGCGGGCATGGAATTTCTTTAACTGCCCGATAACCGGCTTGCCCAGCACTAAGGCGATGACCAGGCTGACGGCGAATCCAAATATCAGCGTATTTAACATTCACATGACTTCCTTTCGAAATATGACAGTATTTTTTCCATGGCAAACCCGCGGGACCCTTTCAGCAGCAACGTATCACCCGGCTGCAGCAGTTCTTTCAGGCAGGCGGCGCATTCGTCATGCGTCGCGGCCGTGTAGACCCGCTTCATGCCGCCTTCTCTCGCCGCGCCGGCAATATATCCGGCCAGCTCGCCCATGGTAATGAGGACGTCGATACCCGACGAGGCGATCTCCCGGCCGATGGCTTCATGTTCTTCCCGGGCCCAATCGCCTAATTCCAGCATGCCGCCCAATACGGCAATTTTCCGCCCGTCGTCAAGGCGCCCAGAGAACGGATAGCCGCGCTCATGGAAGCCGGATTGGCGTTATAGGCGTCGTTGATAAACGTATACGGCGCCAAGGAAATCAGCTCTTCCCGCATGGGCACGCCTTTATACGCCACCAGGCCGCGCCGGATTTCTTTTTCGGCCGAGGCCCGTCAAGCAGCCGACGGCAGCCGCAGCCAATCCGTTATAGGCGTGGTGGCGGCTGATTGCCGGAATCTGCGCCGCGAAGACATCGCTGCCGCAGTGGCAGGTGAAGGTTACGCCCTGCTCGCTTACGGCTATCTGCTCGGCCCAGATATCGTCGCCCGCCTCGGTGCCGTAGGTCAGCACGCTGCCGCGGCATAGGGCGGCCATCGGCTACGAAGGAATCGTCGGCATTCAATACGGCCGTGCCAGCTTTTCGTCAAGAGCCAAAACAAGCTCGCTTTCGCCTTGGCGATGTTTTCCTGCGACCCCAGGAGTTCAATATGGGTTTTGCCGACGTTCGTCACGACGCCGATAGTCGGCTCGGCAATGGCCGCCAGCTCGGCAATCTGCCCCAAGCCGCGCATGCCCATCTCGACGACGCAGGCTTCGTGCCGTTCCGTCAGCTGCAGCAACGTGCGCGGCAGGCCGATTTCGTTGTTGAAATTTTTTCCGTCTGCAGCACGTCATATTTCTGCGACAGGACGGAGGCAATCATATTTCGCGTCGACGTCTTGCCGACGGAGCCCGTTACGGCTACGACGGGAATGGAAAACGGCGGCGATGGAAGCGGGCCAAAGCCTGATAGGCCTTCAGCGTATCGTCTGCGACGAAAACAGCAATGCCGTACTCTGTATTCATCCCGCATTTCGACGATAACGCCGGCCGCGCCTCTGCTGCACGGCTTTGCCGACAAAATCATGACCGTCAAACCGCTCGCCCTTGAAGGCTACAAACAACGCGTCCCTGCCGATGACCCGCGTATCCGTTTCCACGCCGGAAAATAAAGTCTTTTCGCCGCTGACGGCGACAGACGCTCCCTGTCGCCTCTTGTATTTCTGTCTTCGTAAAAGGAAGCCATTTTCTTATCGCCCCTTTAACGCCAGCACGGCCTTGCGCGCTTCTTCGCGATCGTCGAAGTGAATCGTGCCGTCTTTTAAAATCTGATACGTTTCATGACCCTTGCCGGCAATAACGATGATGTCGCCGGTCTGCGCCAGTTCGACGGCTCTCTGGATAGCCGACCGGCGGTCGACGATGACTTCGTGATGCTGGCCCGGCTTGAGGCCCTGCTTTACGCCGGCTTCCACTTCAGCGACAATGGCGTCGGGGTCTTCCGAACGGGGATTGTCCGACGTGACGATGGGAATGTCGGCGTGTTCTGCCGCAATCTTGCCCATGATGGGGCGCTTCGTCCTGTCGCGGTCTCCGCCGCAGCCGAAGACGGCTAAAATACGGTTCGGATGCATGGCACGAGCTGTCGTCAAGGCCTTTTCCAGGCTGTCCGGCGTGTGGGAATAATCGACGACGATGGCAAAATCCTGACCGGCTTCGACGAGCTCGAAGCGGCCTGCTACGGAGTGGAAGGTCTGTATAGCACTGTCGATGATTTCCGTATCGACGCCTTCGGCATGGGCCGCGCCGATAGCCGCCAGCGTATTATATACGTTGAACAAGCCGGTAATATTCATATTCAGATGGACGCTGCCGAAGGGCCCGGTCACGTCGAAGGACGATTTCTTCAGTTCAACGTTCAGATTCGACCCTCTCAAGTCGGCTTCTTTTTCTACGCCATAGGTCAGGACCTTGCATTGGCAGGCCTTGAGGATATCCTTGGACCACGGGTCGTCGATGTTGACGACAGCCGTCTTATTGTCCTTGACATGTTCGCGGAAAGACAAGCCCTTGAATAACTTGGCCTTAGCGGCTACGTAGTCTTCCATCGTCTTGTGAAAATCGAGGTGATCCTGCGTCAAATTCGTGAATACGGCCGTATCGAATTCAATGCCGGCTACGCGGTGCAGGGCCAGGGCATGGCTCGATACTTCCATGACGACGTGGGTCATGCCCTTTTCGCATACATGAGCGCTAGGAAGCGCTGCAGCTCGACGACGTCAGGCGTCGTGTTGTGAATGGGCAGCTCTTCGTCGTCGATGAGGGCGTGAATCGTGCCGAGAACGCCGACATGATGGCCGGCGGCCCGCAGAATATGGGCGATGATATGAGTCGTCGTCGTCTTGCCGTTCGTGCCGGTCACGCCAATCATGCGCATCTTGCGGCCGGGATAATCATAAAATAGGGAACCATGTCTTCCAACGCATGGTGGATATCCGGCACCCGGATCTGCACGGTGCCCTTAGGCAATTCCAAATGCTTCGTCGTCAAGACGGCGACGGCGCCTTTTTCCACAGCCTGGACGGCAAAGGAAGCGCCGTCGACGTGAACGCCGGAAATGCACACGAATAAATTGCCCGGCTCGATTTCCCGCGAATCAGCGGCGATGCCCGTAATCGGCGTTTCTACGTTGCCTTTACGTTGTATATGCCCTTAATTTGCTTGCAAAGTTCACTTACTGTCTTCATCCTCAACATCCTCCCGCAATCTGTATGTACGCATACTCATTTCTATTAAAGCAAACAACAATAGCAGCCTTGGGTAAAGGCTGCTGATGTCATCATATTATCGGCCTGTATGGGCTGCTTCCTTCTGGGGATCGGACGACTGGCCG
>VOFD01001785.1_pt1 | contig 17787 bp, 33 predicted proteins | sample 5384101 | NCBI WGS metagenome assembly VOFD01 (sample SAMN12384723, study PRJNA508395) | human gut metagenome | isolation source: healthy gut C | host: Homo sapiens
GTGAAAAAAAAAGCTGAAAAACCCCAAAACATTTAGCAGCTCGTGTTCTGTATGAACCATCTGAAGATGCGGGACTCCACCTGCCAAGTTCATACACACCTTGAGTTCTTTCTTCTTTGCTCCGTGCGTCAGGTTTTCGCATTTTCGGGCAGGAGCTTCCTCCAGGGTCTGGCCGGAGCGTCTGTCCAGCTTCGATAGGTCCAAAGAGACAAAAGTCATATCCCGGTAATGAATCACTGTCAATGGTTGGCGGACCTTCTTGCTGCCGTCACCTCTCGGCCTGGATGCTGCTGCGCACCATCACACTATCCGGGCGTGCCGGCGCTGTGGACTGAGGGATCAGTCAAATCAGGACAGGATGCCAGATGATCAGGTGGCCCAGCCACTCGAAGCCGTCCGTCCTTGCAGGATATCCTCCCACCGGTCCAGGTGCGCCAGTCTGCCGGCCCCAGATACCCGGTGGATCTCGATACGATGTGCAGCGCCAGCGGCTTGCCCGGCTGGGTCTGCTCTCCGGCCGCCGCCCAGGCCAAAGCGCAGCGTGATGATCTCCTTTTCCCGGGGGCTGAGCACGCTGATGGCCGCCGCCAGCAGCGACCGCTCCACATCCTCCTCGATGGGCCGCATGACCACGTCCGCCTCGGTGCCCAGCACGTCGCTGAGCAGCAGCTCGTTGCCGTCCCAGTCGGTGTTCAGGGGCTCGTCGAAGGACACCTCCCCCTTCCGCCCGGCGTTTTTCCGCAGATACATCAAGATTTCGTTCTCGATGCAGCGGGAGGCGTAGGTAGCCAGCTTGATGTTCTTGTCGGCCCGGTAGGTCCCTACGGCCTTGATCAGGCCGATGGTGCCGATGGAAATCAGGTCCTCGATGCCCACTCCGGTGTTCTCGAACCGCCGGGCGATGTACACCACCAGCCGCAGATTATGTTCGATGAGCTCCTTGCGGGCATCCTCCTGGTCCAGCCGGGCCAGCAGTTCCGCCTCCCGCTCCCGGGTCAGAGGCGGCGGCAGGGTATCGCTGCCGCCGATGTAGTGCAGCCCGCCGGCGGCAGCAGCCCCACCCGCACCAGCAGCCGCCGCCATTGTTTCATCCAGTCCTTCATGGTTTCTTCTCCTTCCAGCCTGCGCCGCCCCACAGGGCGCTGTATCCCGTCCCCAGGGCTCTGTGGGGGGGAAAAGGCAACCGGCAGTCCGGCATACCGCTCCCCGCCACCTCCGTCCAGTCGCTGCGCACCGCCAGCAGCAGTCCGCCCGCCACTCCCACCGCGTGGTAGGGGATCAGACGGAACCGCAGCTCCGGCGCCGCCCGCATCATGGGCTCCAGCAGCTCTGCGGGACGCCCAGCGCCCCTGCGGTCCAGCAAGAGCGGACCTCTTGGAACGGCGCGCCGTCAAGCCGTCCCGGAGCCACCACCAGCACCGGCGCTCCGGAGACTGGATCCCGCAGGGCGTTTCCCGTGTCGCAGAAAGCGGTAAACGCCGTGGTCCGCCCGGCCAGACACACCTGTACCCGCACCAGCTCGCCCCGGACGCCCTTTCCCGCCGCCGCCCGGAACACCACCGTCAGAACCAGATAGGCCGCGGCTGCGGCGATCAGCAGCACCTTTGCATCCACGTCCGTGTAGAACACGCCGTTCACCATCGGCACGCCGCCCCCCGCCACTAGGCCCAGGGCCAGCACGCACCCGGCCATGGCACAGGAGACGGCGAACAGCAGCAGCGTCAGCCGCAGCAGCTTTGCCTCTCCTCCATAGGCCGCCAGCGCCAGCAGTATGCCTGCCGCCAGCTTCACCGGCGTGGCGGCAAGAAAGTCCAGCCCCGGCAGAAATACCGCCACGGCATAGGCGCCCCCCAGCAGGCCCGCCAGAAGGTAGCGTCTCCGCCGGAGGGGAATGCCCGCCAGACGCGCGGCGCAGAGCACCAGCAGATAGTCCATCAGCGCGTTCAGCACAAACACGCTGTCCACATACACCACGGTCAAGCGATCCGCCTCCCTTCCGTTCCGTGGGACTATTATAGGGCAGACCGCAGAGAAATACGGTCGCAAAAGGGGGACGCGCCCTGTAAAAGGTGCGTCCCCCCGGCAGCCGATTGGGGCCGCAGCATTTGTGCTGCGGCTCCGGCGGCACGGAAATACTGTGATGGGAAATAACTTTACAGCAATGATAAATACGGAACAATCAGCGATGCCAGCATGGAAATCACCAGAATGATCACCAGGACAGCCGCAAACACCCGGTGCTTGTTGCTCATTTTGTTCCCTCCTCTGTCAGGATCTTGCGGATGCTCTTTTCCGCCTTGCTGCGGGGAAGCATCAGCTCATGGCCGCAGCCAAGACATTTGAGCTTGATATCCATGCCCACCCGCAGAATCTCCCACTGGGTGCTGCCGCAGGGATGGGGCTTTTTCAGCTCCACTTTGTCATGCAGATGCAGGTCCATATTGGCCTCCTTGTCAAAGCAGCCCGCCGGGCTGCATATCATAACGGTATGGAACAACACGCCGCCGTTGCGGCAGATAGGATGCGATTACAATATGCCGGAAAACAAACTGTATCCGCCGGAGGGCCTGCGCCCTCCCTCTTCTTTCACGCTCCAGAGCCTGCGGGAGGCCATGGAGCAGAACACGGTGCTGGAGGATCGGGTCCTCCGGTGTGATGCCGGACACAACCTGCTTCTCTCCCTGGGAGGCATCCAGGCCCGCATTCCCCGGGAGGAGGTCCTCTCCCCCTGGATCAGCGGGGCCCAGCGGGACATCGCCGTCCTCTCCCGGGTGGGAAAGCCCGCCTGTTTTCTCGTGACGGCCCTCCGGGCCGATGAAAGGGCGCGCCCACGGCACTGCTCTCCCGCCGGGCCGTTCAGGAGCGGGCCATGGACTTCTTCCTGGAGCACCTGCGCCCAGGCTCCGTGGTCACTGCGGTGGTGACGCATCTGGAGTCCTTCGGCGCCTTTGTGGACATCGGCTGCGGCATCGTGGCTATGCTGCCCATCGAGTACATCTCCGTCTCCCGCATCTCCCACCCCAAAGACCGATTCCGGCCGGGCCAGAAGATCCTGTCAGCCGTCCGGTCCATAGACCGGGAGAAGCGCCGGATCACCATGACTCACAAGGAGCTGCTGGGCACCTGGATGGAGAATGCCAGCTGGTTTCATCCCGGCGAGACAGTCCGGGGCGAGGTCCGCAGCGTGAAGGAGTACGGCAGCTTCATCGAGCTGGCCCCCAACCTCTCCGGCCTGGCAGACGCCCGAGAGGACCTGCGCCCGGGCGACGGCGTCTCCGTGTTCATCAAGAGCATCCGCCCGGAGCGGATGAAGATCAAGCTCCAGGTCATCGAGACTCTGCCGCCGCCGGCGGCGCCGGAGCCGGTCCGCTATCAGATCACCGACGGGGTGCTGGACCGGTGGGTCTACTCCCCTGCCGGGTATGAGAAGCCGGCCGTGGAGACGGTGTTCACGGCTGAGGGCCCTTGATCTTCGTCCCAGTACCGCTTGGCGGCCTGCTCCGTCTTGTTATCGCCGTATTCATAGTAATGGACGCCCTTCAGGGCGTCGGGCAGATACTGCTGCTGTACCCAGTGGCGGGGAAAGTCGTGGGGGTACAGGTAGCCCTGCTCCCGCTCCATGCCGGTGGAATCGGCGTGAACGTTCTGCAGCTCCCGGGGCACGTCCCCGGTGCGGCCTGCCCTCACATCTGCCCAGGCCTGCCGATACCGGCTGTCACGCTGTTGGACTTGGGGGCTGTGGCCAGCAGGATGGCCGCCTGAGCCAGGGGCAGCTGTGCCTCCGGCAGTCCCAGCTGCAGGGCAGTGTCCACGCAGGCTTTCACGATGGAGACCGCCTGGGGGTAGGCCATCCCGATGTCCTCACTGGCGGAGCACAGCAGCCGACGGCAGGGGGTCACGAGATCCCCGGCCTCCAGGAAGCGGGCCAGGTAGTGCAGCGCCGCGTCCGGGTCGCTGCCCCGGAGGGACTTCATCAGGGCGGAGGCCGCGTCGTACATGGCGTCGCCGCCTCTTGTCGTAGCGCATCGCACTGCGCTGGGCCACCTGCGCCGCGTCGTCCAGGGTCAGGATCAGCTTCGCCTCCCTGGGCAGTGCCGCCTGGCACAGCAGCTCCACGGCGTTGATGGCCTTGCGCACATCGCCGCCGCAGGCGGTGGCGATCTGCCGGGGCACATCCTGCTCCCAGTCCAGGGGCAGGGGCGAACGGTCCTGCTCGATCTTCAGTGCCCGCAGGACAGCGGGTTCCACCTCCTCCGGCGGCACGGCCTTGAACTCAAACACCGTGCTGCGGGAGAGCAGGGCCTGTACACATAGAAATGGGGATTCTCCGTGGTGGAGGCGATCAGGGTCAGCGAGCCGTTCTCCATAAACTCCAGCAGGCTCTGCTGCTGCTTTTTGTTGAAATACTGGATCTCGTCCAGGTACAGCAAAATACCGCCCTGGGGCCAGCAGGGTGCCCACGTCGGCCATGATGTCCTTGACATCCTGGAGGGACGCCGTGGTGGCGTTGAGCCGGTGGAGGGTCTTGTTGGTCTGCCGGGCGATGATGTTGGCGATGGTGGTCTTGCCCGTGCCGGAGGGACCGTAGAACACCATATTGGCCTCCGTGCCGCTGTCGATCAGCCGCCGGAGCACTGCGCCGGGGTGAGAGCAGATGGCGCTGGCCCACCACCTCGTCCAATGTTTTGGGGCGGATCTCATCCGCAAGAGGCCGCTGCATGGCGGCACCCCCTTCCCCTGTTGATCTCGGAGCATTCATTATAGCATGGCCCATTGGAAATTTCCACCGGGAAAACGCTAAAAAGCCGGGAAGACAGTCCGTCCTCCCGGCTTTCGGCCTGTAAACTCAGCCCACGGTCTTCCAGTGCTTGTCCACGTGGTTGAGGATCTCGCAGCCGTCCTCCGTCACCAGCACCAGGTCCTCCACCCGGACGCCGAACTCACCGGGGAGGTACACTCCTGGCTCAATGGAGAAGATCATCCCAGGCTTGGCCAGGGGGTGGTGTTGGTGGCGCTGACGTCGCCCTTCTCGTGCTCCGTCTGGCCGATGAAGTGGCCCAGACGGTGGGTGAAGTATTCCCCATAGCCCGCGGCGGAAATGTGGTCCCGGGCGGCCTTGTCCAGCTCGCACAGGGGCACGCCGGGCCGCAGCAGGGACTCGGCCAGCTCGTTGGCCTCCCGCACCAGGTCGTGGATGGCGGCGTACTTGGGATCCGGCGTCCCGCAGAAGAAGGTGCGGGTCATGTCGGAACAGTACCGGTCCTTCCGGCATCCCATGTCGATGACGATGCAGTCTCCGGCCTTCAGGCGGGTCTGGTCCGCCTCATGGTGGGGGTCGGCGGCGTGGGCGCCGTAGGAGACGATGGGCAGGAACGCAGTGGAGTCACAGCCCTCGGCGGCGTACTGGGCCACGATGTAGTCGGCCACCTCCCGCTCGGTCATGCCCTCTTTCATGTAGGCGGCAGCCCGCTCCATCACCACGTCGTTGATGCGGGAGGCCTCCCGCATCAGGTCCCGCTCCACCGCGTCCTTGCAGGCCCGGGCGTCGTCCACGCAGTCGGAGGCCAGCACATACTTGCAGCTGGGATTGTGGGCCATCAGGGGCAGCAGAAACCGGGCGGGCCAGTCCTTGTCCACGCCCATGTCCTTTTCCCCGTCCACGGCATTTGCCAGAATGGCGAGATAGTCGTCCGTGTCGGAGAACCACACCTGCTCATAGGGTGCCTCCGGCACCGGGAACAGTTTGTTCAGAAATAACTTGTGCTGTCCGTCCTTCCGCAGGTAAAAGGCGTACAGCCGCTCAAACGGGAACACGTCGTACCCCGTCAGATACCAGATGCTGTCTGGGTCGGAGACCATCATCTGCTCCAGGCCCATCTGCTCCATGGCGGCCAGTACGCGGCTCTTTTGATTCGCTCCTGATACATGATGTCACCCCTTTTTTTTCCGATAATGGTCTCCACCAGCTCCGGAGAGACCAGAGCCTTTACGGTCTTGACGCCGGTCTTCAGGGACTCCACCGGCGCATACTCGTACCTTCCGTGGGCGTTGTGTCCCGCGCTGGGCAGATTTGGGCACAGCAGACCCTTGTAGGTCAGCATGCTGCCGTCGGTACCGCCCCGGATGGGCGAGTGGGTGGGGTGCTCGATGCCGGCGGCCTTCATGGCGGCCTCCGCCAGCTCCAGGATCTCCATGTGGTCCTTCAGCACCTCGTGCATGTTGTAATACTGGTCGTGGGTGTCTACCACGGCGGTGCCGGCGCCCCAGCGGCGGTCGATCTGCTCCGCGGCCTTGTCCATCATGGCCTTGCGCTCCTGGAACCGCTTCATGTCGTGGTCCCGGACGATATACTCCATCGTGGCCTTCTCCGCCTTGCCGTGCATCTCCTGCAGATGGAAGAAGCCCTCATAGCCCTCCGTGCGGCCGGGAGTCTCCAGCGCGGGCAGCAGGGCGTTGAACTCCATGGCGATCAGCAGGGCGTTTCATCTTGTCCTTGGCCGTGCCCGGGTGGATGCTGAAGCCGTGGACGGTGACTACGGTCATGGCGGCGTTGAAGGTCTCGTATTCAAAGTCCGTGATATCGCCGCCGTCCAGGGTGTAGGCAAAGTCCGCGCCGAAGCCCTGTACGTCGAAAGTTGCTGGCGCCCCGGCCGATCTCCTCGTCCGGCGTGAAGCCCAGGCAGATCTTCCCATGGGGAGCCTTTTCCGCCAGCAGCTCTTCCACCGCCTGGAGAATGATGGCCACGCCGGCCTTGTCGTCGGCACCCAGCAGCGTGGTCCCGTCGGAGCAGACCAGATCCTGGCCCACAAACTTCGCCAGCTCCGGGAACCGGGCCGCCTCCATGACGATGTTGAGCTCCCGGTTCAGCACCACGTCCCCGCCGGTGTAGTGGATGATCTGGGGCTTGACGTCCTTGCCGGTCATGTCCGGGGTGGTGTCCATGTGGGCGATGAGGCCGATGGCGGGCAGATGTTGCACGCCCGGCGAGGCATCCAGGGTGGCGTAGACGTAGCACTTTCGTACCGGGCGTTCTCGATGCCAAGCCCATGGAGCTCCTCTACCAGCAGCTTGGCCATGTCGAACTGGCGCTGCGTGCTGGGGGTCACCGCTCGGCCGGCATGGTAGTCACTCTCGCTGTACACCTTCGCGTAGCGGATCAGACGGTCTACAACTGTATCCATGTTCTAGATTCCTCCTTATTCTTCCTTGGAGAGCAGATTCTCCGGATTCAAGCATTTCAATTCGTCCAGCACGAAGAGGCCGTCCTTGCGGATCAGCACGTCATCGAACCAGATCTCACCCCGCCGTACTCCGGCGTCTGGATCTGGATCAGGTCCCAATGGACGGCGGAATGGTTGCCGTTGGAGGCATTGTCGTAGCTGTTGCCCGGGGTCAGGTGGAAGCTGCCAGCGATCTTCTCATCGAACAGAATGTCCCCGATGGGGTGGTTGATCTCCGGGTTCACACCGAAGGCGAACTCGCCGATGTACCGGGCGCCCTCGTCGATATCCAGAATCTCGTTCATATAGTCCGTGTTGTTGCTGGTGGCCTTTACGATCTTGCCGTCCCGGAACTCCAGATACACATTCCGGAACAGGAATCCGTCATAGGGGGACGGCACGTTATAGGTGATGTGGCCGTTGACGGAATCCCGCACCGGGGAGGTGTAGACCTCGCCGTCCGGAATATTCCGGTTCCCGTGCATCCCGAAGCTGGGGATGCCCTTGATGGAGAAGGAGATGTCTGTGCCGGGAGCGACGATACGGACCTTGTCGGTCCTGGCCATCAGGTCCGGAGGGGCTGCATGGCCCGCCCCATCTTGTCGTAGTCCACCAGACAGGCCCGGAAATAGAAGTCCTCGTACTCCTCCGTGGAGACGCCGGCCAGCTGCGCCATGGCGTCATTGGGGTAGCGCAGCACCGACCACTTGGTGTGGTTGCAGCGCTCAGCCAGATGGATCGGGCCCCAATAATACTGGCGGTAACGCTTCTGCGCCTCATCAGAGACATTGTGCCATGCGCTGATATTGGGCGTCGCCCGGATGTCGATGTAGGCGTCCATATCCCGCATCCGCTCCAGTTCGTAGGAGGCGATCTCCTCCATGTGCTCGGCGTCAGCCCCTGGACCAGCGCGCCCTCTACCCCATAGTCAAAGATGTGGATAAAGGGCTTGCCGCCCACGGCGTAGGCTTCCTGCACCAGGGCCTTCATGAGGCCCGTTTCGCTGCCGTGCAGCTCAATGAGGATTTTTTCGCCCTTTTGCAGCTCCACCGCGCTGCGGATCAGAACTGGGCGAATTTGCGGATACGGGGATCTTCCATGGTGGTTCCTCTCTTTCCTTTCAGTCCTTGCGCGTCACCGCACAGAAAAAACGGGGCAGAAGAGCATCTCTTCTGCCCCGCCTGGAATCAGTTGTCCTGGTACAGGGCTTCCAGAGACCGCTTGGGATCGTTGCAGCGGGTCACGGCGCTGACGATCAGAATGGCAATCACGGAGGCGGGCACCGCCACAATGGCGCACTGCACACCGCCGGGCGTTCCCATCAGCGTCCAGATGATGGTGGCCAGGCCGCCCACCACGATACCGGCCATGCCGCCGGCAGGGGTCACCCGCTTGGAGAAGAGGGCAAAGAGGATGGCCGGGGTGATGGCAGCGCCGTACATGGTGTAGGCCGTCATCTGCAGAGCCAGCACAGTGGGGAAGTACAGCGTCAGAGCCACCGCCACAAAGCTGAAGACCACGATGGTGCCCCGCAGGACCAGCATCTTCTGCTTGTCCGTGGCATCCTTACGGATGTACTTTACATAAATGTCGTTCGTGAGGTTGGTAGCGGAGGAGAGCAGGTAGCTGTCCGCCGTGGTGACGATGAAGGCCATGCAGGCGCACATCAGCAGGGCGCCGAAGGCCAGGGGCAGGTAATCAGCCGCCACCTGGAAGATCACATTGGAGGGAACGTCCAGGGTGGGATAGAGCTTGGCGTGCCTGGGTGACTACCTGGACGATGCTGACGATGACCAGGATCTCGCCGATGAACATGCCGATGTTGGACTTCTTGGCCTCATCGCTGTTCTTAGCAGAGGCGAAGCGCTGGAGCATGTTCTGATCGCCCAGCATCAATGCCAGAGAGGGCAGGAAGTAGCCCAGCAGCTCCACGCCGGACATTCCGCCGGTCAGGGTGGTCTTCTCCGGCGGCAGCACCGCGCACCCTGCGCATTTGCCACGACTGATCAGGATGGGGATGGCAATGAAGAATCCGCCGATCATGATCAGCGCACTGATGGCGTCGGAGTATGCCACGGATACCAGTCCGCCGCCCACCGTGATGACCACAATAATCGTGGTGCAGATGACAAGTGCCAGCCCACGGGAGATCTCCACACCGCTGGAGCTGCACAGCAGCACCAGAATGTCGGCCGCCGCCTTCAGCTGACCATGTCATCGAGGTCTTGACTTTCTTCCGTGGCCAATACGCCCACATAGGCCAGCATGACGCACAGGGCGGCGATGATGCTGGCGCTTTTGGCCGTAACGGGCGCCCATGATCTCCGGCACCGTGACCTTGCTTTTTGATCCCCTTCAGGTGGAGCGGCAGCTGCGCCAGAGCATCCCGCCCAAGGAATCCAGCGACTTCTGCCACCGGATGGTGCTCTTCGGCCGGGACACCTGCACCGCCCGCTCCCCCCAGTGCGAGGGGCTGCCCCTGGCATTGGAAAAGGACTGCGACACCGCCAAAGCCGCCAGACGGGGCTGACAGCATTGGAATCACTCTGGAACTTCACGTGTCTGCGCAATGCGCAGGCACGCTGATTTTTTTTTGTCTTCCCTCATATACTGAGATGAAATCCATCCGACAGACGGCACAAAGGAGGCACTATGGACGAACAGACGGCCCGTATGATCCAACAGCTGAAAAGCAACCCCGCCATGCTCCAAGCGCTGATGCAGCCCCGGGACGGGCAGGCGCTGATTCGCCGGTTTTCAAGACCGGTTCCTTCAACCGCTCGGACATCTCTCCATCATGGAAAGGCGCCCTCTGTCGGACGCCTGATTATTATACTATATCGATTAGCGATTTGTCAACAATCTGCTCCCATTTTTATTTTTTATTTTTTTCATTTTAGGGGTTGCATTTCCAGAAACAGTATGCTATTATAACTGAGCTGACGTTTACCAGCCGGTTCCGGCAATATTAACATGCCAGCCATCCGCGGATCGCGTGACATATCCCACACGGCCATACCCCAACGCGCCTGTCGGTACATCCGCGTCGTTTCCGGAATACTCTTCGGTGTTTCCCGCCATGGAATTCTGATAGGCACGCTCATTTTCCGGTACGAAAATCGTACTCGCGTAAATCGCCCAGGTATTCTCGTCGATCAAGCCCTCTTTTCTAAAAATGCTCTGTCTGATCTTCTGCGGGCATCACATTACATTTAACGAAAGAAAAACAAAATTTGCTGCCTTTGGATACCTTCAGATGGACTTCCTCCTGCTGCTGATACCCTGCTTGTGCCGCTGCCAAATAATCCTGTCCTTCATCGGGGATGACAATCTTTGGGTCGGTATCGTAGCTTCCGCCAAGTGCCTTATATTCCATCGTATCGTAGAAGGAGCGAAGCGCCATAGCCGCGCTCCAATCGGAATCATAGGCGTACTCCTTGGCGCCGACAAAATAGTATGCTTCATCCCCATAGGTTAAGACGGCGTAATTTGAATCGTCCTCCACCGTGAGGGACCACTGCTCCCCATCCTTGCTTCCCGAAAGGGATAGCCTATTCTGCTTACCCTCACCTTCAGAAGATGCTGCGGAATAATCCTCTTTTGTGATCCCGCACCAATTAAAATTCTCGCTTGTGGGCATCCGCATGGCCCAATATGTGTCCAGCGTGTTCGGATAGCTTTGTCGAACGCCCTCTTGTTCAAGGGTGATGGTCACATCCGTTCCCTCGGAAAGCGTGTCAAAAACACTGTCAAGAAGTGTCATGCCGTCTGTCTCGTTTACGTTCTCTGTACTGTTTTGGGTGAATTCCTCTTGTTCGCTTTGGCCTGGCATTGGTGTTTGTGTTTCCGCACCGCATCCCGCTAATGCTAAAACAAGCGTTAAGGCGGCAAACAAAGCAGTATACTTTTTTCACGGATATCCCTCCTTACTTTGCGTTTACTTATATAGACGAAAAAAAGCGGGGAAAAAGTTCCGTACTTTATTATTATGTTAGCATATTACAGTAAGAACTGCAAGGGCGGGAGCATCGTTATAGATGTTCCCGCCTTTGTTATGTCTTGTTCTCTTGTTCGGCCTGGTGCCTTGCTTTCCACTCGGCGTATTCCCGCTGCCCCTCCTCACTCTCAAAAACGCCTGTATCTCCGGGAGCAGGACGCGGGCGAGGGCCTCTACCTCGTGATAGGGAATCCCTGTGCCGTAGTCATTGGGCTTCTTTCTGCGCGGCATGGTATCACCCCTGTTAGAACCGTTCCTCGTCAAACAGATAGCCTTGGAATACTGTTCCATCTCCCGTTATGAAACGGCCCCGTGCGTCTCTTTGGTATCTGTTCGGCAGCGCTGGTGTTGTCCAGGATGATTTGAGAAAGCACACTGTCCGCCCTGCCGCATACCCGGAAATCCAGGTTGTTGCGTATCTGGCCGGGGATGATGGTCGCATCCGGCCTCTGCGTGGCAAGAATGAGATGAATACCAAATGCCCGCCCCAGCCGGGCAATGGTGGACAGCTTGTTTTCAATTTGTGCCAGCAGCTTCTTCCGTTCGTTATCAGCTCCGGTCTTGTCCAACATCTCCGCCACCTCGTCACAGGCGAACACCAGCCGGGGAAGTCCCTCCCCCGTGGCCTCGTTGTAGGTGTCCAGGTCTTTGCACTCCGTTTCTTCCAGCCGCTTTTTGCGGCACTCCAAAACCGCCGTGAGCTGGCCCAAGGTATAGAGTAGATCATCTTCCCGGAAACACATGTGGCATTTCTGCCGCCAGACCTTGGGGAAGTCCACACCGCCCTTGAAATCGGCTATGTAGACCTCCGCCCCCTTTGAGAAACGACTGCATAAGCAGCAGCTTCAGCAGGCCGCTTTTGCCGCTCCCTGTTGAGCCACCCAGCAGGATATGGGGGATATTCGTAAGGTTGACCGTCACAGGCCCGGTGAGGCTTTCTCCCAGCACCAACACAAAGCTGTCCGGGGACAGATATTTGTCTTTCCAGGGGAGCAAGGCCAGAAAATCGCTCTCGGCGGGGACGGCATAGACACAGATGATTTTCCGCCCCTCCGCCCATGTCATTTTCGCTATGGTGATATTCAGGGCCGTTTCAATCCTGGCCCGCTTGTCCTCCCACTCGCCCAGCGGTATCCCGCAGGGGTCAAACTCCCAGAGCGTCAGCCGGGGCGTGTCCTTGTCCCGCTGCTTGCACAGGAGGATAGGGGCCTCTCCGGCGTGGTTGACAAGGCCCACCTTCTGCAAGCCCTCCTTTGCCTCCCTGCCGCCCCAGGGCGTTCCCAGGAGTACCAGGAAGGCCAGGAGGCCGCCCACAGCGTAGAGGGGAACCAAAAGGTTTATAATGGCTTCCAGGACGGGGAAAACATGCCATAGGTGTCCAGGCCGAACAGATACGCCCGGAACAGCCAGACCAATACAGCGCCCGCAAGGTACGCCGTGAGCAGCAGCCCTTGTGGGGGTGTGTCCCTGGCCGCCATAAGCCCCGCTTTCATGCGCCGAAGCAGATGGCGGTTTTCCGTCCGCCTGTTGATGGTGTCTTTTTCATTTCTTGTCATAGGGAAAGCCCCCTTTCTTCTTCTGGACGGTGGTTCCGTCCGGTAAAAACTCAATGATGTTATGGATACGGCGCAGGAACGCCCGCCAGGTCTCCGGCCTGTCCCACTGTTCGGCGTGGTATTGCCTTTCCAGCGGGAGGTTTGAGGTAATATAGACCATCGTATAACAGGCCGTCTTGTCGTTGTACCGGGCGGGGAGGGACAGGGGGTAAATGTCCAGATAGTTCAGCATATCTTCAATGGGGACTTGCCCGCTGAACTCCTCGAACACAAGCACCTCCTGCCCGTGGTAGCCGTCAAAGGAAATGCCTTTTGCCGCCCGGTAGTTTGTCACCCGGTAAATGCTCCGGGGTCGTGGGCCTCGTAAATGCTCCTTGTCTTGCCCCGCCCCGCTGGCCCCGTAGAGGTAGGATACTTCCAGGGGCCTGTTTTCCACGGCGTACTTCTCCGCCGTCAAAGTCTGCCGCAGCAGGTCAATATCACGGACACGAAAAGCCATGGCGGGATTATCGTCAATGATCTCCGTGGTGGTCAGGCCGTCCCGGATATTCTGGACGAGCCGGAACATCTCAGGGTGTTTCTCCGCCCGTTCCGGTGGAGCCTCGCCCCATTCCTCAAATGTCCCAGGCACCGAGGTTTCTGCCTTGTCGGTATCCGCCCATCGGCCCTCCTTCCGCAGATAAGAGCGGTTTTCCTGCACCGACCCGTATGCCTTTTTTCAATATGGGCTATGGGGAAACGCTTTTTGACGGTAGAAAAGCGTGACGGCGATGGAACGTAGAAGAAAACATGCGTGTGATATGTCCCCGTGGACGCTGTTTCGTCGGCCATGCAGTAATAGTCGGGCGAAAACAGGTGCAGCTTTTTCGGAGATAGCGGTGTGGTCTAATCCGGCCTCCAACGGGTTGTTAATGACCAGTGACCACTTGCGGGATTGGGAATTGTTTCCCATAGTCAGCCTCCTTGTATTGCTACATGCTACAAGTTTCCCATAAGGGGTAATACTGCCCCCTTATGGGAAGGCGGAACGCTGGCGCTGCCGCCGGGGGACACTTCCCTTGAGGGGAATTGTCTTTTCCCCGGCTGGCCTCCCCAGCGCCGCCAGCGCATCAGGTCTTAGGGTTCACCAAATGGATACCCGTGGCCCTGGCCCCCACCTGGGGCTGCCCCTGGCTCCAATAGATGAATACCTCCAGGCCGTCAAAGCGCACCTCCGCATAGCCGTCCGGGGCGTCCATACGTTTTTCCCCGTCGATGCGGACATTGATTTTGTCCAGGCACTTGTCCGGCATAGCGACGGTATAGCGGTAGCCGAGGACGGTATCAGTTTTGCGGTTTTCACGATACTCATAGGCCGGGGACACCTCCACCAGCCACAGCTTGCTCCCCAAGGCTCCGGGGGTCAATGATAAGGTCGGTGATCTTCATAGGTTCTCCTTTCCGGGCGGTGCGTGGCCTTTGCCCCACCCTTTTGAAATCACAAGTCCTTGTGTTGTCCCCATCATACCAGGGAAAAAGCGAAATGTCGTTTCATGCGTGAAACACTTGAAAGGGCGCAAAAAACCGACGCCCCTGTGCTGTATAGGGCGTCGGCTTTTAATCGGTCATTCACTTGTCAGATGTCAGAAGGGGGAGGCCCTGCCGTGCAGCAGGTCGTTGGTTTCGTCTACGGTGTAGCCATGCTCCGCCGCCTCGTCCCACACATAGAACTCCGGGAACGCTGTATAAAACAGCTCCCGCCGCTGCTCTAATGTGAGTTCCAGCGCCTGGGCAATGGCCTGTATCGTCCTTAACTCCGGCCGGTAGTAGGGGTTCCTTTCTGTGTCGTAACTCGTTATTCTGCTGATAGTCGCTTTGGACTGACCGGACATTCTCGCCAGCCGTGCGGGACTCCATTCCAGCACGGCTAAATATCCGTTCACCAGCTTGGACAATTCAAGTCTATAATCCGGGCCTTGCTTTGGCGTCTGGACTGCCAAAGCTGTATCCTCGGATTACAGATTTCTATTTAGATGGGTTTGTCGCCGGAGGTGGTGCGCCTGGGGTCGTGTCGCTGGGGTCTATGGTATCGCCGTAACAGGAAAAAGACTACTTACCATAGCGGCCACCTCCTTATCGTGAAATACGCCTTGGGTGAATAATAGTGTTTACTATCCACCTCCGGCGCGCAAAGCCCGCTCACGATAATTCAATGTTACATTGGAATACGGAAATGGAGCCGTATTCCCCGTCAATCCTGGGGCACTTGCCGGGACAGCGTACAGCAACCGCTTTCCCATGCCCGTCACATGTGGGCGGTATCTTAAATACCGTCCGGGGTTCCTCCTTTGTGTGCCGCTGAAAACGGCGGCTTACTTTGCTTCTTGGTTTTTCATGTTTCATTTATGGAAGGGCAACGATATATTACCATACCTATTCCATATATTGATGAATATTTTGTAAATAATTCTATATCTTGCGTTGCCCTGCCTTTTCTTGCCAGTAGCCAGCCCCCTCCCCCTGTCAATGGTCAAGATAAACGGCACAAGTGCCGCCATTGACAGGGGAGGGGCCTGGGCTTTTCGGTATCAAGGGGTGTCAGCCGCAGGCTGGCTGACACCCCGGTTCAATACTGGGATTTACGAGGAAACAAAATAAGGAGTTGACTAATATGCTTATTTGCGATAGTCTTATATCAACAGAAAAAGGAGGCCCGCAGAATGAAAGAAATGATTGGTGAACGCCTAAAAGCCCTCCGTGTGGGTGTCCGTCTGTCCCAGACGAAACTTGCCGGGATACTCGGCACACAGCAGTCCAGTATCAACCGATACGAGCAGGGCCAAGCCGTCCCAGGGCCGGAGATGTTTGTGAAGTACGCCGATTATTTCGATGTGTCAATGGATTATCTCTATTGCCGCACAGACGACCCCAGAGGCAAACTCTACGACTACCGGCCCCAGGCGCTTAAAGAAAAGATGGAACAGAGCGAGGAAATGCGGGAATTTATAGAAATGTGCTTTGACCCGCAAGCGCCCGTCAACAAGCGTCTGAAAGAGGCGCTGCTTCGGATTATGACAGAGGAGGCGAACGAGGAATGAAAGCCGTTATTTACGCCCGCTATTCCTCCGACAACCAGCGGGAGGAAAGTATAGAGGGCCAGATGAGAGAATGTACCGCCTTTGCCGAGAAAACGACATTACCATCTTGCGGACATACATAGACCGGGCCATCTCCGCCAAGACTGACCACCGCCCGGAATTTCAGAACATGATTAAGGACAGCGGCAAACGCCTTTTTGATATTATCATCGTCTGGAAACTGGACAGGTTTGCCCGCAACCGCTACGACAGCGCCCACTATAAAGCCCAGCTTCGGAAATATGGCGTAAAAGTGTTATCCGCCACGGAGAACATTTCCGAGGGCCCGGAGGGCATTATTCTGGAAAGTATGCTGGAGGGCATGGCGGAATACTACTCCGCCGAACTGTCCGAGAAAGTCATCCGGGGCCATACGGAGAACGCCTTGAAATGCAAGTATAACGGCGGCACCCCCACTTTCGGCTATGTCATCGACAAGGATATGCAGTACCAGCTTGACCCTCGCACCGCCCCCGTGGTGCTGGAAATATTCACCCGGTATGACCAGGGAGCCACCATGAAGGAAATCATGGAGGAAATGCGGCAAAAGGGCGTTACAACGGTACGAGGTAAAAAGATTGACCTGAACTTTATGGCCCGTCTGCTGAAAAACCGGAAGTATATCGGGGAATACAGCTATCGGGAAATTGTCACCCCCGGCGGTATTCCCGCTATTGTCCCGCAAGACCTGTTTGACAGGGTGCAGAAACGGCTTGAGGCCAACAGAAAAGCCCCAGCCCGTCACAAGGCCGAGGACGATTATCTCTTGACAACCAAGCTGTTTTGTGGCACCTGCGGGGGGCCATGATGGTTGGCGAGAGCGGCACCAGCGCCAGCAAGGGCCGGAAATACCATTATTACCGCTGTGTGAACACCAAGAAACAAAAAGCTGCAACGCCAAGCACAAGAGCATACGGAAAACGCCCATTGAAAACGCTGTTGTCAACGCTGTTATGGCAAAGGTAATGGACGATAATTTTGTGGAGTACATAGCCGACACCGTGATGGACATTCAGACCAGAGAGCAGCGTCCTCCCGGCACTCCGGCACCAGTTGGAGGAAACAGAGCGAGGTATCCAATATGCTGAACGCTATCCAGATGGGGATTATCAACCAGTCCACCAAACAGCGCCTTGACGAGTTGGAGGACAGGAAAGCGGATATAGAGCTGCAAATCATCCAGGAGGAAATTAAAAAGCCCATGCTCTCCCGTGAAGATGTGACATTCTGGATCTGCCGTTTCCGAAAACTCGATGTGAGCAAACTGGAAGAACGGCGGCGGCTGATTGACAGTTTTGTAAACTCCGTGACCATCTTTGACGATTACATTTTGATTACCTTTAACTATAAGGAGGGCGAGGAAAGGCTTATTATTATGATAACCCCTCTTTTCGGACACCCAGTAGAGGGGGTATTATTATGCGGTACACATATGAGTACAAAAGGAAATGTGTAGAACTGTATCGAGAAGGAAAATGGCCAGAAACGCCGGAAGGTGTTAGCGATAAATCCTTTCGGGATAAAGTGAGACTATGGGTAAGAGCAGAGGATAGCCGCGGTCCAGAAGCACTGAAACACAAAAATTTCAACAGGAACTGGACACCAGAAGAACGGCTGGAACTAGTATCCCAAGTAATGTCCGGAAAATCCTGTGTGTCAGTGGCAATCGAGGCCGGTATTCAAGATAGACTATTGTATCAATGGGTTCAAAACTATAAAACAAAGGGGTATAATGGCCTGGTAGAAATGAAAAAAGGTCGTCCAAGTAAAGGGGTACCCCAAATGAAAAAGGAAGAAGCAAGGCCACTGAACTCAAGGCGAGAAAGCAGCGATCATCAAAGAGCTGCGTGAAAAAAGGATACCAATTGAAATATCTGTTGAAATCTATGCAGATGGA
>VOFD01003008.1_pt1 | contig 17779 bp, 16 predicted proteins | sample 5384101 | NCBI WGS metagenome assembly VOFD01 (sample SAMN12384723, study PRJNA508395) | human gut metagenome | isolation source: healthy gut C | host: Homo sapiens
TTTCGATCGTGCGGCAGGAACCGTCGGCGCGGCGCACGACGGCGCGTCCGTCACGCAGGGGCTTGACCGTACATCCGCGGCCGAAGGTGGCGGCGACGCTGCCGTCGCGCAGGATGAAGTGGCTGTATCCGCCCAGACCCACGAGCATTACACCCTCCGTGGGGTCGAATCCCCAGTCGTAGAGCGGCGGTATAATCCACTGCTCTCCCGTGCGGTATCCCCACAATCCGTTCCGCTCATCGAGTTCGGGCATCGCGTCCGATGGCTCGGATGTCGCTGTATAGGTTGTAATAGTAGCGTTCTGAACACGACATGCGGCATCCATCACGCTCTCAAGGTTGAACAGATAGGGTGTCGGTGAGGAGAGCATGCGTGTCAGGCGGTATTGCGGGGCCATGCCGCGCGAGGCGAAAAGGTCGGCCGTACGCTCCAGCTCCTCGCAATATCCTGCGGCGATGCGGCGCGGATGGAGCGGGAACTCGCGCAGCGAGCGGTAGCGGGCCGAGACGTCGGGATCCAAGGCCGCGGCGTGCAGCATCACCGAGAGCAGCGCAATCGAATAGTCGTCGATATGCGTGTCGTACATCTGCGTCGTGCGCTTCGGGTGTTGGTATGCTGCCGTGCCCGTTTCGGGAGCCGCGCGGCCCGCCAGCGCGGGAACGTATGCCGCATCCCAGTCGATGAACTTCATCTCCCCGTCGGGCGTGAGGATCATGTTCTCGGGTTTGAGGTCGCCGTGGGCGCGCTCCGAACGCAGAAGCCCGAGTGCGGCGCGGTCGAAGGCGCGGGCCGCGACAGAGACAGCCTTGTGAGCATCCGTACTGCATAGTAATGTGTCGAGCGTCTGCCCTGCGACATATTCGCAGACAAGACAGTCGACCCATTGCCGGCGGCCGCCCATGCCGAAGACGCATAGCTCCCGCGGATGGAACGCCGTGCCGTAGATGGCGGGCAGGTTGTCGTTCGGGCGCGTGTAACACTTCAGCCAAGCGTCGCGGCCGTCGCACCTTACATGCAGCCCCACGGCGGCATTGCCTACGACGTATCGGGGCCGCCCGCCCGCGAGCGGAACCTCCACACGGCGCAGCGTGCGCCAGAGAATATGGTTGTTCGATAGCGTGTCGATTATGTCGGCTATGGTTATCATCTTCGGATTGATCGTAGCGTGTGCAAACAAGGACGGGGCGCCGCCGCGGCAGCACCCCGTCGTAATGTCGGCCGCGGAGGCTTAGTTGCAGCCGCCGCAGCAACCGTCCTTATGGTCGTGGTCACCGCCGCAGCAGTCGTGGTCATGGTCGTGGCCGCCGCAGTCGCCGTCGCAGTCGTGGCAGTGGCAGCCGCCCTGCGAGGCCAGATCCTCGGGCGTCACGTCGCGTACCTCGACAACCTCCACGTCGAAGTTGAGCACCTTGCCCGCCATCGGGTGGTTGAAGTCCATCTTGACGGTTTTGTCGCCCACCTCCATGACGCGGCCCATGAGGTGGTTGCCCTTAGCGTCGCTCATGGGTATCTGGTTGCCCACGAAGAGCATATCGTCGGCGGGCTTGCCGTCGATGACGAATATATCTTTCGGCAGGTCGACGATGGCCTCGGCTATGATCTCGCCGTAACCGTCCTTGGGCTGGAGCGTGAAGGATACCTTCTCGCCGGGTTCGAGACCCATGATGGCACCCTCGAATTTGGGCAGGAGCATGCCCGCTCCGCATACGAACTGCAGGGGCGAGCCCTCGCGCGACTGATCAGCTACCTTGCCGTCGACGGTGAGGGTGTAGTTCACCGACACCATTTTGCTGTTTTCTACTTTCATACTTTATGTTTCAATATGTTGTTTGTATTGTGTTGCGTTGTTTGCGGCCGCCGCCGTTTTGTTGTGTAAAGGTTATGTCTAATCGCAGTTGCAGCATACCAGATTGCGGTCGCCGTAACCGTTGTCTATCTTGGTGACGTAGGGGAAGAACTTGGCCTCGCGCACCCAGTCGAGCGGGAATGCCGCCTGCATGCGCGTATAGGGGTGCGGCCACTCGCCCGCGATCTCCACGGCCGTATGTGGCGCATTCACCACGACGTTGTCCTTCTCGCCGGCGGCGGCTGCAGCCTCGCACTCGCGCTTGATGTGCACGAGCGCCTCCATGAAACGATCCATTTCCTCCTTGGGCTCCGACTCCGTGGGCTCGACCATCAGCGTTTCGTGCACGGGGAACGAGAGCGTCGGGGCGTGGAAGCCGTAGTCCATCAGTCGGTGGGCGATGTCGCCGCAGTCGATGCCGTAGTCGTGCTTGAAGTTCGTCAGATCGAGTATCATTTCGTGTGCCACACGTCCCGTCTCGCCCGTATAATATGTACGGAACTCATGGGCGAGGGCCGACGACATGTAGTTGGCGTTGACGATGGCCATCTCGGTGGCGCGGCGCAGCCCGTCGCCACCCAGCATCTTGATGTAGCCGTAGGTGATGGGCAGCAGCAGCGCCGAACCCCACGGGGCCGACGCCACGGCGGTGATGCCTTCGTCGCCGCCCGTGGCGACAACGGGGTGCGTGGGAAGGAAGGGGCTTCAGGTGCTCCGCCACGCAGATCGGGCCGACGCCCGGGACCGCCGCCGCCGTGCGGCATGGCGAAGGTCTTGTGGAGGTTGAGGTGGCAGACGTCGGCGCCGATGTAGCCCGGATTGGTGAGGCCGACCTGCGCGTTCATGTTGGCGCCGTCCATATAGACCTGACCGCCGGCCTCATGTACGGCGTCGACGATCTCGCGGATGCGGCTCTCGAAGACGCCGTGCGTCGAGGGATAGGTCACCATCAGCCCGCACAGCTCCGAACTGTACTCGGCGGCCTTCTTCTTCAGGTCCTCCACGTCGATGTTGCCCTTGGCGTCGCACGCCACCGTGACGATCTTCATCCCCGCCATCGCGGCCGACGCCGGGTTCGTGCCGTGCGCCGAGGCCGGGATCAGCACGACGTTGCGGTAGCCCTGCCCGCGGCTCTGGTGGTAGGCGCGGATGACCATCAACCCGCGTACTCGCCCGCGGCGCCCGAGTTGGGTTGCAGGGAGCAGCCTGCAAAACCGGTGATCACGGCCAGATCATGTTCGAGCTCGGCGATGAGCTGCGTGTATCCCTCGGTCTGGTCGGCCGGTGCGAAGGGGTGCATGTTCTGGAAGCCCGCCAGCGAGAGCGGCTGCATGAGCGCCGCGGCGTTGAGTTTCATGGTGCACGAACCCAGCGAGATCATCGAGTTGGCCAGCGAGATGTCGCGCAACTCCAGACGCTTGATGTAACGCATCATGTCGCTCTCCGAGTGGTAGCGGTTGAATACCGGCTCGGCCAGAATGGGCGAGGTGCGGCGCATGGGCACGTCACACTCCATGTCGACCTTGACATTCTTGGCCTTGCGGCCCTTGGCCTCGGCGAAGACGGCCACTACGGCATTGACCTCGTCGGGGTAGTCACCTCGTCGAACGAGAGGCGCACGCGTCCCTCCGACGGATAGTAGAAGTTCATGCCTGCGGCCAGCGCTATGTCCTGTATTACGGCGGCCTCGGCCTCGATGTCGAGCGTGTCGAACACCTGCTCGGCGGCGAGCGTATATCCCAAAGCCTTGATGGCTTCGGCGGCGGCTACGGCCGAGGCGTGTGCCGTCATGGCGGCGCGGCGCAGACCCTTGGGGCCGTTGTAGACACAATAGAAGCCGGCCATCGAGGCCATCAGCGCCGAGGCGGTGCAGATGTTCGACGTGGCGCGCTCGCGCTTGATGTGCTGTTCGCGCATCTGCAGCGCCATGCGCAGGGCCTTGTTGCCCAGCCGGTCGACCGAGACGCCGATGATGCGGCCCGGCATGTTGCGCTTGAACGCCTCGCGCGTGGCCATGTAACCAGCGGCGGGGCCTCCGAAGCCCATGGGGCAGCCCAGACGCTGGGTCGAGCCGACGGCGATGTCGGCATCCCACTCTGCCGGGGGTGTCATGATCGCCAGCGAGAGAATGTCGGCGGCGACGGTGACCAGAGCGCCCGCCTCGTGGGCCTTGGCCGTGAAGGCGGCGTAGTCGCGCACCTCGCCCGTAGCGGCGGGGAACTGTACGATGGCGCCGAACTCCTTGCCCGAGAATTCGTATTCGTTATAGTCGTCGATGATGAGCTCTATGCCGAAGGGCTCGCTGCGCGTGAGCAGCACGTCGAGCGTCTGCGGGAAGATCTGCTTGTCGACGAATAGCTGGCAGCGTCCCTGCTTGACGGCCTCGCGCGAACGCAGCGCATACATCATGAGCATGGCTTCGGCTGCGGCCGTGGCCTCGTCCAGAAGCGAGCAGTTGGCTATCTGCATTCCCGTGAGCGATATGATCGCCGTCTGGAAGTTGAGCAGCGCCTCGAGGCGTCCCTGCGAGATCTCGGCCTGATAGGGCGTATAGGATGTGTACCATGCGGGGTTCTCGAAGACGTTGCGGCTGATGACGGCGGGCACGGCGGCAGGGTAGTAGCCCATGCCGATGAACGAACGGAAGATGCGGTTCTTGGCCGCAAGAGCGGCAATATGTGCCGCGAATTCGTGTTCGCTCATGCCCTCGGCGGGCAGCGCGAGCGGCTTCTTGAGCCGTATCGATGCGGGTATGACCTGTGAGATGAGCTCCTCGACCGACTTGACGCCTATGGTCTGAAGCATCGCTTGCAGATCGGCCTCGTCGGTGACGCCTATGTGGCGATTCATGAACTTGTCAAACATTTTCGTAGCGTATTTTTTGTTGTCCGTATTCGGGTTCAGTGTTTTTTTCCGGTTTGTGTCGTGGCCGTCTGTCCATCCACTTGATGGGCTATGGCGCGGCGGAGGTTTATGCTTTTTATTTCCGTATGCTTTGCGGCCGTTTTCCATTTATTCCCCTATTCGGTGTGGCTGTTTCCATTTATTCCCGCAGGCGGCGACGGTAAGTTTTTCCTTACATTTCATCTACCCCCCCCGCTAATATTGAAAACTGCTGCCGCCGATAAATTCGCGCAGGATCGACGTCGGGGTCTCGTCGGGGACGATGGGGACGAAGTTGTCGAGAAACTTGAGCAGTCGCTTGGTCTCGGCATACTCGACATGCGTGTCGGGCACTTCGCGCAGGATGGGCTCCACCTTGGGTCGCAGCACCGATATCTCGTAGAAGAGCGACGAGTTGAATATTGCGTCGGCATACTCCTGATAGGGGAATATGTGCTTCTCCTCGCCGCGGCGGACGCTGGGCCAGCGCTGCAGCGTCGAGAGGGCGTTGTTGCCGCGCGTATAGTAGTCGCGCGTGATGCGGCGCAGCAGGCGGTTGTCCGTGGTGGCGATGCGCGAGAGGTTGTCCATCGACACCGACGTGAAGCACGAGATGTAGATGCAGAACTTGCTGCTGCGCGGGATGCTGGGTGTCAGCTGCGGGTTGAGCCCGTGTATTCCCTCCATGACTATGATCGACTTGGGGCCGAGCTTGAGCGGCTTCTCGTACCACTGGCGCGAGCCGGTGATGAAGTCGTAGCGCGGCACCTTGACACTCTGGCCGTCGATAAGGCGTTTGAGGTCGTCGTTGAGCAGCTGCAGGTCTATGGCTTCGAGCGCCTCGTAGTCGTATTCGCCGTTCTCGTCCTTGGGCGTATGCTCGCGGTCGACGAAGTAGTCGTCGAGCGATATGACCACGGGTCGAGCCCGAGTATGCGCAGCTGTATGCTCAGACGCTTCGAGAAGGTAGTCTTGCCGCTGGACGAGGGGCCCGATATGAGCACCATCCGCGTGCCGCTCGACTCGTTTGCCTGCGCTATGCGGTCGGCGAGGTTGGCTATCTGCTTCTCGTGGAATGCCTCCGCCACCTTGATCAGATCGCCGGAGTTGCCGCCCAAGACTTTGGCGTTGAGGCTGCCGACGGTGGGCACGCCCATTATCCGCACCCACATCTGGTACTCGTGGAAGACATCGAACATCTTGTCCAGATGCACCTGCAGGTCGAGTTTCGAGGGGTCTGTTCGCAGCGGCACTGCGATGTAGAATCCGTTGTAGTAGGGTCGTATGTCGAACAGGTGGATATATCCCGTGTCGGGGGTCAGGGCGCCGTAGAAGAATCCCACCATGTCATCCAGACGGTATAGGTCGCTGTAGAGGCGCGGGCGTGTGTTGAGCAGCGCGACTTTGTCGTCGAAGCCGAAACGCTCGTATATGCCGTTTACCTCCTCGGTGAGCATCGTGCGCCGCGTGATGGGGTAGCGGCGGGCTATTATGTCGGATATGCGGCGGCGCAGGGCCTCGCACTGCTCCGAATCGATGCTTTGTCCGTCCCCGAACTCGCAGTAGAAACCACTGCCGAGCGAGTGGCGTATGTAGAACTTGCGGCCGGGGAAGAGATCCCACACCGCTTTCTGCAGTATGAACGATATGGTGCGCTGGTAGACCCTGTACCCTTCGAAGGATGTGACGTCGATGAATTCGACCGTCACGGGACGCATGACACGGTAGTTGAGCTCCTTGATGCGGTTGTTGACGTAGGCCGCAAGAAAGGGGTATGGCCCCTTGTGCTCCGTCTGCCGGGCCAGATCGAGCAGGGAGGTGCCGAGCGGCGCCTGAATACGCGTGCCCGAGTTACGACATATCACTTCCACGGTGTTCTGCATGACAATCCGAAATTAAAATGTGTGTAAAGATAAGTATTTTATTCTTAACTTTGGCCGCGGAAAAAACTTTAATATGAAAAAAGCACTCTGTTTGATCATTGCGGCCGTCATAGTGGCCGCGGCATATATGGCTTGGGTGCGTTATGTATCCGAGCGCAGCATCGTTATAATCTCCACGACCGACGTCCACGCCAAGGTCGAGAACTTCCCCCGTCTGGCTACGGCCATAGCCCGCTGCCGCGATACGGTGGCCACGATCGTGGCCGATGCGGGTGACCGCTGGACGGGCAACGCGTATGTCGACATGGCTCGCGAGCCGCGCCGTCCCGTGATCGACATGATGAACGCCATGGGCTACGACGTGGCCACGCTCGGCAACCACGAGTTCGATGACGGTCAGGCGTTTCTGGGACACATCAACTCGCTCTGCCGCTTCGACGTGGTGTGCGCCAATGTGGTGAGCGATACGATCACCTTCCCGCAGCCCGAGCCGTACAGGATATTGTGGCGGCGCGGCGTGAAGATAGGATTCGTGGGTGTGGTGACCAACAACGACCATAACAACCACCCTGCGGGCAAGGACGAGAGCTTCGTGGGACTCACCTTCCCCGACCCGATCGAGACGGCTGCCGGGTACGGATACCTGAAGGATCGCTGCGACGTGCTGGTGCTGCTCTCGCACATGGGTGACGACATGGATGCCCGCCTTGCGCAGAAGTGTACCGACTACGACCTTATCCTCTGCGGCCATACGCGCTCTCTGGTCGACACGGTGGTCAACGGCACGCCGCTCGGACAGTCGGGCTACGGCGCCAAGAACATCGGAGTGACGCACATACGCATGAAGGGTACGAAGATCGCCTCGCTCGACTACCGCATAGTGCCGATCACGGAGTTCGCCCCCGACACGCTCTACGAGCGGTGGGTTGCCGATCTTCACGACAACGAGGCGCTGAACCGCCCCGTGGGTGAGAGCCGCCGCATACTTACGCGTACGGGCCTTGCGGCATGGGAGACCGATGCCATGCGCCGCCGCTTCGACGCCGATGTGGCGTTCTATCACTTCGGAGGCATACGCTACGACTCCCTGCCCGAGCGGTCGATAAGCACCGGTGTGATATATGGTCTGGAGCCATTCTCGTCGACGCTCTATACGATGCGCATGACCCCTGCGCAGATGCGCCGAATGATCATCTCGAAATACAACGATACGGTGAACCCCACGGAGTCGCACCGCATAGACCTCTTCTCGACGACACCCTATACGATCTGTCTCGACGCGCGCGGCGAGGCGGTGGACGTGATCTTCCCCGATCTGGAGGAGGCCGACACGTGCCGGGTGGTGATGGGCGACTACATGTACAAGAACTATCGCGACATCGAGGCGACGGATGTAGTGGATGAGGGCGTGCTGCTCACCGACGTGCTGATAAACCACCTGCGCGAAAACTCCCCGATCGACTATTCGAACGAGGGGTTGCAGAATATACGTCGGGTGGAATAACCTTTATCCTAAAGGCCACACGGGCGGCAGCCATAACCTGTATGATGGTTTCGGCTGCCGCCCGCGTTATTTCTTTGGGAGATGAATCCCCTTAAGCGATATACTCTTCTATGTTGTTCTGCGCCATATATTCGGCGAGGGCCTTGCCGCCGTCGATGCTTGCCACGCCCTGCACGAAGACCTTGATGCCGAGCGTCGAGTCGCGCAGCGCCACGATGTTGCGCAGCGTCTCGAGTACGCAGTAGTCGCCCGCGATGCCGCATACGACCACCTCGTCGGCAGCCTTGATTGTCTCGACGCGTTTCTCGCCGGCGAAGGCCCCGTACTCCTCGCGCGAGGCATCCTTGCCCTTGCGGTAGATGTCGTATGCGGGGGCTGCCGTCAAAAGGGCGAGCGGCAGCGACGCCCCCTCGGAGTATGCCACGCAGTGCATGGGCCACGGCCCGCCCTGCGCCTTGAACGAGCAGTGGTCGACGGGGTGCCAGTCGAGCGTGAATATGACGTTGTCGAATCTCTCTATGATACGCCCCACCTCGGCGGGAAGGCGTTCGCCGCCCTTGACGTAGAGCGCGCCCTCGGGTGGTAGAAGTCCTTCTGCAGGTCTACCACCACCAGTGTCTTCATTACCTTGACGCTCATGACTTTTCGGATTGGATGTTGTACTATGGGCAAAAATAGTCAAAAAAATCGATAATGGTAAGGCTTCGCCGCGGAGCCCGCAATGCCTACCGTGCGGCGTAGACCACCTTCTTGGTCTCGAAGAAGGGCTCGTCGAAGAGTTCCGATATGGGGTATTCGTGCCATGCGATGCGGGTCTCGGCCAGCTCCTGTTGTAGGTCGCCGCCCTTCAGGCAGAACATTCCGTCGTCGAGCGTGCCGTGGCGTCCGCGCTCGATCTTGTTCCATACCCATGCGACGAGCTGCGGCGTGCGCGCCACGGCCCGCGTCACGACGTAGTGGAAACGCTCACCGATCTGCTCGACACGTACGTTGCGAGCCTCGATGTTTGTTATGCCTGCCGCCTCGCATACGCCTTTGACGACGGTGATCTTCTTGCCTATGGAGTCTGCGGCCACGAAGTGCGCCTCGGGGAACATTATGGCCAGCGGCACGCTGGGGAAGCCTCCGCCGCAGCCGACGTCGAGGATGCGGGCGCCGCGGTCGAAACGGCAGATGGCGGCAATGGCGAGCGAATGGAGCACGTGGCGTACGTACAGCTCGCCGAAATCCTTGCGCGAGATGACGTTTATGCGGGCGTTCCACTCGGCGTAGGCTTCGTGCAGCGAGGCGAACTGTCGGCGCTGATGCTCCGTAATGTCGGGGAAATATTTCAGTATGGGCTCTATCATCGCTCGGTCGTTTGTTTTGTCGTGGGTCGGTGTGTGTCGCCCTCCGCCGTATCGTGATCCTGACTGCGGCGTTGTTCGGCGCGCCGCATCGCCTCGGCCGTCGAGAGCAGCCCGCATGCCGCCTGTATGTCCTCCCCGCGCGAGGCGCGGATGGTGGTGTGTATGCCTCCGGCAGTGAGGCGGTCGCGGAAGGCCTCCATCTTCTGCCGCGGGGGTGAGAAGTAGGGCGAGTCGGGTATGCGGTGGAAGCGTATGATGTTGATGCGGCAGTTCAGGCCGTTGAGCAGGCGCCGCAGTTCGCGTATATGCGCCGCCGTGTCGTTGAGCCCCTCCATGAGGATATACTCGAACGACAGCCGCCGCTGTCCCGAGAAGTCGTGCCGCCGCAGCATATCCGTAAGCTCGCGTATGGGATATGCCTTCTCGACGGGCATGATCTCGGCGCGCTGGTCGTGGAAGGGGGTGTGCAGGCTTACGGCTATATGTACCTTCGTCGCCTCGATGAGCTGCTCCAGCCGCGGCGTTATGCCCGCCGTGGATAGCGTTATGCGCGTTGGCGACCATGCCATTCCCCACGGCGAGGTTAGCACCTCGAGTGCCGCCAGCACGTTGTCGTAGTTGTCCAGCGGCTCGCCCATGCCCATGAAGACGATGTTCGTGAGGCGTGCGCTCTCGGGTATTGCGAGGATCTGGTTCAGGATTTCACCCGTAGAGAGCGACCGCCGCAGTCCCTGACGTCCCGTGGCGCAGAAACGGCATCCCATGCGGCATCCCACCTGCGAGGAGACGCAGAGCGTGGCGCGCTCGCCGTCGGGTATGTATGCCGCCTCGATGAATCCCTCGTCGGGCGAGCCGAAGAGATATTTCTTGGTGCCGTCGGCCGAGACGCTCGTCCGCAGCGGGGGCGTTAGGCGCGCCTCGAAGCGCCGGGCGAGCTTTTCGCGGGCCGCACGCGAGAGGTCGGTCATGGCGTCGACCTGCTGCACGCGCCGCACGTAGAGCCAGCGGGCGATCTGCCCTGCGGCAAAGGCCGGAAGGGCTTCGTCGCGGCATATCTCGCGCAGGCGGGTGAGGGTCATTCCATAGAGATTTTCCATATCGTTGGCGGCGTATGTGCGGGTGTCCGAAGCGTGGACGGCAGCAAAAGTAAAAAAAAATGCGATATTTTTACTTCCCGCGCACTCTTTATTGGAATATTATGATTATATTTGCCCAAAGAAGTGGGCCTCCAATTAGCCGGGGGCGTGTGAGTTCGGATTCAGGCATGTTATCGGATGTGTCTGAATGCAGGCAAATAAAAAAGTGGAGCATAAAACTACTCAACTACCGATATTTTTAAATAGAAAACTGACAATATGGAAATTAAGAAATCGCCAGAGGCAGATCTTCAGAACAGAAAAGGTCTGTTTTTTGAAATCGGTTTAGTCATTGCCCTTGCGGCGGTGCTCGGAGCCTTCCTCTACACTCCGAAGGAGTACCGCATCGAGCAGGTGGTATCGAACGTAGTGGTCGAGGACCAGCAGATCGTCGAGGTGACGCGTCAGGAGCAGAAACCGCCTGAGCAGCCCAAGAAGGTCGAGATGCAGGTGGTTACCGACATTCTCGACGTGGTGACCAACGACACCAAGATCACCAGCGACATCAACTTCGACGAGTTCACCGAGGATATGGAGATCACGGCAGCTCCCGTCGAGGTCGAGGAGGAGGTTATCGAGGAGGAGACCCCCTTCATCCGTGTCGAGAAGATGCCTTCGTTCCAGGGCGGTGACCTGAATGCTTTCCGTAACTGGGTTCAGGGCAAGCTCCACTATCCCCAGATCGCTCAGGAGAACGGTATCTCGGGACGTGTGGTTCTGTCGTTCGTGATCGAGAAGGACGGTACGCTTACCAACATCGAGGTGCTGCAGGCACCCGACCGTTCGCTGTCGGAGGAGGCCGTACGTGTGCTCGAGACCTCACCCAAGTGGGAGCCGGGCATGCAGAGCAACAAGGCCGTGCGTGTGAAGTACACGTTGCCGGTTGATTTCCAGATTCGCAACTAATAGTTAGACGCAAGGCATCCCGCTTTTCGACGGGATGCCCTTTTTTTTTACCCCTACGGATGGCAAAATCGAAAGAGGAGAAGCAGACGCAGCAGAGTTCGGAGCAGAAGGAGCGTGAGGGAGCCGCGGCTCCCGAGGCGGAGCGCCGCACGCGCGCCGTCGTTGTGGCAGTAGTACGAGACGGCCAGAGTGTCGCCCAGACCGAGGAGTTCCTCTCGGAGTTGGAGTTTCTGGCCGAGACGGCCGACATAGATACCGTCTGCCGCTTTACGCAGCGCCTGCCGCAGCCCTCGGCCCGCCTCTATGTCGGGCCCGGCAAGATCGAGGAGATCGCGGCATACTGTGCCGACAACGAGATCGACGTCGCCATCTTCGACGATGAGCTCTCGCCCTCGCAGACGCGCAACATCGAGAAGGCCCTGCCGTGCCGCGTGATGGACCGCACGCGATTGATACTCGATATCTTCATGTCGCGCGCCCGCACGGCATACGCCAAGACACAGGTCGAACTGGCGCATAACGAATACATGCTGCCGCGTCTGGCCGGTCTGTGGACGCACCTTGAGCGACAGCGAGGCGGTACGGGTACGCGAGGCGGTGCGGGCGAGCGCGAGATCGAGACCGACCGCCGTATCGTGCGCAACCGCATAGCCAAGCTGAAGGAGGATCTGGCCAAGATCGACCGCCAGATGGCGGTGCAGCGTTCGAACCGCGGGTCGCTGGTGCGTGTGGCTCTGGTGGGATATACCAACGTGGGCAAGTCGACGCTCATGAACCTCATATCGAAGAGCGATGTCTTTGCCGAGAACAAACTCTTCGCTACGCTCGACACGACGGTGCGAAAGGTGGTCTTCGACAACCTGCCCTTCCTGCTGTCGGATACCGTCGGTTTTATCCGCAAGCTGCCGACGGAACTTATCGAGTCGTTCAAGTCGACGCTCGACGAGGTGCGCGAGGCCGACCTGCTGCTGCATGTGGTGGATATTTCGCACCCGAATTTCGAGGAGCAGATCGACGTGGTGAAGCAGACGCTGCGCGATATCGGCGCGGGCGACAAACCCGTATATCTAGTATTCAACAAGATCGACGCATATACCTATATAAAGAAAGATGAGGATGATCTGACGCCGGCCACGCGTGAGAACCTCTCGCTGGAGGATCTCAAGCGCAGTTGGATCGCGCGGGCCAATACGCCGTGCATATTCATCTCGGCGGCGTGCCGCACAAATATCGACAAGCTGCGGTCGGATCTCTACGGCATGGTTCGCGAGATACATGCCGGACGTTACCCGTTCAACAATTTTCTTTATTGACTTGGCCGTCCGTGGCGGTATCGTTGTAATGATCCCGAAAACAGGGATACAAGGGGAGTGCAAGTATGCCGCGGCGGGATTATGTTAAGCCGATAATGAGACCGCGGCATGGTTATGCGGAGTCGACGGGGGCATGGAGAGAGACGAGGACTATAAGGAGACAATAAGGAGGTTTACAAAAAGACCATAAAATTAACACAAAGCAGGATATGATTCACATTCTGAACAAGGAGAACACTATTCTCAACAAATTCATCTCTCAGATCCGGGACAAGTCGATACAGAAGGACTCGATGCGGTTCCGCCGCAATATCGAGCGTATCGGCGAGGTCATGGGTTACGAGATCTCAAAGACGCTTAACTACAAGACCACATTATCGAGACGCCGCTGGGCGAGGCCCCGGTCGAGATGATAAGCGATCAGATTGTGGTTGCGACGATCCTGCGTGCGGGACTGCCTCTGCATCAGGGCTTCCTGAACTATTACGACGATGCGCAGAACGCTTTTGTATCGGCCTACCGCAAGAGCAGCAAGGACGGCAAGTTCACCGTGAAAGTGGAGTACATATCGTGCTGCAGCCTCGAGGGCAAGACGATGCTGCTTGTAGACCCGATGCTGGCTACGGGTACGTCGCTGGTGCTGGCATACGAGGCCCTGTGCGAGAAGGGCGGCCAGCCGGCACATACGCATATCGCCTCGGTCATAGCGAGCGAGCAGGGTGTGGATTATGCCACGAAGCACCTGCCGTCGAAGGATACGACGTTGTGGGTCGGTGCCGTGGATGCCGAACTCACGTCGCGTGCTTATATCGTTCCGGGCATAGGCGACGCGGGCGATCTGGCCTTCGGCGAGAAGCTCGGATAGGACGGCGTGCGGCGCAACATGCCGTGTGGTTAGGCGCTGGGGGAGGTACGAATATCACGCCCCAATGTTTGGAGAGTTGTCGGAGGGCGGCCGCTTAAGGCCGAATGATCTCCGTTGAAATACGGCGACGCGGATTCCCGGATAAAAGGGAATCCGCGTCGCGTCTGTTTCGTGCAGGGTCTTCGCGTTATGATGATGTCTGCGGCGTGCGCCTCTGACGCGGCAGAACCCTATTTTGCGGTGAAGCGCCACGAGTCGAAATCGAAGAGATTCTCGCCCTCACCCTTGAAGATGAGATAGAGGTCGTGCTTGCCGTCGACCTTTGAGACCTTGGTCTTCACTTGCGTCCACGGCTGCTTGCCATGGGCCTTGCCGACGGGACATACACCTATGACCGGTCCGAAGATGCTGTCGATGCGGAGTTCTATGGCGCCGCTTTCGGCGGCGTTGGCGACGGCAGCCTCGAAGCGTTTGGCTCCGGCGGCGAAGTCGGCTTCACGTACCTTGATGTAGTCGCCGTCGTCGATCTTCGTGACGTAGACGCGGCGTGTGGAGTCACAGGCTACATCCACACCCTCACACCACGCTATGGTCTCGGCCTGAGTGTCGAGGTAGGGGTCGAGCTTCCCTACGCTCCTTGCGATGCCGGCCTTGCTGTGTTTGAGTTCGGGTATCGAGCCGTCCTCGTTGAAGATCAGAGGTATGATATTTACGGCACGGCGTTTCTCGTGACCTTCGGGCAGATCCTCGTTCATGTAGAAGAAGTACCATTGGCCCTTGTATTCCGCTACGCCCGGGTGGTTGCCCATGCCCCCTGCTCGAATGCCTTCATCACGACACCGCCGTATTTCCACGGACCGAGGGGCGAGGTGCTCGTAGCGTAATATATATGTTCGGGCACGTGCGCCGCATACATCAGATAGTAGGTGCCGTTGCGCTTGAATATCCACGGGGCCTCCTCATAGTCCGAGCCGAAGGCCTCCCTGTCCTTGATCTCGAAGGTGACGATGTCGCCCGAGAATGACACCATGTCTTCGTTGAGCTTGACGCAGTAGAGGGCGTTGTTGCCCCAGTACATGTATGCCTGCCCGTCGTCGTCGATGAAGACCGTGGGGTCGATGTCCTCCCATCCGTGTCCCGAGTAGTTGGTCATGTCGGGATGTATGAGCTGCCGTCCGAGCGCATCCTTTGAAGGGGCCGTATGGACTCTCCGACTCGAGTACGATCACACCTACGGGCGAGATGTAGAAATAGTATTTGCCGTCACGTTCCACCATCTGTGCGGCCCATGCGCCGTAAGGGGTTGGCGTGCGGAAAGTCGGCCGCGCGCATGACAACACCGTGATTTGTCCAGTTGACCATGTCGGAGGATGAGTATGCGACCCAGTGCGGCATGTTGAACCAGCCGCCGACACCCGCCTTGTCCTCACCTACAAAGGCGTAGATACGGTCGCCGACGACCGTGCAGGCGGGGTCGGCGGTGAAGGCGTCGGTGAAGATCGGGTTCTGTCCGGGTATGCGCCCACGTCCCGTGCCCTCGATCGCAAGGTCGCGCATACGTCCGTTGCGCACTTGCAGCGAGTTGGGGAATCCGCCCGGGAATCCGTGCCCGACGACCCATCTCGAGACGTTGTACGGCAGGGCGTAGCCCTTGTACACGACGCTCTGCGAGGCCTCCGCACCGTTATCGCACGCGCGGACGGTGAGTGTCAATGTCGAACGTTTGCGTTTGGGGTTGTATTGCGATCGGACGAAGATGTCGAACCAGCGGCCTTTGGTGACCCTCTCGCCGGCGAAGATACGGTGCAGCTCTCCATTGCGGTCCTTGATCTCGGCGAAGATCTGCTCCGTCGAGGGGTCGTAGCCGACGGTCAGGTCGGCGTATAGCTCGCCGCGGCCTCCCTCCTTGCAGAGTGCCGCCTGCTCCGTGAGCAGGGTGTTGAAGCATACCGAGAACGACACCCCGAATGCCGTGCGCATGTCGGTGTAGAAGAGTGGGCTGTTGCTTCCGGCCGCAGCCTCCGAACAGTCGAGTGCGACCACGCTGTCGGCCGCTATGGCTCCGAAGTCGGACCACCCGCCATTGGTTACGGGCAGGTCTTGGGCGCCGGCTTCGATACATACCGCGAGGAGTACCGCCATGATGCAGGCTGCCCCGTATGAGGTTCTGGTGTAAGATATCATGTGTAGCAGTTTAGGGGGGGTTGGATGCGCGGCTGCGGCCTCTTTTGCGGCCTGCGGCCGAATGTGCGGCCCCGCGGCCGTTAACTTCATACAAAGTAAGTCATTATATCAATATTGTCAACAGCTGCGGAGAAAATGGGCGGAAAATACGCTTACTCGGCCGCCGGGATTCAGTCCCGGTGAGGTCGGATGATGGGCTGCATGGCGGTATATGCAGCGGTATTACCGCTTTACGATGACGCTGCGCGTAGCGGGGTCGAAGGTGACGTTTGCCGAGGCGAAGAGCCTTTCGAGGTGGCCGCTGCGTACGGTCTGCTCGACCGTCTGCAGATAGAGGTGCGGGGGCGCGATGAGGGCTATGTCGTCGCAGAGGTTGAGAGCTATGTCCAGCTCGTGGGTCGAGAAGAGTATGCACTTGTCCTGTCCGTGCGCCAACTCGGCCAGAAGCGTGCACAGTTCGTAGCGGTTGGGCATGTCGAGGAAGGCCGTGGGCTCGTCGAGCAGGATCACGGGCGTCTGCTGCGCCAGAGCACGCGCTATCATGATACGCTGGCACTCGCCGTCCGACATGCGGTCCATCGTGCGGTCGGCATAGTCGGCCATGCCGACCGTCGCGAGCGACTGCTCGACAATCTCGGCATCGCTCTGCTGCATGCGCCCGATCCAGTTGGTATAGGGGGCGCGCCCGAGCGCCACGACATCACGGCACCGCAGGTCGGCAACACGCACACGTTCCGTCGTTACCGTAGCTACGGTAAGGGCCATGCGTGCGGGTGTGTACTCCTTCACATCGCGGCCGTCGATTGTGATGCGTCCCGACATGACGGGCTGCACGCCTGATATGGCACGCAGCAGCGTACTTTTGCCCGTGCCGTTACGGCCGAGCAGAGCCGTGAGGGCTCCGCGCCGTATCTCGGCGTCAGCCCCTGCGATGAGGGTGCGGCTGCCGTAACCGAGCGAGAGATTTTCGAGACGTAACATCCGTGCAGTGTGTTTTATACTATATTCCTGTTTCTTACGACGACCCATATTACTACGGGTATTCCGAGCAGTGCCGTTATGGAGTTTACGGGCAGCGCCAGCAGCTTGGCCACCATGTCGCACAGCAGCAGCGACGCGGCGCCCGTGAGGGCGGCGGCGGGCATGAGCGTACGGTGGTCGGCGTTGCGGAAGATGACGCGCGCGACATGGGGCATGGCCAGACCGATGAATCCTATGGGGCCGCAGAAGGCTGTGACGGTACCGGCAAGGAGCGTTGTCGAGAGGAGTATTATCGAGCGCGAGCGGCGCAGGTCGAGCCCCATCGAGCGAGCGTAGTTCTCACCCAGAAGCAGCATGTTGAGTGACTTTATGGCGGCTACGCCGAGTGCGGCTCCCGCCGCTACGGCGGGCAGCAGCAGCGCCAGCTGCGTTGCGGTGACGTCGCCGAGCGAGCCCATGGTCCAGACGACGAAGCTCTTGAGCGCCTCCTCGGCGCTGAGGTATTGCAGTATCTGCACTATGGCGCTCACGCCCGAGCTTATCATTATACCGAGGATGAGTATCACCATTATGTCCTTTATCCGGGTACTTATTGCGGCGACGAGGGCGAGTGTGGCGGCGGCACCGATCCACGCGGCGCCTGCCACGCCGAGCGACGAGAGCCATGCATGCCCCGTAAGGCGCAACATCGGGGCCCCGAGGATGAATATCGCCACGCCGAGGCTTGCTCCCGAACTTACGCCCAACACGTATGGGCCGGCCAGAGGGTTGCGGAAGAGCGTCTGCATCTGCAGGCCGCTCACGGCCAGCGCGGCCCCCGCGACGAGTGCCACGACGGCCTTCATGAGGCGTATGTCACGTATGATTCTGGCGGTTGTGGGGTCGCACTCGCCGCCCGTAAGCGCTGCCCACACATCTCTTATGGGTAT
>VOFD01001753.1_pt1 | contig 17777 bp, 12 predicted proteins | sample 5384101 | NCBI WGS metagenome assembly VOFD01 (sample SAMN12384723, study PRJNA508395) | human gut metagenome | isolation source: healthy gut C | host: Homo sapiens
TCTGTTCCATCATTGCCCGTGAAACAGCTCTTCGGACCGCTATAGTAACCATTGTTGTTCATGACACGCTCGTTCTCCTCCAATTCCTCGTTTGTCCACAAACCTTGGTTGTTTTCCTCAGAATTGCGCCAACCGGTGTCTTGGTACAAGCCTCCGACACGTCCATCGTCGGCCTGGTAACGCAAATCCATGGGGATGCCCTGCGGGCGGCCGTCAACATAGACCTGTGCGATACCACGGTCCAACATGCCGGGATAGCCCAAGCGCAACTCGTAGGTGCCGGGAGGTACATGCGGCAACTGGAATGTCACATCGTAGCTCGAGCCGAGGATATTGATTTCGTCCCCGCCCCAGTTCCACCAAGGTACCTTGGGACGCTGCACGAAGAAGATCGTATTCTCGCTGAACGAGGTGTTCTCCATGTAACCGGGCGGAATGTAGTAGTTGAAGCCATCGGCCTCGCCACCATTTTCCGAAGCATCAACAGACTCGTTGTATACTTGTGTCGGATTACCACAGAGACGGATGTTGTTGTTCGTCGCTCCGGCCACAAGGTCACGAAGTCGAAACGCAAACGGTTGTTCATGATGTTGTCGCGCATCACATTGTCGTAAGCCACCACATCGTCCAGATAATAATAGGCCACATTCAATGAGAAGTTCATCGCATCCGGCGTGGTCAGGTGAGCACCGCGCACCCTCTGGCCGTTATTGTAACGCGTAGCGGCAGTATGGTTGATGTAGTATCCGGCAGGGTACTCCACCTGAGCATCCACCGTGCGGTACACGCGCTCCAACTTGATGGTGGAATAGTCCAGCAAGGTGCTGATCCACTCCGTCGGGTCGGCATAGTTCGTGTTCGTACCCCAGCAGTTGATCAACTTGGCCGTACTGGCAAACAAGCGATCCAAGATGTGGTAGGACAAGAACATGTTCAACGGGTTATGGCGGCTGGTCAGGCTCTCGCGGTTCCAGAAGCACTCCTTGTAGGTGCGCCCTTCAGGGTCGTCGGGGTTCACCAAGTCCAAGCCAAAGATTTGTTCGGACATATCGTCGCCGTACTTCTCCTCAGCCAAGTCATACAAGCCGTCGATCTTCTCGTCCATCGTCATGCTCTCGTTGAAATAGGTAGGATACTTTTCATACAGCACCTGGTCGGGCACGACAAAGACCGTGAAGCCCTCATAGCGATGATCCGGACGCTTGGCGATGTAGAGGTAACCTGCATCATTCTCGTTAAAGATACCGCCCGAACGGAGGTCTCTCTCCCACTCCGGATAATTGTTCTTCCACGTCTCGTAACTGTCGTCACGATAATGGATGAGGGAGTCAAGCAAGCCCGTGCGGCTGAGCGCCTCGTAGTAGATGGAGTATTCGCCATGGTTGTCATCCAACAACGCCGAACCCATACTCATGTTGGGCACCACCACCTTATCCACGGATGCACCACGCCATTGTCCACCGAGTCGTTCTTCAGGGTTGATGATGGCGGCGTTGCGGTTGATGATGCTCACGGCCATGCCGTTGGCATCCACCGAGTCACCATCGGTCACGATGATGAGCGGCAACTCCAGCTCATTGTTCTCCTGAACGGTCTCTGCGAAGTCATAGGTATAGCGGATGTTGTTGTCCAACAAGCACGCTTTCACCAACGTGTCGCACACCTCCACGGGTATCTCATCCACCGAGGCGTAGCCATGCTCCCGCATGTATTCCTCCACGCCCGAATTGATGGCGGGGAAGAAGGTGCGCCCACCGCGGCTTCCCCAAGAAGTCCATTTGCCCGGCGCGCTCGGCTATCTGGCAGAAGAGGCTGAAGTCCTCATGGTTGCGCAGGAAGTCGCTCATCATCTCGCCCGTGAACGTGTAGTAGCTCTCAGCGGGCAAGTCGTCGTTGCAACTGGAGAAGAGATTCGCACACGCCGCCGTGATAACAACGGCGCATGCGGATGTCCATATCTTATTTGTCTTAAATCTCATAATTTATAATTAGTTTGTAGATTCGTAAGAGTCGCCTGCTTCAGGATAAGCCGGGTTCTGCGTCAAGTTGGGGTTAACCTGCAACTCGTCGTAGTTGTACGGCCAATAGATAGCCATCATGTTGCCGAGCTTACCGGTAGCCGTGGCGGCATTCTCCGTAAACTTATCGCTGACGGCATCTACCAGATAAGTGGTGTTGCCTTCCAGACGGCTGCGGCGCACAAGGTCGAACCAACGCTTGCCCTCGAAGAGGAATTCGCGACGGCGTGCGTCGTACACCAAGTCAAGCATAAGGTCTTTCGTGCTATAGTTGCTGTACGAGATGCCAGATTCGCCATTCGGGCAAGAACGGTCTTCGATGGCTTTCACCAGTTCGAAGGCTACCTGTCCCAGACTGTCGTTGCGATCGTTCTCCTCGTCGGTCATCATGCAAACCAAAGCCTCGGCCCGGATAAGCATCATGTCGCTCACGCGGTAGAAGATCCAGTTGGCGTCGTTCTTGGTCTGACGCCAGCCCGTAGAGGAGGTAACATGCGGAGTCTCGTTCACATACTTGGAAATGTAGACCAACTCCGGATTGTTCTGGTCGCCATCCACGAACATCGACTCTTTGATGCGCGTGTCCTGCTTGTTGAAGAAGAGGGTCGGAGAAACGAACTCTTCCCACAAGCCCTCGGCCGGAGCGAACAAACCCGGTTCGGGATTGGCCTGGTTCACAGACTTATAGAAGAACTCCGCCATCATGTCGTTGGACTTGAAGTTATCCGTGGTGCTTTCCGTGAAATCCAGTTCAAAGATGCTCTCCGGACCACCGCCCTCTGCAAATGTATACCGATCAGCATCACCGATGCTAAACAAACCGCCACCGTAATCCGGAATCAGCGGATATCCGTTGGTCATGTAGCTTTGCGGATAGTTGTTCTCGAAATACTCGGTTTTGTTCTTGATGACCATCTGGGCGTACTTGTCAGCATTGGCATAGTCCTTCAGCCAGAGATACATGTCGGCCACCATGGCCAGGATGGCATCCTGGGTGATGCGACCGTAGCTGATATCCACTCCGTTCTGCTTCGGCCAAACGCGCAAGGCGTTGGGATATACTGTCAGCAGATCCTGGATGAGGGTGCGCACGATGACATCGCCGTCCGTAGCCGGAAGGTTCAGTTCCTGCTCGTCGTTGGTGATGGCCTCAGTATAATAAGGTACATCCTTGAAGGCGCGCACCAGATAGAAGTAGCACAAAGAGCGCAGGGCCGTCACCTCGGCAATCGTGGCCTGCACGTCGCTGGGCAGATAGTTCGGGTCGACTTCGGCCACTTGCGGCGCCCTTTCAATGACCAAGTTACAACGGTCGATGACCGAATAGAAGCTCGACCAGTCGGTGTAGCCGTTAGTAGAAAGGATGTTCTCGCTCAAGATATATCCCTCGTTTGACGTGGCACTGAAGCTCGACCGGAAACCGCGGCGGGTGTTGTCGGAACGGCTCTCTCCCCAGATGAACAGACGGCGCAGGAAGTCATCGTCCTGCATGCGGGTGTAGCATCCCGTCACAATCTGGTCCACGTCGTTCTTTTCATTCCAATAGTTATCTTCATACACCATGGTCAGAGGGTAGATCTCCAAGAAGTCCCCGCACGACGTCATCGACATGCCGGCCACGGCGAGAAGTGCTGATTTAAACCATTTATTCTTCATAATCTTCATAGCATTATTCAATTAGAAACGAACTGTGATACCCAAGGTGTAAGACTTGGCACGCGGCGTCTGCGCGTTGTCTTGCGTCACGCTGTAACCACCGTAACCCAACTCAGGATCCACACCCGAATACTTGGTCAAGCAGAACAAGTTGTTGGCACTCAGATAGAAGCTCAAACCGTTCAGGCCAATCTTGTTCGTCAGCTTCTGCGGCATGTTGTAGGACAGCTGCAGGTAGTTCAGACGCAAGAACGTACCATCTTCCACGAAACGGTCACTAATCATCGTGTTGTAGTTGGCAAAGTTGTTGTTGCCGCTCAATGCACGCGGAATGGTCGTAACATCACCTTCCTTGCGCCAGCGGTAGTTCACGGCCTGGCTTTGGTTGTTGTTTCTGCTCATGCTCTCCATGTTCAGGCGGGCCAAGTTCACGATGTCATAGTCCACACGGTAGTTGAACTGTGCGTTCAGCGACCAGTCACCATAGTAGAAGCGGAAGCCGAAACCACCGGTCAACTTCGGCAAGGAGTTACCCAAGTAGACGATATCAAGGTGGTTGATGTTACCATCGTGGTTCACGTCTTCGTAGATGGCATCACCACCCTTGAATTCGTAACCGGCATTGCCGCCCGATTCGTAGTTGAACAACATCTGCAAGGGGTCGCCCTTCATGTCATACACCACTTCGCCGTTGGCGTTGTAGACGATAGGCGCCGTCCATCCGCCATTGTTGTTGAAGTTGGCGATGAAAGCCTGTGCGTCGGCATCGCCATCCTTTGCAGCACGATACTGGTCGAGGTAATGGCACCGAAGGGGTTGTCCACCTGCACGCGCTGCAGCAACGTGGCGTTTTTGGGCTCCCAGTCGGTGTTCAGCGTCTCGAGCACGCGCGGGTCCATTCTCGTGATGACGTTCTTGTTGTTGGCGAACACGAAGTTCACGTCCATGGAGAACTTGCCCTTCTGGACGAGCTTGTTCGTGTTCAAGTTGATTTCCCAACCCTTGTTGTTCATGTCGCCCACGTTCTGATAAGGATAGGTAGTGAAACCGGAGATACTGGAGACACGGATGTTGCCCATCAACATGTCCTTCGTGGTCTGCGTATACAAGTTGATATCAGCCGTAAGTTTGTTGTCGAAGAAGCCCAAGTCGAAACCTACGTTCCACGTGTACTTCATTTCCCAACGCAGGGTGTTCATCTTCAGGTTGTTCGGAGCCATGGCGTTCTGGCCGAAGTAGTTACCGGCCGCGCCGTACTGGTTGATGTACAGGTAGTCGGAGCTGGGCTGGTTACCCGTCATACCCCAACCCGGACGTACGGACAACATGGAGAGCCACTTGCGCGTGCCTTCCATCCAAGGCTCGTCGATGATGTTCCAACGGCCGGAGAAGGCGGGGAACACACCCCAACGCTTGCTGGGACCGAACTTGGTGGTACCGTCGACACGGGCGGAAACGTCGAAGATGTAACGTCCCTTGTAGGCATAGTGGGCAGAGAAGGTGTAGTACATGCTTCTCCAGCGGTTGAAGTTGCTGCTCATGCCCGGAGTGATGCCACCGGCGCTCGGTGCCTCGATGCCGTTAGGCAGACCGGACACGTTCGTGCTCTGGTCGCTCGACGTACCGGAAACCAACTGGAAGCGTCCCATGGTCATGAACGAATGGTCTTCGTTCAGGAAGTGAGGCATGAAGGTCAACGTATGCGTAGTAGTGAAGGCCAAGCTCTTGGAGCTGAAGCTCGAAGCGCTGCTCACGCCACCGGCATTCCAGTTGGCCGAGCTCAGTTCGCGCGGATAGTACTTGTCTTCGTAAGCATTGAACACGTTCATAAGGACTTCACCGTTGTAAGTCAGGCGGTGCTTCGTCTCGTCGATGCCCAAGAAGTCATACTGCAACTCCAGCTTGGGGTCGATAGAATAAGTAGTATAAGAGTTCTTCGCATACTTGGCAGAAGCGATGGGGTTCACGATGCCACGCTGATCCTGAAGGGCATCGTTGCCGGGAAGCATGGTGTAGTAACGGCCCAAGGAGTTGCCATACTGGTCTTCTTCAAAGATGGACAAGTTAGGCATCTTGCGGTATGCAATGTTCAAGAGGTCGTCGGAGTTGCGCTGGTTGTCCGTATAGGTCAAGGAGAAGTCACTCATGATCTTGATACGGTCGCTCACGTAGTAGTCCAACATCATGCGCGTGGTGAAACGGTCGAGCTTCTGCTCGATGATGGAACCCGTCTCGTGGTCGTATCCACCGGAGATGCGGAACGAAGCCTTCTCACCACCACCGTCGATGGAGATGTAGTGCTGCTGGCGCAAGCCGACTTTGCTTCACTTCCTTCACCCAGTCGGTGTTGTTGTTGAACATCTGCCACTCGGAGAACTCGCGGCTATCCGTGATGTAGTTGAGTTCGGGGATGTTGGCGGCCTCGTCGCTCAAACGCGGATTGAAGTAGGCTTCCCTGAGCAACATGGTGTACTGGTCACCCGTCAGCAGGTCGATGCCGTCCGGCTGGAAAGTACCCGTCAAGCGGAGAGAGTAAGTCAGGCGCGGGGCACCACGCTTACCGCGCTTGGTCTTGATTTCAATGACACCGTTGGCACCCTGCGAACCATAAATGGCCGTACCGGCGGCATCCTTCAGCACGGTGATGCTGTCGATATCGTCGGGGTTGACGTTCAACAACTGGGCGAACTGCTCGTCGTTGGCGTTCTGCACGTCGAAGTTGCTCTGGTCCACGTTCCACACGTCGCCGTTCACCACGATCAACGGTTCGGAGCTGGTCAAGGTACTGATGGTAGAGGCACCACGCAGACGCATGGTCGTACCGGCACCCAAGTTACCGGAGTTGAACACGATGTCCAAACCGGCGATACGTCCCTGAAGGGCCTCGTCGACAGAAGTCAGACCCAAGCCTTCGAATTCCTTGGCGTTGATGGTCTGGGTGGCGAAAGAAACCTCACGCTCGGGGATGGCCAAACCGGACGTCTCCACGCGCTTCTTGGCCTTCACTTCCACGGTCTTGAGCACCATGGCGTCTTCCAACGTCACGCGATAGACTCTCTTATTAATAGGTAAGATCTGCGTCTTCAAACCCACGTAGCTGATCTTCAACTTGTTTTGCGGGTTCTTGATCTTCAGGGTAAAGTTACCGTTGAAATCTGTCACAGTGGCAGATATGTTACGGTTGGAAGCATCGACCTCGACAACGGCCGCTCCCACAACAGGCCCGAAGGAGTCGGAAATGGTTCCGCTCACACTCGTGATCCCCTGTGCATTCACCACCGTAGCGATAGCCAGGCAGCAAATCATCAAATAATATTTTAATTGTTTCATTATCGTTATCATTAAGGTTAATTACCTGAAATCGCATTGTAAGCATCGGACATTTCCTTCGTGTAAAGCAAAGGTTTGTCAATCAGATGCACAACCGCATAAGAGGAGTTGAATATACGGGTCGCGTTCTCGATGTTGTTACAGTTGGGCGACGAGTTGTTAGCGTCTTGCCCACTGTTACCGGAACGGAAGCGGTATTCACGAGCCAAATAGTTGCCTTCCAACACCTTGCGGGGTGCTTCGTTTTCGATTTCCTGACGCTGCGAGTCGTTGCAATGTGATGGTGATGCTGCCTTCGCCCGACTGTCCGTTGTTGTTCACCGTGAGGGTAGCAAAACGGCTGCCTCCCATGTAAGAGGTTTCATAGGTACCCGAGCTGGCCGGAGAGGACATGTAGATGGCACTGTTCTGGATGTGGTAGCGGATGAAGTTGTTCAGCAGAGAGTCCATCTCGGCAATCTGCGTCTCGAGACGATCAATTTCCGGCTCATTGCCTTCGTCCTCAGCAACAGACAACTGGTCTTCCAACTCAAGGATCTCTCCAGTCGGGAACGATATTGGCCTCATACAACTTATTGATTTCCGACGTGCGCGGCACGTAAATCGTATAGTTGTAGTTTTCCATCACGCTCAGCGTCGTGTCGTTGGAGATGGTGCGGGCCGTAGTCGTCGTGCTGGTGCTGCTTGAAGTGATATTATAAAGGATACCCGCCAAGGAGCTGTGGCCCAACATATTATAGAACTCGGAATATTCGGGCTTCTCGGCCGAAAGCTCGCGCAGCAAAGCCACTACGGACTTGGAAGCGGTCATCACCGGCTCGGAGTCCACGATGAAGGTTTCACCGTTACCGTTGGGGTTGGAACCCATGTTGTAGTAACCTTCCACGGCACGGACACCCAACTCGGTGGCAGGCGTGTTGTTCTGCTCGCCCAGTTCCTTACGATAAGGAGTGGTGATGCGGATGTTCTCGGCCGATCCTTCGAGGATCACGGGGCAGCCGCCCTTGGTCACCCACACGCTCTTGTCGCTCGTCGTGGAGACAGACTTGTCCTTCACGATGATGGAGTTTTCCAAGATGTCGCGCAAGCGGTTCTGCACGTAGTCCTGCTCATTGCTGTTATTGGTCCACGGGTTGGTAATCTGCTCACCCTTGCTCAGCGTTCCGTCCGCGTTCCTTACGGCATTGTAGCGGCGACACTTGATGCGGTAGCCCGACAACTGTGGGCTGTCGTCATAATAGAACTCGGTGATGGTCGGCGTCGTCTTGTGATAGTCCACGGGGTCCACATAGTTCCTCAAGGCCCGGTCGGTGGGAAGGATGAAGAGGAATTCGCTTTCCATGGAGTTCAAGTAAGCCTGGTAGTCCAACTCGTCGATGATGAAGCGCATCACGCGGATGCTGTCGTCCAAAGCGGCGGGGAAGGACACCGACTGATATTCCGGAATGTTGTACACTTCATTAGACTTGTACACCACGCCGTTGTTGGCCATGAGGCAAGAGCCGATACCCGTCGTTCCGCCCGGCTCGCCCACGGAGAGGTGCATTTCCATCTGCGCGGTGTTCATCACGGAGGAGAACTTGCTGGGCACGGTGGCCACGAGGGAATACTTCATGAAGTTGTCGAGCATGTTCACGATGATGTGGTTCGGGATGCTGTCGATTTCTCCATAACGGTCGATGAGCGCCTCGCCACCGCCACCACCGCCATAGAAATAGCGCTGGAAAGCGTCGTCAGTAGGCGCGATGATGACCGCCATGTCTTCGGCAGCAGGGGTGTTGGAAGAAGCATTGGCATACATGTTCCATCCCGGGTCGTAAGACAAGATCTGGCCGTCGTCGAACGTCGTACCTCTATAAGTATTCAAATAGTTGGTAGCGTGCGTATCGAAACCGTTGTTCAGGTAACGCCAGATGAAAGCGGAGTCCACGCCCAAGGTGTTGGACAGGTTTTCGTCATACACGGGCACGCTGAAGCGGTCTAGCATCTTGCTGAAGATGGTGAGCGAAGTGTCGTTGTGGATGGCTTCGGCCATGTTGGTCAGCGGCTCCATCACGTTTTCCAACACCTGCACGTAACCGTTCTGGCAAGTGATGTCCTTCTCCACCAGCCGCTGGCCGTTGATGTAGGATTCCGACGTGTTGTTGCAGGCGCCGTTGGTCAGGAACTCCAAGTCGGAGTCCGTGATGTCCTTTCCCTTCATGTAAGCGGGCAGGAAGTGCACCATGGGCGAAGTCGTGTTGTCACGGAAGACGGGCATACCCTTCTCTACTCCCCCTTCGGGATATTTAGAGCGGTAGTATGCCCAATATTCATTGTCCGGCATGTCAGCCTGCCCCAGATAGGGCACCGAGTCGTAGAGGGTCACCGAAGTGTTGCGGCGCATCACCGTACCCGTCGCAGGCTCATCGCCCGCTGCCGAGGACATCAACTCAATGAGGTAAGCACTATTGATCATCGCCGAGTTAAACAACAGTTTCTTCTGCGAAGCCGACAAATCGTCGTAGGACTTGACGCCCCACTTGTTGTTGGCGAAGAACCGCGCGAAGGCCTCGTCGTTGGCCACGAAGAGCGTCTTGCTACCCGTCAAACTCAACATACGTGCGTTTTCCGTCTGGCCGGTGGTCGCATTGATGTTCGACACCTCATCGTCGTTGATGAGCTGCAACATCGTCTGATAATTCCCGCGCTTTTCCAATTCCTCATAAATACTGCTCCCCAGCCACGAAGGCATGCCCGTGAGAAGTTCGTCCTCACACGAAACCAGCATACCGCCGGCGAAGAACAGCGCACAAGCAGAATAGGTCAAACGCCCCATTTTCCTTTTAATGTTACTGCCTTTCATATTCCATTAGGTTAATATTTTATTTGATTCATTTTTCTCTCCATTCTCTTAGTTCCTGTTTAAAGCCGTGTCTCCGGCGCGCGGCAGGGAATTGACCAGCAGCCTCCCCGCACAATATTTTTGCAGCCCGCCAAACGGGAAAACCCATCTGATAAAGCCGCTGAAACTGTGTCTTGTAGTATCGTCCATTTCACATTCCATTAGGTTAATTTATTCAATATTTTTTAAATCAGGAACACATAATCCCCCTTTTCGATTATCAAAAGATATGACATTTCTGTAAAAACACATAATAAAATCTAAACTAAAATCAAAAATATGTTTTAAAACATGTTTTTTAGTGAAAGGAATCGGCGCTTCGCATGGCATTAGATAAAAATCCCTACGTGGATTTCACACTATTTTCGTTTGTTTTGCATATACCATGGCTTCACGCAAAGGAAATGAAACAGCCCCGTTGCCGCGCACAAGCCTAATATAATATAGGTGGAGCAAGCCTGCGCCCCGCCGCCCCACAGCCCTGCGGAGCACGAGAAACCGCCCAGCAGCCCCATGTCCCAGCCCAGCATGTAGGACGACTGGGCCGTGCCCGCTCGCAATGCTCGCAAATGCGGATGTAGGAGAGCAGGTAGCGGCTCGTCGTCCAGCCCAAACCGCAGCCCAGGAACACGGCCACGACCCAGAGCCACCTCTCGTCGGCCAAGGGGCACGAGAGCAGCAGCGCCGCCACGACCAGGCTGCAGAAACCGCAGGCCAGCTCACGCTGCAGGCGCTCCCTGAAGACACAGCGGTGGAGCCACAAGGCCAGCCAGAACCCCACGCCCAGGAACACGCAGAAGCCCGCCCCGCAGTGGCGCCCCATCAGCAGGCCGGCCACCAGGCACACGCCAAACAGCGGGACAAAAAGACGGAAACCACGCGGCAGCCAGAAACGGTCGAAGGTGAAGAGGGAAGGCTCGAGCGGCGCACGGAAAGGCACGCGGAGCCCCGAAAGCAACAGGAAGGCACACACCTGCAGGCCCACGGCCACGGCGGAGAAGGCCTCGGCGCCGTGGTACCGCGGCAGCATGACGCCCGCCAAGGGGCCGAAAACCAAGGCCAGGCGGGCGAACCAATAATAAACATGGGCGGCCTCGGTGCGCTTCCGCGTGTCGGACAAGTCGAGCAGCAACGTGCTCCCCACCGCAATCTGGAACACACCGTAGGAAGCCCCTTGCGCCATCCGGGCCAGCCACTTGCCATAGTAGGGAAGGTCGAGCAGGAAGAGCGCCGTGGCGGCCACCAGACAGGCCAAGGCCCACAAAGCCACCGACTTGCGGCGATAGGCGTCGAGCCAGAAATTGCAGAACGGCGCCGGCAGGCAGGCCCCCGCGGCAAAAGCCACGAACGGAAGCCACGCGGCTGCCGCCCCTCCGAGCTGCACCGGCCCCATGCAGGCGGGCACCACCGGCAGGAGCATGTACAGCGAGGTGCACACGCACAAGTTGGCGAAGATGATTCTCAGGAAATCAGCATGCCACACGATCATACGGTTGCCATCGACCTGCCCCACGCCTCAATATTGTTCGTTCTCGTTCGGGAAAGCGCAGTCCTTCACGTCGGCCACATACTGGCCCACGGCGTCGGTCATCACGGTGAACAAGTCGGCATAGCGCCTCAGGAACTTGGGAGAGAAGCCCTTGTTCATGCCCAGCATGTCGTTGACCACCAGCACCTGCCCGTCCACTTGCGGGCCGGCACCGATGCCGATGACGGGAATGTGGAGCTCGGAAGCCACGCGCCCGGCCAGGGCCGCGGGAATCTTTTCCAACACGAGGGCAAAGCACCCGGCCTCTTCCAGCAGATGGGCGTCGGAGACCAGTTTTTCGGCCTCGGCCTCGTCCTTGGCCCTCACGGCGTAGGTGCCGAACTTGTTGATGCTCTGCGGCACAAGGCCCAGATGGCCCATGACGGGAATGCCCGCGGCCAGGATGGCCTTCACCGTGTCGATGATTTCCACGCCGCCTTCCAGCTTCAGGGCGTCGCAGCCGCTCTCCTTCATGATGCGCACCGCGTTCGTCACGCCCTCGGTGGGGTTCACCTGATAGGAGCCGAAGGGCATGTCGCACACGACCAAGGCGCGGCTCACCCCGTGCATGACGGAGGTGGCGTGGTAAATCATCTGGTCCAGCGTGATGGGCAACGTGGTGGTGTTGCCGGCCATGACGTTGGAGGCCGAATCGCCCACCAGAATCACATCGATGCCCGCCCCGTCGACGATTCGGGCCATGGTGTAGTCATACGACGTCAGCATGGCGATTTTCTTTCCCTGCTGCTTCATCTCAATCAGGCGATGCGTGGTCACCTTGCGCGTATCGTCCACTAAATAACCTGCCATAATTTGGATATTTTTTTAAATCAAGGCGCAAAATTAAGAAATATATTCCGTTCAGGCGAGCAAAGCCTTCACTTTTTCCACATCGAAGTCCCGGAAATCCGGAATCACCACGTCGCAGAGCGGGGCGATGGCTTCCGCCGCATTCGTGGTGGAGAGCCCCACCACCTTCATGCCCGCGGCCCGCCCGGCCTTCAGCCCGTTGAAGGAATCCTCGAACACGACGCAGCGGTCCACCGGCAGACGGAACCCGGCGGCGCCCAGCAGATAGCAGTCGGGGTCGGGCTTGGAGCGCCTGAAATGCTCCGAGGTCAGTATGCGGTCGAAATAGCCCTTGAACTCCGGGTGCGCGCGATAGACGTTCTGCATCTTCTCGTCGTTCGAACTGGTCACCACCGCCGTGGGGATGCCCGCCGCCCGCAAGCTCCGCAGGAAGTCCTCCACGCCGGGCACATAGTCGTAGGCCATCGCGCCCTCGAAGCGGTCCAAGGCGGCTGTGATGCGACGGCGCGCCTCGTCCTGCCCGGCAAACCAGCGGTCGAAAATCTGCACCAGGGTCTGGCCCTTGATTCGCTGTTCGAAATGCTCAATCTCAGGGTGATACAAGGCGCCCTGCTTTCCCCAGAACTCGGTGTACTGCGGCTCGGTGTCGAACACCACCCCGTCCAGGTCGAAGAGGGCGGCCGCCGCGTAATGTCTTGTCGTTTCCATCATCTGTTTCCTGTTATTTCTTATTCGGTGCTAAACCGGCGCAAAGTTAGCAAAAAGCCCGCGCTGCCGCAAGAAATTCCCGCCGGTCAGGAAAAAACCATACAGCAATCCGCCCACACGGCCTCCCCCGCCCGCTCCCCCACTCCGTCACAGCGTCAGTCCCCGACCTCCAAAATTTGCAGGCGCGGCCGTTTTTAGTATCCAAAATTTGTAGGTTTCCCCGTTTTAGCATCCAAAATTTGTAGATTTCGCGGTTTTAATCGCCAAAATTTGTAATTCCGGGCGGTTGCAGGCTTTTTAGTCGCCAAAATTTGCGGGCGCGAGGGGCGGCGGTTTCCGGCAGCCTTGCGGTAGGCGGCGGGAGGAACAGCCGGCTGCCGCGGGCGCCGCGCCTGCGGGCCGGACGCAGCCCCGGAGTGCGGAAAAAAGACGGGGACGGAATGCAAGACGACGCAGCGCCTTGCGGAAAGCGCCAGCGTACTCTGCGGCAAGTACTCGAGTACTCTCCGCAAAGTACAATCCGGAAGTCCGCAAGGCGCTTCCCCGCCACCTTGATGAGCCATGCACGCCTCCCCCCTTTCCCCGGCAGCAGATTCCGCCTCGGAAGGCGCGGGAAGGACGCGGCGCCCCCATCCGAAGAGGAAAAAAAGGGCGGCACAACAAAATCCATGCCCGGCAACACCTGAATGTGACTGTTTTTTTGTATTTTTGTCACCTACACACCATCTTAATCTTAGAAGAGAAACAACATGAAAGAAACGCTCATCGGACTGATTGAAGACAGCATAAAGAAAAATTGGGACAGAAAGGCCTTCACCGACTTCAACGGGGAAAGCCTGCAATACAAGGACGTGGCGCGGAAAATCGCCAAGATGCACCTGATGTTCGAAGCCGCCGGCATACGGCCGGGCGACAAGATAGCGCTCTGCGGACGGAACAGCGGCAACTGGTGCGTGGCCTTCCTGGCCACCATCACCTACGGGGCGGTCATCGTGCCCATCCTGCACGAGTTCAAGCCCGACAACGTGCACCACATCGTCAACCACAGCGAGTCGAAGCTCCTGTTCGTGGGCGACCAGGTGTGGGAAAACCTGAACGAGAACCGCATGCCGGCCCTGCAGGGCATCATTTGCGTGAAAGACTTCACGCTGGTGAACAGCCGTTCGGAACAGCTGACCTTCGCCCGCGAGCACCTCAACGCGCTCTTCGGGCAGAAGTTCCCCATGATGTTCCTGCGCGAACACGTGCACTACGAGCCGGAAAGCTCCCCCGAACAACTGGCCGTGATCAACTACACCTCGGGCACCACGGGCTTCTCGAAGGGCGTGATGCTCCCCTACCGCAGTCTCTTGTCCAACGTGCGGTTCTGCGACAACACCATCGCCCTCAACCCGGGGACAACATCGTGTCGATGCTCCCGCTGGGACACGTGTTCGGCCTGGTCTACGACTTCCTCTTCGGGGTGTGCTACGGTGCCCACCTCTATTTCCTCACCCGCATGCCCTCGCCGAAGGTCATCATGACCACCGTGGCGGAAATTCATCCGCGCATCATGTCGTGCGTGCCGCTGGTGATCGAGAAAATCTTCAAGAAGGAAGTCCTCCCAAAAATCGACAGCAAGCTGGGCAAACTCCTGCTGCGCATCCCCATCATCAACGAGAAAATCAGGGAAAAGGCGCGCGCCGAGAGCCTGCAACTCTTCGGCGGGAACATCAAGGAGGTGATCATCGGCGGCGCCCCCTTCAACGCCGAGGTGGAAGCCTTCGTGCGCTCCATCAACTTCCCCTATTCCATCGCCTACGGCATGACGGAATGCGGGCCCATCATCTGCCACAGCCCGTGGTATGACACCGAATACATGTCGTGCGGCAAGGCGGCCGACGACATGGAACTGAGGGTGATGAGTCCCGACCCGGAGCACGTGCCCGGCGAACTGGTGTGCCGCGGGCGGAACACCATGCTGGGATACTACAAGAACCCGGAGGCCACGGCGCAAATCTTCGACGAAGAAGGATGGCTGCACACCGGCGACATGGCCGTCATCGACCACGCGGGGAACGTGTACATCAAAGGGCGGTGCAAGAACATGCTGCTCAGCGCCAGCGGACAGAACATCTATCCCGAGGAGATAGAATCGCGGCTGAACAACCTGCCCTACGTCAGCGAGTCGCTGGTCATCATGTGCAACGAGAAACTGGTGGCCCTCGTCTATCCCGACCTGAACGAAGGACTGAAGGACGGGCTGGACGACAACGCCCTGCTGCGACAAATCGACATCTCGCGGCAGGAACTGAACAAGGAACTGCCGCCTTACTCGCAAATCACCCGGGTGGTGCTGCAGAACGAGGAGTTCGAAAAGACCGCCAAGAAGAGCATCAAACGCTACCTCTACCAGAACATGAACTTCTGAGCCCATGGAATCCAGTCTGATTGTCTACAAGGCGTCGGCCGGCTCGGGCAAGACGTTCACCCTGGCCTTGCAATACATCAAGACCCTCATCGGGCAGGAAGGCCGGCACAACTACAGCCACATACTGGCCGTGACGTTCACCAACAAGGCCACGGCCGAAATGAAGGACCGCATCCTGCAACAACTCTACGGCATCTGGAAACGCCGGCCGTCGTCGGACGACTACGTGGCGGCCCTGCGACGGGAACTGGAGGCCGACGGCATCCGCCTGACGGACGAGGAAATCAGCCGCCGCGCGGGACAGTCGCTCTGCCACATCCTGCACGACTATAACCGCTTCCGGGTGGAGACCATCGACTCGTTTTTCCAGTCGGTGATGAAAAACCTGGCGCACGAACTCAGCCTCACGGCCAACCTGAAAGTGGACCTCAACGACAAGGAGGTGCTCAACGCCGCCGTGGACCGCATCATGGACCGACTGAACCTGATGCCCAAGGTGATGGACTGGATACTGGAATACGTGGACGACCGACTCACCAACAACGAGCGCTGGGACATCGCCCGCGAAGTGAAGGCCTTCGCTTCGTGGATCTTCAAGGAAGCCTACCTGACGCACGAGGAAGAACTGCGGAAGGCGCTGAAAGACGACAACCGCATAAGGGAACTGCGGAAGGCGCTGGAAGGGGAAAAGAAAGAGGCACAGGACATCGTGGAAAGCGCCGTGGAACACTTCAGGGAGGAACTGGAACAATGGAACGCCCGACTGGACGACTTCAAGTTCGGCAGCAACATCGACACCTACCTCCGCCGCATGGAGGAAGGCAACCTCGACCCGGACTTCAAAGCCCGAATGCAGGGCTTCGTGGACAACGCGGACAACTGGCTCAAGAAGTCCGACGCGGGAAACGCGGCCTTGCGCGAAGCCGCCGGACACTTCTGCACACTGCTGGGCGAACTGCGGCGCTTCCAGCTGGACTGCCTCGTGCGCCACAACAGCGCGACGCTGGCCCTGAAACACCTCAACCCCCTGAGGCTGCTGGGCACCATTGACGAGGAGGTGACGGCCCTGAACCACGAAAACAACCGCTTCCTGCTGGCCAAGACGCCCATACTGCTCCACGAACTGATAGAAGACAGCGACGCTCCCTTCGTATTCGAAAAAATGGGGGCCTACTTCCACCACGTCATGATCGACGAGTTCCAAGACACCTCGGCCATGCAATGGAAAAACTTCAAAATACTCTTGCTGGAAAGCATGGCGTCGGGATACGGCAACCTCATCGTGGGCGACGTGAAGCAAAGCATCTACCGCTGGCGCAACGGCGACTGGACCATACTGAAGAACATCAAGGACGAAATGGCGGCCTATGCCCCCGACCTGCGCAACCTGGGCACCAACTACCGCAGCGAGCGGCGCATCATAGACTTCAACAACGCCCTCTTCCGCACCGCGGCCGAGGAACTGGACCGGATGGCGCAGGACCCGTCGGCGCAACTGACGGAAGCCTATGCCGACGTGGCACAGGAATGCCCGGCCAAAAGGGGCGAACGAGGATGCGTGCGCATCCGCTTCTTCGACAAGAACCAAAAGGAAGAGGACTGGGAAACCCTCATGCTGGACGAGCTGTGCGACCAGGTGCAGGCGCTGCACGACGCGGGACTGCCCTACGGCGAAATGGCCATCCTGGTGCGCAAGCGCAAATTCACCGAACCCATCGTCCGCCACTTCGCCGACCGCTTCGGCGACCGGGTGAAAATCGTGTCGGACGAAGCCTTCCTCCTCTCCAGCGCCCTGAGCATCAACCTGCTCGTGGCTGCCATGCGCTACCTGTCCGCCCCCGACGACCGTGTGTCGCTGGCCTTCCTGGCCCTGCGCCAAGCGTCCCAGGACGCGGACGGCACGGGGCTGGAACGCTTGGCACAGGGCGAACTCGAAACCTTGCTGCCGGAGGCGTTCGTCCGCCGCATGGACGTGCTCCGCACCCGCCCGCTGTATGAACTGCAGGAAGAGCTTTACCACCTGTTCCACCTGGAACGCATCGCCGGCGAAGACGCCTACCTCTTTGCCTACTTCGACCAGCTGACGGCCTACCTTGAAGAGAACCCGTCCGACCTGCGCTCGTTCCTGACCTATTGGGACGAGACGCTCGCGCAGACTTCCATCCCATCGGGCGAGGTGGACGGCATACGCATCTTCACCGTACACCAGTCCAAAGGCCTGCAATTCCACACCGTCTTCGCCCCTATTGCGACTGGGACATCGAGAAAGACGCCAGTGGATATAACCGCAACAACGACCTCATCTGGTGCGAGACCCGCCAAGAGCCCTACGACATGCTCCCGGTCATCCCCGTCACGATACAAGCCTCCATGCGCCAGTCCATCTTCCGGAACGAATACGAGGAAGAGCACCTGCAACGCCGCGTGGACGCC
>VOFD01002128.1_pt1 | contig 17769 bp, 27 predicted proteins | sample 5384101 | NCBI WGS metagenome assembly VOFD01 (sample SAMN12384723, study PRJNA508395) | human gut metagenome | isolation source: healthy gut C | host: Homo sapiens
TTGCCATATACTCTTTTGTTTTTGTTGTTCAACTCCTGTACGGCAAGGTTGTTTATACAGGCCGTAGAAATAACAGAAACAAACAGTATGGTGATTAGTAATATAAATTTCTTCATAAGCAAATATTTTTATATTAACTTTTTAACATAATATACAAAAAAAAAAAAAATTGGCAACTTGGGTAAAATAAGATACAATAAACAATGTATATAGAAATAATATAAAACTTCTTTCAATATACTAAAACTAAGGAAAATCACTATGTCTGAAGATAAAAAAGTAGTGTCTCTATCCAGAGCAAAACATGAAAACGAATCTAAAAATGAAGAGAATACAGGTTTTGAACCGGTATACTGCAGTTTTTGCGGCAGACCAAATACACAGGTTGTAAAAATGGTTAAAGGTCCCGGTGTAAATATATGCTCCGAGTGCACTATGATAGCTGTTCAATATCTTATACTTGAGGATAAATGCCCTCCGGCGAAGCGCAGAAAATCCTTGATGCATTCTGGACAAAACTGGAATAACGGAGCCTTTATAAAATGTCCGAAAACAAATTACAAATAAGAGCAAAAATTCTTTCCTCAATAATAAGCCTGCAGAATAATACAACTGACAGGTCCCTTGTGGGCAATACACTTGATGAATTAAGAGAAATAGATGACAAAGATACTGTTTTGGACATACTTCATAAAGAATTTTTAAAAGACAATACAGAGCTGAGAGACTATACAATCTCTTTTCTCTTGAGTGAACTTATAGAGCAGGAAAAAATAGAAAAACTCTTTTTTGAAACACTTGCTAATCCCAAAATCAATGATACTGTTAAAGCCAAAATTGTCAGCTTTTTTAAGAGAATGCGGCAAACATGTAAACTATGAACAATATCTGCAATACTTTGAAAATCCTGATGAAATTATTGATGCAGATACGGTTAAATTACTGGAAAACGCAAGAATTAATCCGGGCTCAGATTGATTTTCTCGATTTTGTAAATGCACTTCCCGAGCAGGAAAAAGAAATGCTTGTTTCTTCTCTGTCTCAGGATTATGACGGAGATAATCTCGCAAATATACTTATCCCCGTAATCACATCAAACCCATACAGCAATATATCTGAAATAGCTATACAGGCAATAGGAGAGAGCAAATCACCTCTTGCATATCCCGTATTAAAAAATCTTACGGAAGAAGCTGATGACCCAAAAATAAGAGCAATTGCTCAAAAAAGCTTTAGTCTTTTAAAGCTGTCAGGAATAAAAAGAAGATGTAACGTCCGATTATTACAAAAGGCTTTTATCCTATTCTCCTGTCTATAAATGCTTTGTTAACCTGCCGGACGGGCATGGAAACCTTGGCATAATTTTTTCACGCAAAAATGAAATGTCCTTTATACAGATGTTTGCTCTTGTCATAAATGACATTGACGGTATTATTGATTGTTTCGGGTTCAACGAGATATCAGAACAGGAATTTGACCGTATAGTCAACAAATTTTATCAAAATGACAACGTCGTACAGACAGATGCAGTTTTTTGCAAGTTTCTTATGACAAATGCCGAGAAAATATCAAGACTTAAATATAAAGAACTTTCCTACGAGTATGCGGCCTGGTCGTTTATAACCAAAGATATTGAGTTTAGGGAAATTGATATCGAAGAAGGTTTGAACGGAATTGAAATGAATGATTTCCTTTTGAAACAGCTGTATGAAAAAGATTACTTTTCAAAATGGTTTTTCGATGTTGACAACAACGAGGATTTTGCATCATTGATTGATGAAATAGCAGATAACAAAATTTTTGAAACAGAAAAAATTGATAAAATAATAAAAGAAAAAACATGTGATATATTTAATCAATCTTTCACAAGAATTTTTAACAACAGACTCTTATACAGCGCATATATTGTAAAACAATCCGGTGATACAACTTATGCAGACTTAATCTTTTCACTTATTGATGAAAGTACTGCAAAAGAAAAATTTAAAAATGACATCATCAAAAAAGCGTATATGAGTACTTCTTATCCCAAAAGGACAGATATGAAAGCATAAAAAATGCGACCTCAATATTCACAAGACGCGCCAACAAAGATTTAAATGATATTGATATAAATTACATAGAAAAATGTATTAAAGAAATAGAAAAAAATTGGATTAAAAATGCATAAGATAATGGGATTGGATGTCGGAACAAAAGAATAGGGATTGCGATGAGCGATTTTCTGCTGCTTACGGCACAACCATGCGAAACAATTAACAGAGAACCTGAAGCTGATGCGGTAAAAAAAATTGCAGAATTATGCAAAAATAATAATGTAGAAAAAAAAAATAGTCGTAGGTCTGCCAAAAAACATGAACGGCACTATTGGAGAACAGGCAAAGGATTGCGAAAATTTCTCAAATCTGTTAAAAATAAATATGCCCCAATGCGAAATTATTTTTGAAGACGAAAGGCTGACAAGCCGGCAGGCAGAAAATATTTTGGCTCTGCAGGGTAAAAAATACACAAAAACAAAGGACTTGTTGATTTAAAAGTGCCTGCATAATATTACAACAGTATTTGGACAGAAATTCATAGAAATTACAATATAAAGGAAAAACAAATGACAAATCATGAAGAAATGGAAGAACAGCTTATAGAAACAATTGACGAAGAAGGCAACATCATTAACTTTGAACTTATTGATATAATTGACATGGACGGACAGGAATACGGTCTTCTTCTACCTAAAGAAAATGACGACCCCGAAGAAGAAAAGGAAGTCGTCCTAATGCGATTAACAAAAGAAGGTGAAGAATATATTTTTGAAATGATTGAAGATGATGAAGAATTCAATAAAGTAGTTGATTATATTGATTCACTGGATGATACAGAAGAAGAATAAAATATCTTTGTAATATTTCTTTACAATATACTCGTGATTTAGCAATTATTTTTCTCAGTGTATACTTTATATATATACGAGGAACAAATTAGAGACGAGAAATTTAAAACACACGAGGAACAAAAACAATTTTAAGACCGAAAGGTCTTTTTTTTTGCCTTTTCGTAAGTTTAGATTATATTAGCAAAGTTTTTAAACAAAAAACATAAAACTGTCGGTTATCATGTCAGAAACAGAATCCATTAACTGCTGACCTGATTGGTATGCATTTGCAGCCTGTCTTGTTTTAAATTCCTCAATACCGGTATTTTGCTGTGCCTGCTGTCCCATTTCAAAAGAGCCGTCTTCAGAGCTCATTTGTTCGGACATATTATCTGCCATCTGCATCTGCATATAGCGGACAATTTCATCCATAGTTACCTGACCGTCGTTATTCAGATCCATTTCACTGTTAGAACCGAATGAAGAACTTGTTTCTTCTTTTTTTCGGAAGATCCGCCCATCGCAGTTATACCGGTAGATGCTTTTTCATCTTCGGTATTTGAAATAACCCCTGTTTGCAACCATGTCATCAAAACTCATGCCTGCAGTTGTACCGGCAGAATCCGATGCAGAAAGGCTTTGAAATATACTTGCACTATAAGCGCCTATACCACTTATCGAACTAACCATGTTGTCTAACCTCTTCCCATATTTACCATGGTTATTGTGCACATTTTATCCATGCTTTACATCATTCAAAAAGTGTAAAATCATTTCAAACCGGTTTAGAAATTGGACAGGTGTTATTTTACGCACAGACAGCCGCATTTTATACTTTGCACAAAACTGCTTGATACAGGACTTTATATCCTGCAGCCCGTTTGTGCATCAAAGAACAAAAAGTCATCTGTGTTGAAATTCAAAGAAATTTTATCCCCGAACTCTTTTTGTGCATCAATTTTTGCACTGCATTTTTCACCGTTTATATTAAAATACACAATTTTTTTCACTGCCGAGCATTTCAGATATATCGACATCTGCAATAAATTCATAATTCGGTGTTAAAGACTCCATTTTTTCAGGCCTGATACCGACTATATAACTTGATTGCGATTTTGCAGAAGACTTTTTTGTTCATCAGACAGCTGAATAACAAAATCATTAAATCTAACCGTACCATCTGCAATATCACAGCGCACAAAGTTCATGGAAGGAGACCCCAAGAAACCGCCTACAAAAAGTATTTGAAGGGCTATAGTAGATTTTTTTCCGGAGCATCAACCTGCTGAATAACGCCCTTGTCCAGAACAACTATTCTATCCCCCATTGTAAGAGCTTCTGTCTGATCATGGGTTACATATATAAATGTCGTCTGCAATTTTCATGCAGTTTTTTTTATTTCGGAACGCATCTGAACACGCAATTTTGCATCCAGATTAGACAACGGCTCATCCATTAAAAAATACTTTAGGATTTCTGACTATTGCACGCCCAAGAGCGACACGCTGTCTTTGTCCGCCGGAAAGCTGTTTGGGCCTTCTGTCCAGATATTCCGTCAAATTTAGAATTTCTGCGGCTTCTTTGACTTTTCTGTCTATTTCATCTTTTTTGAAATTTCTCATTTTCAAAGGAAATGCAATATTTTCATAAACACTCATATGCGGGTATAGTGCATAACTCTGAAAAACAAAAGCAATGTCTCTGTCTTTAGGATGAACGTTATTGACACATTTGTCACCTATATAAATCTCACCGGAGGTAATATCCTCAAGCCCGGCAATCATTCTGAGAATTGTAGATTTCCCGCATCCTGAGGAGCCCACAAGAACGAGAAAATTTTTTATCCTTAATTTCCAGAGAAATATCATTTATAATAGTTTTTGTATCATATTTTTTTTATTACATTTTTTAAAGTAACATTTGCCATACTATACTCCGGTAATTATATGCTCAATTTTTCCGTAGGAATTATGAATGAAAATACACATCCCTGAGTCTCATCTGATTCTGCCCAGATTTTACCCCTCAAGAGCCTTATCAAATTATACAAAACACCCATTTCCATGCATTTTTGCCACTGCTTTTTTAGCAATATATTTATCAATATTTGCATAAGGGTCAAAAATGGTACCGAGCTCTCCTTCCGGAATACAAGCACCTGTATAAGAAACTTTAATCATAACATAAGCCTTATCTGAAAGATTAGGATTGACTTTAAAACCGGCTATTTCCAGATATTCAGCATCAGGATGGCTTACAGAAAGCTGTATTGCACCGCTGTCTGTTTTGTCCAAAGCATTTTGCAAAAGAATTTCCAGCGCTTTCCCAAGCAACATGTTCATCAGAATAAAATGATCTTTTTCCAAGACTATTTAAGTTAAAGTTCAGGATTATCTTTTTATCATCTGTCAGAGGCTTATATTTATTGAAAAGTTCTGTCATTAAATTTACAAAATCAAAGTTCTTAAACTCGTATTCGTACAAGCCGGATTCAAGCTTTGAATATTCAACTACACTGTTTATAAGCTCCAGAAGCTGCGTAGAATTCTTGTTTATAATTTTAAGATATTTTTCCTGTTTTTCATTAACATCACCGCCGAGTCCCTCCAGTATAGCCTGAGAAAAACCGTTAATTGAGTGAACCGGAGATGTAAGCTCACCGGAAATTTTTGATAGAAAAGTGTTCTTATTTTTTGTCAGTTTATTAAGATATTCATGTTCAAACATCAGTTTATTAAGCATTTTCTGACTGTTAGAAACATCTCTTACTGAAATTATAATTTTTTCTTCGCCGTCATTATACTCTGAAGCTCTTATTTCAAAATACAAATCATCCTGAAGATTCTGCTTTGAGCGGACAATTGCAGAATCCTTAGAATGCGAAAGATTGCTTATAAGATTGTACCCTCCGTCAAACAAATCAAAAAGTTCCATATTAAAAAGTTCTTCACTGGATAATTTGAATAAGTCCAAAAGATTCTGGTTTGCATATAAAATTTCGCCGGAAGCAGATACAACCAGAACTGCGTCAGGATAGTACCCAAGAACACTTTTATCCTTTTTCTTTCCGAATAACCAGGAAAATATTCCCATTTTAAACTCCTCAGCAAGAAGTGTTACACACTCTGCCGAATAAATATGCCGGTGGCATATTTATGAGAGGTAGCGAGGCCACATAAAAGCATAAATACTGCGGAAGTGACCCCATGCACTTGTTGCGGGTGCCACTGTTGTATGTTCAATATAGTACTTGTTTTGTTCAAAATCTGCTTCCGGCATATCATTATTTTTTCATCTGGCAGTAAAGAAGAATTAAACTGCGGAGTTGTAATCTCATTTATGGACATAAGATTTTTAACATCGATAAACCCGCTTCTTTGAGGTTTTTTCTTGCTCTGTTTGTTCTTTGTCCGACACAGGTGATTCTTCTTGTATTGATGCAGTGTTATTTTCCGTCGGTGCAACATATTCGCCTTTTACAACACCGTTTATCCAATCCGAAAGTTTTTTCTTCAAAAGTAATTTTATCGGTTGTTGAACATTCAAACTCAATGTCACCTTTTTTAATCTTAAAATAGTATTCGTACATAAATTATTCTTTCCTGTATCGTAAATCGAGATGTCTTGCAGCATTTGTTTCATCAACCCTTTTTACCGGCGTATTGTGAGGAGCACTAAGGACTTCTGACGGGTTTTCTTTTTACTTCTTGTGCAATTTTTTCATAGCATCAATAAATCCGTCCAGTCTGGCTTTATTTTCAGATTCAGTCGGTTCTATCATCATTGCCTCTGAAACAATAAGCGGGAAATACACGGTCGGCGGATGAAATTTACTGTCCATAAGACGTTTAGCTATTTCCAGCGTATGCACACCACAGGCTTTTGTCTGTCGCCTGAGAGAACAAACTCATGCATGCACGGATAGTCATATGGAAGCTCGTAGTCCTCTTTTAGTTTTTCTTTAAGATAATTGGCATTCAAAACAGCATCGCAGGACGCTTCTTTTAAAGAGTTGCCCCTCATCAGGATATATGCATAAGCCTTAACAAGGACTCCGAAATTACCCTGAAATTCTTTTGATTTTTCCGGTTGTATTTTTTAAATTGTAATTTCTGAAATATTTACCGTCTTTTAAGCCTATAACAGGAACAGGCAGATACTCAATTTTCAATTCTTCAACAACACCGACAGGTCCGCCCTCTTTGGGGACCGCCACCGCCAAAATGAGCCGTTTTTGGAGCAATTTTTGAAATTTCAGAATTTCCTCTTCAAATAATCAAATGTTTTGTGAAGATTCTCGTAAACTCGCCTGCATCTCAAGCCAGAAGTGGTACACACTCTGCCAAATAAATATGCCGGAGGCATATTTATGAGAGGTAGCGAGCCACATAAGCATAAATATAGCTAAAGTGACCCCATGCACTTGTTGCGGGTGCCACTGTTATATGTTCAATATAGTACTTGTTTATTGCACCCGCTCAATAAGTAGGCGGAGTCAGTTGACAATATGAAATATAAATAACTGTAATAGAGGGCTGTATGAAAAATCTTAAAATAATTATTGCAATTATATGTGTGTGTATTATCTGTATTGATGCTGTTTATGAGATTACAAAGCGCAGAAAAAGAGCCCCGAAAATGTAAAAAAGAAGAAGTCGTTTTCTGGTCTTTACAAATGAGCACATTCGGAAACTATATGAACCCTTTGATTGCCGAATTTGAAAAACAGAACCCCGATATAAAAATAAAGTGGATTGATGTACCGTATTCAGAAGGAGAAAAAGAGGACTCTTGCCTCGATTTTAAGCAAACAACCCGCCTGATCTTGTAAATCTAACACCTGATTTTTCCAGCATACTGGCACAAAAACAGGCTCTTAACTATATCGACTGCAAAAAACTTACTGCATACAACAAACAGATAATCGAAACCCTCAAACAGGACGGCAAATGCTATGCAGTGCCTTTTTATGCAACGTCTTCAATAACTTTTTATAACAAATATATATTGAAAAAATCCGGCATAAATTCTATCCCGAAAACATATGATGAAATGTATTCACTTTCCGGACAAATAAAATCAAAGACCGGAATGTTTATCACAATGCCGACACTTACGGAAAATGATACTCTGCTTAAAATTTTAAACAAATATGGTATTAATAAACCTGAAACATTTATTTCACAAAAATCCGTTGATATTTTTAACGAATACAAAAACTTATACCAAAAAGATTTTATACCCAAAGAATCAATAACACAAAACCATCAGGAAGCGCTGGAAAAATACATGTCAGGGCAGATTGCTTTTATACAGTCGGGTGCAAACTTTTTAAATATAGTTAAGGAAAATGCACCGCAGGTCTATAAACAAACCGGAGTATCAACCCAGCTGACGGGTGATATAGGCAAATATGATGTATCAATTATGAATCTTATTATACCTGCAAGAGCAAAACACAAAAGATTCAGCCTTAAAATTCGCTCTGTTTCTGACAAACAAAGAAAATCAGGTTGAATTAGCAAAACTTACAACCATTTTGCCTGTTAATAACGAGGCATTAAAGGATCCGTATTTTACTGTTTACGATGATACCGATGTTATAACACAGGCAAGATATATCAGCGCAAAACAGCTAAACAATTTACAAAAGCAGGTGAGATTTAAATATAATCATAAAAATAATAACGCTTTTAAACACAACTGTTCAGCAGGTGCTTCTCGGTAATGACAAAACGGACAAAATACTAAAAAATACTGCTGAGAACTGGAAGAGGCTGGATACAAAATGATTTTTGCTGAAATTGAATCAAAAATAAATACAAAAAACGGCAATGAAATCTTGCTGTTAAAAAGAGAACCGGAATCTAAAAACTATGACAAAACAATTCTTGTTATAGGAGTATTTCACGGTGACGAAAAAGACGGAGAATATCTTATAAACAGATATCTTTCTCAAAAAAAACGAAACAAAAAACAGATTGCTTTTTATTCCCTGTCTGAATCCTGACGGGAAAGAAGCCGGCACAAGAACTAATGCAAACGGCGTTGATTTAAACCGCAATTTCCCGACAAAAAATTGGGAATTATCGGACAAAAATGAATATTTTGGAGGAACTGCACCTGCAAGCGAGGTTGAAACACAATTTTTAATTTATATAATTGAAAAATATGTTCCTGATTTAATTATCACACTCCACGAACCTTATTGTGTTGTGAACTATGACGGACCCGCAAAAGAAGAAGCACAAAAAATATCAGAATTTACGGGATATAAAATTGAAGAATCAATAGGTTACCCTACACCGGGGAGTTTTGGCACATATTGCGGAATAGAAAAAGAAATTCCGACAATCACACTTGAATTGCCGGAAAATTCCGAAAAAAAGAAAATTTGTGGAATACAAATAAAGAGATTTTTACTTATATTGCCGACTCATATTAAATGATTATTTCTTATTTTTAGTATTTTGAATATTTTTGCTGATCATAAATACATTTATTTCTCCCGGCATCATACTAAATTCTATTTTGCCGTTTTCTATTTTAGGCTGACCACCAAATTCAATAGGAACAACGATATCATCTTTTTTAAGTTTTTCACTGTTACGACTGCATTGTTTGTATAGTTTAGGTTTTTATTTAAAACAACAAGCACAGAAGAATATTTATACTTGATAATATAAGCAAAAAACATCTTTATTATCAGTATTTAAGAAACAAAAATCACCCTTATTTAAAAGTTCATATGCCAGTATCTTAAATTTATTAGCTACTGCAAAATCATCAAGAAGTTCTTTATTTTTTCCGCCCGGTTTTCTTGAAAAGTTAAATATATCAAATTTACCGTTGTGAACATAATAATAATCATCGTCTGTATAAGTCTTTGCAGCCTTCTGGTTTGCATATTTATATTGATAAGCATCACCTGTTTGAAAACCGTCAACAAAATATGAGTTAATCGGCAGTGTAGCCTGCAGCCATATTAACGTATCAGAGAATGGAAATCCGCCGGTAACCATTGGAGAAAGCTCATCATGTGTGGCAAAACTTCCGATAACAGCCTTTGGCGTACCTTTTGTATCAAAATCTTTTATAATATTTTGAACAAGTCCTAACTCTTTTTCAAATTTATCAGCAGTTTTCCAATCCTTAAAGTTAAAAAGCTGTCCGTCAAAACCTGCTTCTAGCAGATTGTATGCCGGTGTAAAAGGAGCACCCTGTGCTATGGGCTCTGTCCAGCTTTCTGAAGCTTCTGCAAGAAATAAAAATTGTGAATCTTTTGCTTTTGCGTAAGAAATAAGCTTTTGCCAGAATTCAGCCGGCTTTGATGTGGCAACATCAGCCCTGATACCATCAGCACCGAGTCTTTGAACCAGGTCAATGTATTTTTTATATTCTGCAAACAGAGCATCATTTAATGTGCCGTCTGCATTTGTTACTTTAAAAAGTCTAACATCTGTCCAATCGGAAGGAACTACCGGCTTACCGTCGGCACCTGTAGCAAAAAGCTCGGGCTTTGCCAAAAAAGAGATCATAAGAGCCGCAGCTGGGCAGATCTACTATTACACGGATATTTCTTCTGTGGCACTCTTTTATAAAATTTCTTGCTTCTTCTTCAACTGACAACTTGTTTGAAGGATCATCCAGCTGCGGGTTTAATGTTGTAAAATCGGAAATAGCGTATAAAGAGCCGGCCGTACCTATGGCTTTTATCTTGCCAACGGGAGTAACAGGCAAAATGTGTACGGTATTTATACCGTATGATGCTATTTCATTTAGCCTTTTAACAGCATTTACAAAATTACCTGAGATTTCACCCTTATCTGTTTCTATTATGTCATTATTATTTTTATCAACAGCATTAAAAGATCTTATGTTAATTGCAAGAATTATCGCCTGATTCTTCAAAAATAAATTTTTTAGATCATTGCTCCAAACACCGTTATTCATAACGGCATAAGACGGAGATGCCGTCATTACAGAACCTGCTATAAACAGCGAAAGCGACGCATTTATAAAAAATTTTTTCATATTTTACTCCTCTCCGATTTATAAAAATGATTATACAAAACTCGAATGGTGATTGCAACTCGACACGAGTTGAGGTATACTAGGAAAGTATCATTATTTAATTGGAGGCAGTACATGCGCATCTACGTAAACGGAAAAAACATTGAAATTACAGACGCAATTAAAGCTTATGCAAAAGAAAAATAGGCAAAGTTGCAAACCACTACGACCAGATAGAAGGCATTGATGTTATGCTTACAGTAATAAAAAATCCGAGCGTAGCAGAAAACCATACAGCAGAAGTAACCTGCAAACTTACAACAGGTGCTGTACATGTTGCAGAATCCGCAGAATCTATGTATGCAAGTATTGATCTTGTTGCTGACAAACTTGCAAGACAGGTTAAAAAATTCAAAGATAAAAATCTCGGTAAATCAAAATTAGATTCAATAAGAACAGGTGCTGTTGTTGAAGAATCAGCAGAAGAAGAAACCGTTAGCGAATAATTTGTTCGAGAAAATCGGATAATCTAGATTAAAAAATAAATCCCGTCTAAAACGGATTTATTTTTTACATATTAACAAAGTTCTTTTACTTCTTTTCTTTTTATTTTTCTTGTTGTTGTTTTGGGCAGCTGCTCTTTATTTACAATAATATTTACCGGACGTTTTATATGCCAGTCTTTTGGAAAAATGTTTCACCTCATCTCTTACCATAGTATTTAGCATTTCGTCATCTTTTGCTAAAGATATAAAATGCTCATTAGGTACAATCACCGCAACAATATCTTCCGTTCCTTCCTTGGCGCCTGTTGAACGTGAAGCGCCGAAGACACAAACCTCGGCAAAATTTTCACTATCTGACAAAACAGATTCCACTTCTTCAGGGAAAACCTTTTGCCGCCTGATAGAACTATCATATTTTTTATCCTGCCTGTTATATGTATATGACCGTCCTTATCAATATCGGCAATATCACCGGTATGAAGCCATCCGTCTTGTGTAATAGCCTGTTGTGTCAGATCCGGCCTGTTATAGTAACCTTTCATAATGGATGGGCCTTTTAATAAAAGTTCTCCGGTTTCTGTATCTATCTTTGCCTGAACACTTTTTAAAGGACGGCCTACAGAGGCAATATCGCCCTTTTTGTCATAATTTACGCATACAACAGGGCTTGTTTCCGTAAGTCCGTATCCTTGAAATACTCTGATACCCAATCTTTCAAAAAATTCGCCTACAGAAACATCAAGAGGAGCACCGCCTGAAATACAGCCGAAGAAGTGACCGCCGAATTTTTTATGTATTTTTCTGAACATAAATTTCCTGACAGAATAAAAAGGAATAAATCCGGCCAGATTAAACATTGTGTAGAATAGTGTCTTAACAAGAGGATTTGAATTTTTAATTTCAGATTCAATTCCGTTTTTCAATAATTTTAAAAAAGCAGGAACAACAATCATAAAGTTAATCTTTTTTCCTGCATAATACCAAGGATATCTTTTGGCTTAAGCGTTCTTGTATAATAAACCGACAGCCCCCAGGTCAACATAACGGAAAATCCTACGGTAAGTTCAAACAAATGATTCATCGGTAATATTGACAATACGGAAGAAACACGGTGCTTGCCAAAAAATTCTTTATAAAGTATTGCAATATCATTCAGTTGTGTCAGCATATTTTCAAAAGTAATTTCAACACCTTTTGGAGAGCCTGTTGTACCCGATGTGTAAATAATCAGAGCAGTAGATTTAGAGCTTCTGTGTTTCCACTTTGCTTCATAATTATTAGGCAGAGAGTGAATAGATGGCATTTTTGTATCACTTTCGCCCGTTTCATCAAAAAAAAGAAATTATGTATTTTATGGAATCGACCTCTTTTTGCAGCTCCAGTGCCATTTTGACAAAAGTATGTGAAACAACAATAACGGACGGTCTGCAGTCTGATAAGATAGATTTTAATTCATATTTTGTAAGTTTTATATCAAGAGGAACCGTAATCATTCCGGACATAACAGAAGCAAATACAGCCGCCCCGAACTCGGGTCTTGATTCTGATAAAATTGCAAGCCTTTCCCCCCTTTTTAATATTGAGGTCATTTATTAAATAGCAGGCAAGTTTTCTTGATAATCTGCCAATTCCCTTATATGATATTCGTTCCAGCCATGAACAGTTCTTATACCTAACGCTACACGATTTTGATAATCATCTGTTTTATTTTCAAGGAAGAGCAATATATTTCTTGCTGACTTTTCCATCTTTTTTTTTTTGCTTAAAATGCTTCCAGAATCCATTTAATCTTTACCCCCAAATCACAAAAATGCAGTATTAATCCAGTTTTATTATAACTTATTATTTATCGCATAACAAATTCTGACATATCTAAATCCCATAGCCTTTTATTTGTGTATATGCTAGAATTTATCTGAAACAGTACGGGGTACGGGTTATGGATAAAAGAAAAACACTGATCTTGATAGACGGACATGCGCTTGCTTTTTCGCAGTTTTTTGCTCTTGAAAGAACGGGCATGAAAACATCGGACAAAGAACCGACATGGGCAGTTTTTCGGCTTTTTTAAAGCTATCTTTGATCTTTTGAAAAATACCAAAATAAGCCCCGATTGTATAGCAGTAACATTTGACGTAAGCCACGACACATTCAGAACGGAATGCTATCAGGAATACAAAGCCAACAGAGAGCAGATGCCCGATACAATGAAAAGCCAGATGGGTCTAATAATGGAAGGGCTGGATGCATTTAATATCCCTATATATACAAAAAAAGGCTTTGAAGCAGATGATGTCATAGGCACAATAGCTGATAAAGCCACAAAACTCGGGCATAAAACAATAATTCTTACAGGCGATCAAGACGCATTTCAGCTCATTGACAGAGAGGGAAATGTAAGTGTATTAATTCCGTCAAAAGGCGAGCTCGTTGAATATGACTGGGCAAGAGTATATAACAAGCTCGGAGTATATCCCGATCAGGTAGTTGATTACAAAGCTCTCAGAGGAGACACATCTGACAATATACCCGGTATAAAAGGTATAGGCGAAAAGACTGCCGCAAAACTTTTTTAGACAGATTCCAAACTCTTGATAATGTATTGAGCCACATAGATGAAGTGGACGGAAAATCGCTTAAAGAAAAATTGAAAAACGGTGTAGAAGATGCAAAAATTGAGCTATTATCTTGCCACAATAAAACGTGATGTGGACATTGATTTTGATTTTGAAAAAACAAAACTGGAAATGCCGGATGTGGACAAAGTAAGTGAGTTTCTAAAAAAAGAGTGCAGTTTTTCAGTTTTTTAAAGAATCTGCCGGAAATCTTGCGTCCTTTCAGCATATGTACTATTGCTTCAAAACCGGAAAATATTGATTCAGCAGAAATGAAAAAACAGCAGTTAATGGATCAAAAACTTATTGACTTCATCAGTCTTAAAGACGGCAGCCGCATAGAAAAATCTGTTGAAAATGAAAAAGAAGCAAAAGAAGAACCGGATGCATCTCAAAAGCGAGATACAGCTTCTCAGACACAGCAGTTAGGGTTGTTTGCTGCAAGCAGACTTCTGAAGAGTCAAAAAATTCACTCCAAAATGAAATAAAAATGAAAGAAAAACTATTGTTACCCAAAATGACTTTGAAGAACTGATAAAAGAACTAAACAAACAAACTCTTATTGCAATAGACACGGAAACAACCTCAGTAAACGCTCTGGAGGCTGATCTTGTGGGCATATCTCTTGCATACAATGAAGAAATTCAGGCAAAAAAACTCAAAAAGTAGTATTAACAGAAAAAGAAGGACAGACAAAATCTTTTTATATTCCGGTTTTCCACAAATTCGGAGAACAGCTTGAAATGGATTATGTACTTGAAAATCTTAAACCGATTTTTTGCAAATCCTCATATATACAAAACTTTTCAAAATGCAAAATATGAAATTAACACTCTGCTAAAATACGGCATAGAATTTGGCGGAATAATTTTTGATACAATGCTTGCAAGCTACATAAATGATCCGTCAAGAAAACACGGACTAAAGGTTCAGGCAGCGGAAAATCTTGACTATTTTATGACAGAAATTGATGAGCTCATCGGAAAAGGTAAAAACCAGATTACAATGGATAATGTCAGTATAGAGGACTGCTCTGACTATGCCTGCGATGATGCATTTGTTACACTTGAATTAACAAGGTACTGGGAGAAAAACTTGATGATGAAGAAAAAATCTTCTGTACAACACAGAAGTCCCGACCTGTCTTGTACTTGCAAAAATGGAGGCACAGGGTGTATCTCTTGATACGGAATATCTTGCCGGACTTTCAAAAGAGCTGGATGAAAATTTAAAAGAAATCGAAACACAAAATATATGCAATTGCGGGAGAAAGTTTTAATATAAATTCACCCAAACAGGTAGCTTCAATACTTTTTGAAAAAAATGGGTATTGAGCATAAAACAAAAAAACGCGGTGCACAAAAATTTTCCACGGACGCAAAAGTTCTGGAAGAACTCGCAAAAAGACCACGAAATAGCAAGATGTCTTTTAAAAATACCGCCAGTATTCAAAATAAAATCTACGTACGTAGATGCACTGCCTGATTTGATAAGTCCCGTAGACGGAAAAATCCATACAAGTTACAACCAAACCGTCACGGTAACAGGCAGATTATCATCTTCAAATCCGAATTTGCAAAACATTCCGGTAAGAACAAAACTCGGCAGCAGGATTCGTAAGGCATTTGTTCCGGAAAATAAAACGTCTCAGGTTATATTGTCTGCGGATTATTCACAGATAGAGCTCAGGCTTCTTGCTCATTGTTCGGGAGATGAAAATCTTATACACGCCTTTAAATCCGGAGAAGATGTGCATGCGCAAACAGCCGCAAAAGTTTTTGATGTGCCGTTAAATGAAGTAACAAAAGAGATGAGAAGCCGTGCGAAGGCTGTTAATTTTGGTATTATATACGGTCAGACGAGATGGGGCTTAGCTTCGGCGCTCGGTATTTCCAATGAAGAGGCGCAGGCATTTATTGACAAATACTTTTTGACATATCCGAAAGTAAAAGAATATATGGACAACTCCATACAGGAAGCATACCGTAACGGATATGCAAGAACCATATACGGAAGGAAACGATATCTGCTTGATGAATTAATGAGCTCCAACCGCAATATAAAGGAATTTGCCCAGCGTGCGGCAATAAACACACCTTTACAGGGAACTGCTTCTGATCTTATAAAACTGGCTATGATAGAGCTTGATAAAAAGCTGGCAGAAAATAATCTGAAATCAAAGATGATTATGCAGGTTCACGATGAACTGATTCTGGAAACATACAGAGATGAACTTGATACTGTCCAAAAGCTGGTAAAAGAAGCAATGGAATTGAATCAGCCGTTTAAAAGTGCCTCTTGTTGTAGATGTTGAATACGGTCAATCCTGGATGGAGGATGAAGAATAATGAAAAAATTACCGTTAATAATCTGTCTTATATCCTTTTCTTTATTATCAGGATTATCCCTGCAAACGTTTGCAAAAGAAGACGAACTTGAGGCGAGTTATGCACAAACCGCTGCACACTATACAAATTACAAGGATTGTATAAAATTGTACAAGCTCCCTTATGAAAAACTTTTTTACCTTGCACTTTCGTCAGTGAACGGAAGCAAATATGAACTTCTCGAAATGCAGTCCAGAAACGGTTATATTATATTTAAAGCAGACAATAAAGAATTTTTAATAAGTGTATTTAAAAAGATAAAAACTCTACTTTTATAAAGATTACACCGTGCGACAACAGCTATTATTTTTCACCTCAAATACCTCAGAAAATATTTAACTATATTGTCGCTCATTATAACAACGAAGTTAAAGAGCTTAAATTTTAAAATTTTATATTGTACTGACTCCGGCATCTTTTATCAGTTGTTCTTTTTGCTTTCTGGTCAGCTTTTTGATACGGCACTCTTCTTTCATAGCTTCGGATTTTGTTGCAAACTCTTTTATATAAACCATTTTAAGCGGTTTATGGGCACGGGTGTATTTTTGCGGCCAAACCCGCCTTATGCTTTTCAAATCTTGATTTTGGATCATCTGTATACCCGCAGTATAGAGTATTATCCACTGTTAAAATTATGTATGTATAAAACTTCTTTTCCATAAGTTATACGGCAAAGAGTCTCTGTTTTTGCTATCAAGTCGAGAATCTCCATAACTCTGTTAAAATCAGTTTCTGTTACAAGCCTGCCCCTGTAAATAGCAAAGATCCCGAATTCCTCTTATATAGTAGGGATAGAATTTTCGAACAAACTGCATTGCAACTTTTTCACCCCTCAGCTTGATTTCATCTGATATATGCTCCTTTAACAGTTCAATTTTTTGAACTATATCCGGCTCAGGCAATATTTTTCGCCCGTAGAAAGATAATGTTCTATTCTGTATATCAAATCAGGGCTGACCCAAAACGCCTCTTGCAACGGCAATACCGTCTGTACCGGCTTTTTTCAAGGCATTCTTTTGCGGTTTCGGGAGATACAATATCACCGTTTGCAAAAACCGGCACACGAATCTCTTTTTTTTTTATTTGAGCTATAGCACCCCAATCTGCATTACCGGAATACATTTGTGAACGGGTTCTGCAATGAATAGTCATGGCGTCAGCGCCTGCAGCTTGCATAAGAGAAGCAAACTCCATAAAATTTTGTTCCGAAGCCGTATAACCAAGCCTAAACTTAACAGTAACCGGAATATCAACAGTATCTTTAACGGTTTTTTTACAATGTTCGCCGCAGTCGCGGTGTACGCATAAGAGCGGAGCCGTCACCGCCTGACACCACTTTTTTACAGGACAGCCCATATTTATATCAATTATTGATGCGC
>VOFD01002944.1_pt1 | contig 17768 bp, 19 predicted proteins | sample 5384101 | NCBI WGS metagenome assembly VOFD01 (sample SAMN12384723, study PRJNA508395) | human gut metagenome | isolation source: healthy gut C | host: Homo sapiens
GTACGGCCGGCATGCTGGGCAACCTGACCATCATCACCCTGACCCTGAGTATTTTTTCTGGGCCATGAGCCGGTGGGCAAGGACAATATCGACGCCTTCCTGCACTGCATGCAGGTGGATATGGTGCTGTTCGGTATCCTGAGCCTGCTGGCCGTGGGCTGTACCCTGGCCCGCAACAGCAGCGGCGCGAAGGCCGCCTGAACCGGAGACACGATGCCATGAAGATATTCGCCGTCAACGGCAGCCCGCGCAAAAAGGGCAATACGGCCACGGTGCTGGAACACTTTCTGGAAGGGGCCCGCAGCGCCGGGGCGGACACGGAGCTGATCCATCTTTATGATCTTCAGGCCTCCGGCTGTCGCAGCTGTTTCGCCTGCAAGCTCCGGGGCGGGGCCTCGTACGGGCATTGCGCCCTGAAGGACGACCTTTCGCCCGTGCTGGCCGCGCTGGAAAAGGCCGATGGGCTGGCCCTGGGCAGTCCCGTCTATTTCGGCAACGTGACGGGCGCCATGCGTTCGTTCCAGGAACGTCTGTGCTTCCCCTATCTGGTCTATGACCGTCGACGCAGCACCATCGCGCCCCGCCGTCTGGCGATGGCCTGCATCTACACCATGAACGTGGATGCGGAGACCATGCGGCAGCACGGCTATCCCGAGACCCTGGCCGTCATGGATGGTTATCTGGGGCGCATCTTCAGCACGCCCTCCGTCCTGTATGTGACCGACACCTGGCAGTTCGACGACTATGCCAGATATGTGGCCGACCGTTTTTCCGAGGCGGACAAGCGGCGTCGGCGCGAGGAGCAGTTCCCGCAGGAGTGCCGTCAGGCCTTCGTCATGGGGCAGGAGATGGTCCAGAAGCTGGCAGGGCAGGGCGCGTGATCCGGCAGGGCGGGATGACGGAGGCGGAAGACGCCGCGCTGCTGTTCAGCCCCCTGTCCCCGGCAGGGGAGGCTGTCCCGGTGGCGTGGCATTTTCCGGCCGGGCTGGAAGATTTCCCCGCTGCGGCGGACTTCCATTTCTGGCGCCGGGAGCCGGGGAGCCCTGTGGGCGTGCTGCATCCGGCCGGACAGCCGGAAGAGGGCCTGCTGCTGGGCGAGGCCTGCGCTTTGGGCTGCACCGGCCCCCTGCGGCTGACAGCGGCCGAGCACGCCCTGCTGGGGAGCTGCCCGGCCGAAGGGCTGGCCTTTTTCCTGTGCCTGGGGTCCCTGCCGGAGGAGCCGGGACGGGCCGAGTTGCGCGTCTGCGCTGTGCTGGCCGTGGCTCTGGATGGGGGGAGGGCCCTGCGCCTGTCCCTGCCGCAGGAGCTGCCGGAGCGCTTGCCCATGACGCGACTGGCTGCAGCTTCCCCGGCCTGAGCCCCGTGAACCTGCGGCGGGCAAGAGGATGGGGGAGCCGTGCCGTGGGCATCCGTCCCGTGCGGGCGGATGGGCCTTTACCGGCATGAAGGTGCAGTCCGTCCCCGCGTTGCGGTCAGGCCGGCATCGCCGTTGCGGGGCATGTGACGGGATCTTTGGTCGCAACATGCGGACATCTATCTTGAAATTATCGATATCGGCAGGGCTGCACCGGTGCTGTGCGGCCCTGTTTTTTTGTGCCCTTTATAGGGAAACGTTCCTCGTTCCGGCTGGCAGGGCGTGTGCCCCTGGAGCCTGCAGGCGGGGAGGGCGAGTATTAAAACTATAAAACTAGTTTTTTAGTTGACACGATAAAACTACTTTTTTAGTTTGATGTTGACAGCATACTTTCCCAGCGTCTACACCAGGGCATGAATTCCTCGTATATCACCGCCCTGCCGGACGACTGGGAACGCGTGGCGCGGGTCTTTTCCGCCATGGGGGACGCCACCCGGCAGAAGATCCTTCTGCTCTTCGAGCCCGGGGAGAGCATCAGCCTCAGCAGCCTTGTGGCGACCGTGGGCCTGAGCCGTACGGCCGTGAGCCATCATGTGAACGTCCTCGTACGGGCCGGGCTGCTGATCCCCCGGCGGCAGGGCCGGGAAGTGCTTTACCGGCGCGACCTGCCCTTTGCCGTGGAGATGCTCGACCGGGTGCGGGATTACGCGCTGGCCGAGCTGGCGCGGGCAGGGCGACCGTTCCTGAGCCTGCCCGGCTGGGCAGGGGCTTTGGCAGGGATCGCCGCCGTGCACGGATGCTGCAAGGAGTGCGCATGAGCAGGCGATTTTTGCGACAGACCGTCTCGCTGGGGGTGAGCTATACCCTCGGCACCTTCAACGACAATTTCTTCAAGCAGGCCATCCTGCTGCTGGCTGTGAGCATGGGCCATACGGCCGTGCAGGCCTGGGGCACCGTGCTTTTTTCGCTGCCCTTCGTCCTGTTCTCCGCCTGGGCTGGCTGGCTGGCCGACCGCTATCCCAAGTGCCGTCTGGTACTGGCGGCCAAGGCCCTTGAAGTGTGCGCCATGCTGGCCGGGGGCTGGGGGTTGCTCCAGCTGCACTGGAGCGGCATGCTGGCCATGCTCTTCTGCATGGGGGCCAGCGCCACCCTGTTCAGCCCGGCCCTCAACGGCTCCCTGCCGGAACTGTTCGCCCGCGAGGACGTGCCCCGCGTCAACGCCCTGTTCAAGCTGGCCACCACGGCCTCCATCCTGCTGGGCATCACGCTGGCAGGCGGCGCCCTGGAACGGCAATGGGTCGCCACGGAGATCCCCTTCGGGCGCTGGCTGGTGGCTGCCGTGGCCGTGGGCGTGGCGGTGCTGGGCCTGCTCTCCGTGTTCTTCATCCCCTACCGTCCCGCTGCCGCCCGCAAGGAAGATCTGCCGCCCTTCCCCTGGCTGGGGGCCCTGGATTCCGCCCGCGACTTGTGGCGCCTGCGTGCCCGCCAGGGCATCTTCTGGTGCCTGTGCGGCGATGTCTTTTTCTACACCCTGTCCACCCTCGTCCTGCTGGAGATCAATGCCTACGGCGTGGCCCAGCTGGGCCTTGGCCCCACCATGGCCAGCCTGCTGCCCGGCGGGCTCATGCTGGGCATCTGTGCCGGGGCCGGGCTGGCGGCCCGTCGTGCCCGTGGGGACTGGCGGCGGAGCGTGCCCCGCGCCTGCGCCGGTATCGGCCTGCTGCTGGCGGTCGCCGGTGGCGTGCCCGCCGCGCCCGAGGCCTTCCGCTTCGGCTTGCTCTTTGCCTGTTATGCGGCGGTGGGCATCTGCGGCAGCCTGTACATCGTGCCGGTGTCCAGCCAGATCCAGCTGCTCCCGGCAGCGGAGGAAAAGGGCCGCATCCTCGGCACCAGCAATTTCTTTTCCTTTTCCGGCATGGCGCTGGCCGGGCCGGTCTATGCCCTGCTGTCCTTCCTGCCGCCTTCCGTGGCCCACATGTTGCTGGGCGGCCTTACCCTGATCTGGGCCGTCTTTTTTGCCCGTCGCCTCAAGGCCGCTTTCCCTGATGGCGACGATGGCGGCAGCAGGAGCGGGACAGGGGACGACGAGGAGAAGGCGGACGGGCCCCGGGGGCCTCGCCGGGCCGCGTCGCGTGTCCGTATCCTGTTCTCCCGCATGCTGCTGGGCTGCGGCCGCTATTTGCTCTCCCTGCGTTACCGTGTCCGTCTGGAAGGGCTGGATGTCCTGCAGGCCGAAGTGGCGCGGGCGCGTGAGCGGGGCAGGGGCGTGCTCGTGCTGCCCAACCATCCCGCCTTCATGGACCCGGCCCTGCTGTGTACGCATCTTGCCGCTTTCGACCTGCGGCCGCTGGCGGACAGCCATCAGATCCACCGCCCGTGGTTGCGGCCGGTGGCCGCGCTGACGGGCTGCATCTCCCTGCCGGACCTGCGCCGTGACGGCCTTTCCGCCCGTGACCAAGTGAGGGAAGCGCTGGACGGCTGCGCCGCTGCGCTGGCCCGGGGCGAGAACGTCCTTTTGTATCCCTCCGGCGGCCTGAGCCGGGACGGCGCTACCCATCTGGGCGGCAACAGCGGCGCGTACCGTCTGCTGCAGGCCGTGCCCGACTGCGGTCTGGTCCTCGTGCGCACGCGCGGCCTCTGGGGCTCGTCCTTCAGCTGGGCCGCAGGCGAGCCCGTGCTGGGCCGGGCGCTGTTGCGCGGGCTGGTGTCGCTGCTCTGTCACGGCCTGTTCTTCCTGCCCCGGCGGGAGGTGCGCATCACCTGCGCTCTGCCGTCCCGCCGCCCCATGCCCGGGGAGGGCGTCCGTTCGTACAATGCGCTGCTGGAGTCTTTTTATGATGCCGACGGCGGCGAAAAGGACTGCCCGCAGATCCTTTTTCCCTGGCGTGCCGAGGTCCCGTCCGGGGCGGGCACAGGCGCTGTATCGGCCCGGATGGCCGCCACGCCGCCCCCGCTTGCCGCTGCCGACAGGGAAGCCGTGCTGCGCCTGCTGGCGGAAGCGTCCCCTCTGGGCCCGGAGTGGGGCAGCCTCAAGGAAGACCAGCGTTTGGACACGGATCTGGGGCTGGACAGTCTGGCCCTGACGGAACTGGCCGTGCGGCTGGAAGAGCGTTTTGGTCACGCTCCCGCCACTCTGGAAGGCTTGCGAACGGTGGGGGACTGTCTGCTGCTGGCCGCCGGGCAGATGCCGGAGATCGCCACAGCGGAAGCGCCGGAAGAGCCCTCCCCTGGCTGGATGCCGTGCGGGCCCGTCCCGCCCGGGCGCTCAACCTGCCTGATGCCCCCAATCTGCCGCTGGTCATGCTGCGGCAGTTGCGGCGCGCCCCGTCCCGCCCCCTGCTGGCCGATAACGGCCGGATACTGACGGCGCGTGCGTTCTGGATACAGGCCGTGGCCCTTTCCCTGCATCTGCGCCGCCGTTTGGGCAGCGGACAGCGGGTGGGCATCATGCTGCCCGCCTCGTCAGCGGCCTGCGTGGCCTGGCTGGCCGTGCTGCTGGCCGGACAGACGCCGGTCATGCTGAACTGGACCACAGGGCCGCGCAATCTGGGCCACTGTCTGCGTCTGGCCGGGGTGCGGCATATCCTCAGTGCCCGGGCCCTGCTGGATCGCCTGGAAGGCAGCGGCCTGCGCGAAGCCGCCGAAGAGGCCGGGGCCGCATGGCTGCCGCTGGAAGATACGGCAGCCTCCCTGTCCCCCTGTCTGCGGCTGGAGGCCGCCTGCCGTGCGCTCCTCTCGCTGGCCGGGCTCGAAGGCTGCGCCGTGCCCCGAGAGCTGTCCCGGCCGGCGGCCATCCTGTTCACCTCGGGCTCGTCGGCGGCACCCAAGGGCGTGCCGCTCAGCCATGACAACATCCTGGCCAACTGCCGGGACGTGGCGGCCATCCTGGCCCTGGACAGCCACGACGCCATGCTGGCCATGCTGCCGCCCTTCCATACGCTGGGCCTCACGGGCAACATCGTGCTGCCGCTTTGCTTCGGCGTGCCGGTGGTCTTCCACGCCAATCCCACGGAAGGCGCCCGTCTGGATGCCGTATGCCGCCGGTGGCGGCCGACCCTGCTGGTGGCGGCCCCCACCTTCCTGGACGGCATGTTGCGGCAGGCCCGGCCCGGGGATCTGGCATCGTTGCGCGTGGCCTTCGTGGGGGCGGAAGCCTGTCCGCAGCGCCTTTATGATGATTTTGCCCGCCTGAGCGGCGGCGGGCTGCTGTGCGAGGGCTACGGCGTCACGGAATGTTCGCCGGTCATCAGCCTCAACCTGCCCACGGATGCCCGCACGGGCACCATCGGTCAGCCTTTGCCTTCGGTGCGGACGGCCATCGTATCCGTGCAGGAGCCCCGGCAGCGGCTGGCGGCCGGAGAGACAGGCCTGCTGCTGGTGCGGGGCCCCAATGTGTTCGGCGGCTATCTGGGGCAGGGCAGCGACGGCGGCCCGGCCTCGCCTTTCCTGCATCTGGACGGCGAGGACTGGTACTGCACCGGCGATCTGGTGCGGGCGGACAGCGACGGGCATATGACCTTTGCGGGACGGCGGGAGCGTTTCGTCAAGCTGGGCGGGGAGATGATCTCCCTGCCGCAGATGGAGGCCGTGCTGGGGCGTCATTTCATGGCCCCTGCCGGACAGGAAGGCCCGGTGCTGGCCGTGGATGCGCTGGAAGAGGAGGGGCAGACCGTGCTGGTACTGTTCACGACCCTGCCTCTGGAGCGTGAACAGGCCAATGCCGTGTTGCGGGAGGAAGGTCTTTCCGCCCTGTACATGCTGCGCCGGGTGCGATGGCTGGCGGCCCTGCCCCTGCTGGGGTCGGGCAAGGTGGATTACCGGAGCCTGCGGGCCCTGGCCATGCAGGAGGGGCAGGGCGTCTAGCCGGGACGACAGAGTGCCGGGGCCCGTGAGCCGGACGGAGGGCTGGACGGCAGCATCCGGCCGGCACCATGAGGGCGCAGGGGCAGCGGGATTCACGCTTTTGCCGGCGGCCGTTCCCTTATGGTGTCAGCCCCGACAGCGCCGGGCGGACACGTCGGCCCGCGCCGCAGAAAGCTTGCATAAAAGAAAAGGGTGGCAGTCCTGGCGACTGTCACCCTTTGCATAAGAGCTCGTTTTGTGAGGTGGGCTCCTGTCCTCGCGCGCATCAGCGCCCTAGTCCAGGCCCATTTTTTTGCTCAGCTTCTTGCCCAGGTTCTTGACCTTGTCCAGCGGGCTTTCACTTTCCAGGCGTTCGAATTCACGCAGCAGTTCGGCCTGCTTGTCCGAGACGCGGGTGGGGGTCAGGACTTTGACTTCCACCAGCAGGTCGCCGCGGTTGCTGCGACCGGGGTAGGGCATGCCTTCGCCCTTGAGGCGCAGCAGGGTGCCGCTCTGGATGCCCTTGGGGATGTCCAGGGGCAGCGGGCCCTTGAGGCCGGGCACTTCCACGCGGTGGCCGAGGGCCGCCTGCACGAAGCTGATCTCGCAGGTGTAGATGAGGTCTTGGCCCTGGCGTTCGTACTTTTTGCTGGGCTCCACATGCAGGACCACATACAGGTCGCCTGGAGGTCCTCCGTGCTCGCCGGGTTCCCCTTCACCGCGCACACGCAGGCGGGTGCCGGTATCCACACCGGCAGGGACGCGCACCACGATCTCGCGGCGTTCTTCCACGATGCCCTGGCCCTTGCAGCGGGGGCAGGGCTTTTTGATGACCTGACCGGTACCCTGGCAGGTGGAGCAGGGCATGGCGATCTGGAAGAAGCCCTGGGAATGGCGCACCTGACCGGTGCCGTGGCACTGGGGGCAGGTCTCGGGCTGGCTGCCCGGAGCGGCACCGCTGCCGGAGCAGTCGGGGCAGGTCACATGTTTGGGCAGGGTCAGGGGGATCTCGTCGCCCGTGGCGGCCTGCTCAAAGGTGACTTTCAGGTTGTAGCGCAGGTCGGCGCCCTGCATGGGGCGGGGACCACGTGCGCCACCGGCGGAAGCAAAGCCGAAAAGGTCGCCGAAGATATCGCTGAAATGGGCGAAGATGTCTTCGTTGCTGGTGAAGCCCCCACCGCCCATGCCGCCCTGCACACCGGCATGACCGAAGCGGTCATAGCGGGCGCGCTTTTCGGCGTCGCGCAGGACGTCATAGGCCTCGGCAGCTTCCTTGAACTTTTGTTCGGCTTCGGCGTCACCGGGGTTGTGGTCGGGATGGTAGCGCATGGCCAGCTTGCGATAGGCTTTTTTGATCTCGTCCTCGCCGGCGCTGCGGTCCACCCCCAGAACTTCGTAATAGTCTCGCTGTGCCATGGCCTTTAGCCTTCGTTCTTGGCGGACTCCTGACCTTCGGGCAGGGGATTGTACAGGCTCATGTCGTCAGGCAGCACCTTGCCCGCGGCGATCTCGCGCAGAGCGGTCACGGCTTCCTTGTTGCGGCTTTCGATGAGGGGCTCATAGCCTTCACGGTACTGGCGCACACGCTTGATGGCCATCTGGACCAGCAAAAAGCGGTTGTTCACGCGTTCCTGGCAATCTTCCACAGTAATGCGGGCCATAGTTCCTCCGGCTTGCCCGCGAGACAGCGGGCGGAGTGTAAAAATGAATGCCGCCGTACCCGACAGCAGCGGGCGCGGCGCAATAGGGGCAGAACTCTTTGCCTGCCCAAGCGAGTTATGCTATTGGTCTTTTGTGCGGCTGTCAAGGCCAGAGGCGCGGAAAATCGTCCCTGCCCTGTCTGCCGCCTCCGATCAACGCAACACAGGCCCTGCGGGGCAGGAGGACATATGCGCGAAAAACGCTCCTATGCGCAGGAGGTCTGCGTCAAGAGCGCCGGCAAGGCCATGCAGCAGACCGGCATGATCTGGCCCGGCTGCCGCATCGGCGTGGCCGTTTCCGGCGGGGTGGACAGCTTCGTGCTGCTCAAGACCCTGCATATCCGGCAGGGCATCGTGCCCTTCCGTTTCGAGATCATGGCCATCCATCTCAATCCCGGCTTCGATCCGCAAAGCCATATGCCGCTGGCCGCCTGGCTCTCGCGGCACGGCATCCCCTCGCATCTGGAGGTGACGGACTTCGGCCCGCACGCCCATTCGGCCGAGAACCAGCGCCGTTCCCCCTGTTTCCGCTGCGCCTGGCTGCGCCGCAAACGCCTGTTTGAGCTCTGTTCGCAGTACAAGCTCACCCATCTGGCCCTGGGGCACAATGCCGAAGATCTGGTCTCCACCTTTTTCATGAACCTGTGCCGCAACGGCCGCGTGGACGGCATGAGCATGAACGAGCCCTTCTTCGGCGGCAAGCTGCATCTGATCCGGCCGCTGCTGCTGGTGGAGAAAAAGTACATCATTAAGGCCGCCAAGCAGTGGGAGCTGCCCCTGTGGGCCAATGCCTGCCCTTCGGCCGGCAATACCGCCCGCAGCGACATGGGCGAGACCCTCAAGGCCCTGTACGGCGTGGCCAAGGATTCCCGCCGCTGCATCCTCAACGGCCTGAGCCGCTGGCAGCTGGAAAAGAACAGCCTGCCTGATGTGACGGATGCCGGAGAGCAGGAGAGCGGGGCGTTTGTCCGGGGGAAGGGACCCCCCTTTAGCTAGCGCCCAAAGGGAGGCCTTCCCCCGGGCCTTCCATCCTCCCCCAAACGCGCTTTATTACAGGAAACGGGCAGCCGTATGGCTGCCCGTTTCCTGTTTTCAGGCGGGATAATGACGTCATTCGGTTGGCGTGCTGTCTGTTGGCGGGGCAGTATGCGGGCCGCTTGATGCGAAGGAGTCGGGGCGGGACTGGCTTCGTGCGAAAAAGACTTTTCGGAGGCGGCAGGCGCGGACGGGTGCTCACTCCCCCAGTCCGGTCATGTCTGTCCCTTGGCGGTCGGAGGGGGGATGACGTGTCCGTCATCCGAAGACGGGGACCCGCCATACAGACCAGAGTAAAAGTTTTTGGGAGGAGGGAGCATGAGGGGAGACCTTTTTTCAAAAAGGTCTCCCCCCTCATCAAAAAAGACACTGCCTCAGGGCAGCGATGGCGCGCGTCGTATGCTAGACGCCCTTGGCCTTGAGCTCTTCCAGGAAGCCCTCGGGCACTTCAAAGCCCAGCTCGGCGGCCTTGGCGGCGGACTGGCGGGCTTCGGCGTACTTGCCAAGGTCGAACTGGGCAAGGGCCATGTTGTTCCAGGCGGGAGCGAAGGCGGGTTCCTTTTCCAGGATCTCCTTGCAGAGCTTTTCGCAGGCTTCGAAGTCGCCCTGCATGTAGTAGGCGGTGGTCAGGGCGTTCTTGGCCTGCACGAAGTCGGGATCCCACTTGAGGGCCTTCTTCAGGGCGGTGATGGCCTTGTCCGGCTCGCCGCGCTGCAGGTGCACGAAAGCGATGTTGCTCCACGGCACGGGGAACTTGGCGCGGCACTGGGCGGCTTCTTCATTGTAGCGCAGGCAGCCTTCCAGGTCGCCGCGTTCCAGGCAGATGCCGCCGAGCTGCACATAGGCTTCGGCCAGGTGGGGGGAGTTGCGCACGGCGTTGAGCAGGGCTTCTTCGGCGCCCACGAAGTCACGCTTGCTCAGCAGGGCCAGGCCCAGGTTGTAGTGGTGGGTAGCGCACTGCTCGTTGGCCGCGATCTCCATCTTGAGGTCGGCAATATATTCGTCGATATCGTCGTAACGCTGTTTCATAGGATGTGGCCCTCTTTTTTCAGCAGATCATGGTACCAGAGGCAGAAGTCGGTGATGCCCTGGAATTTTTTCGTCACGGTTCACAATACCCAGAGCGCATTCCAGCACGCCGCGACCGTAGTCGTTGCCGTACTGTTCGTTCCTGGCGGCCTTGAGCTGGAGGAACTCGCGCACCAGCTGCTGGGTGGTGCGCTTGGTCACGTCCAAGCGCACGTCCAGAGGATCGTTGGGCTTCTGGAAGGGGTCCCAGTTATCGTAGCCGATGCGGTCCACGAACTTGCGGCGCCGCGGGTTCATACGCTCGTAGATCTCACGCTTGAGCTGTTCCTGTTCCTCGTTGAGGCGCTGGGGCGTGCCGTCGCGGAACACGGTAGCGGGAATGAAACTGAGCTCGGAAGGCATGGTGCGCTCCCTATTTTTCAGGCTTGGCCGGGCCGATGCCCAGGTAGGCCTCGTCGTAATTGGTGATGAGTGCCATGGAGAGCGGCACGTAGACTTCGTGCAGCTCGCGGAAGCGGCTGTTGACGGTGCGGCCGATCTCGCGGCTCAGGTCTTCCAGGCGGCTCTGGATCTTGTCCAGATAGACGGTGGGGTACGACTTGCCCTTTTCGAAGGCGGCGAAGCCACAGACGTGGCCCTGACCGGCGATGGCGGTGGGCACGCCGTAGAGGCGACAGGTGATGGGACGGGCCTGGTAGAGCAGGCAGCGGTCGTCATCGCCCAGCAGGGGGCAGCGGCACTTGATGCGCGCGGCTTCTTCCATGATGGCTTCGGGGCTCTTGCCGGACTTTTCTTCCCGGAAGAGCTCGCGCTTGAGGCGGGTCAGCTGACGGTCGGTCTCGGCGGCCCTGGTCAGGATGGCCGAGCGCTGCGGACCGTAGTCGAAAGCCTGCTGGAAAGCCCGGTTGATGTACATGGCCTCCACCAGGGAAAGGTCGAACAGGGCATGACAGCAATCGCTGCAGCCTTCCTTGCAGGTGACGCACTGGGCATGGTCGTGCCGGATACGCTCGAACACGGCGTCACAGCTGGCGCGGAGTTTTTCGTATTCGGCAAAAATGGGCTGAAGATCAGGAATCATTGGGGTCGTTCCGCTGGTTATGAAAGTGCCGCCAGACGAAACGCCCGGCGGCACTTTGATTTGCAGGTGCTTGGGCACCCTTAGGGCTTAGGCTTCTTCAACGGTGATGGCGCTGGTTTCACAGACTTCCACACAGGATTCGCAGCCCAGGCACTCTTCGGAGTTCACGGGTTCGGACTTGCCGTCCTTGATTTCGTAAACTTCCACGGGGCAAACGTCCACGCATTCGCCACAGCCCACGCACTTGTCGGTATCGACATTCACATTGTAGCCCATTGTGTCCTCCAGATGTTGAAACGTACGTTTCTTGTAGTCCTCGGGGGGAGGGGTCTCCCCACCCAAGGGAATGCATAGCGTCCCCCCCCTTGGGCTGTCAAGGGAAGATTTCTTTGCACATCGTCGCAGGGGACGTGTCCGGCGCGTTTATTGCAGCAGCACGCGCGCGTAATACGGACGGCCGTCGCGGACGATCTGCATCAGTACCTGATTGGCCAGGCGTTCCCGGCGGAACGCGTTGACCAGATCGGCGGTGGTGCGGATGCGCATGCCGCCGATGGCCGCGATGACGTCGCCGGGGCGCAGGAAGTCCGTGGGGCCGGGGCGGCGCGTCTCGCGCACCAGCATGAGGCCGTCGGCCTCGCGCACGCGCAGGCCCCAGATCTCCTGCATGAGGGAAAGGGCCGTGGCATCGTCGAAGGAGGCGGGCTTCACGCGGATCTTTTCCGGCTTGTCGCCGCGCAGCACGCCCAGGGTCAGCTCGGCGCCGGGCACCTGGTTGCGCAGGATGTTCACGTATTCGCGACGGTCGCGCACGGGCGAGCCGTTGATGCTGTCGATGACGTCGCCGGGCTCGATGCCGGCCTTGCCCGCCGGGCTGCCGGGGTAGAGGCGGGTGACGATGATGCCGCGGGGCTCACGCAGGCCCAGGGCCATGGCCATGCGCTGGTCCACGTCGTCGGCGGCCAGGCCCAGCCACAGGGGCGCCACGGCCCTGGCCCACAAGGTCATCCATGACGCGGCGGGCCTTGTTGACCGGGATGGCGAAGCCGATGCCCTCGCCGCGGGCGTGGACAGCGGTATTGATGCCCACCAGACGGCCTTCGAGGTTGAGCAGGGGGCCACCGCTGTTGCCCGGGTTGATGGCGGCGTCGGTCTGGACCAGGTCGGTGAACACGCCGCTCTCGCTGCGGATGGTGCGGCCCAGGGCCGAGACCACGCCCGTGGTGACGGTGTGGTTGAAGCCGAAGGGGTTGCCGATGGCGATGACGGTCTCGCCGGGCATGAGGTCGGAGGAATCGCCCAGGGGCACGGCGGGCAGGTCATGGGGGCCCTGGATCTCCAGCACGGCCAGGTCGAAGTCCGGCTCCGCGCCCTTGACCACGGCGGGGAACTGGCGGCCGTCCTGCAGATGGATCATGACCTCGTCGCCACCGGCGATGACGTGGGCGTTGGTCAGCACCAGGCCGCGTTTGCCGTCCACGATGACGCCGGAGCCGAGGCTCACGCGTTTTTGCCGGCGGGGCTGGTCGAAGCCCGGGCCGAAACCGAAAAACTGGTCCATGGGCGAGATGCGCTGGCGCTCCACCACATGGGTGCTGGTGATGTTGACGACGGCGGGGGCCGTGGCCTGGACGGCGCGCACCACCGGGGTCATGCGCGGGCTGGAATCCGGCACGGGCGCGGCGGCAGGGGCCGTGGCCGTACAGAGCAGGGCCAGACAGGCCATGGTGCCTGCGGCGCGGCGCAGGCCGGGGAACAGGGAAAACGACGGATGCATGGTCAACTCCGTGATCGTTGCGGATGGAAAAAAGGACGGGAAGGCCCAGGGGCAGGGGAGCGGCAGCCGTGGACGGACGGCGGCGATGCCTTGCTTTTGTCCGGGCGGGACATGGGCCACGCGGGCATTCCCGGCAGGATCCGCCTTTTCTAATACAGGCCGTCACACAGGTAAAGACGCGCCATGCTTGCGCCGGGCCGGGCAAGACGTTACACAGAAAACATGAAACAAGTTCCCGTATATCGTGAGGCTGTGGAAGTGCCCGCCCTGCCGGGCCTCTTTATCCGTCCCCTGGAAAGCTCCCTGCTGGAGAAGGCCCAGGCCCATCTGGACAACCTGACCAAGCCGCGCGGCAGTCTGGGGCGTCTGGAAGAACTGGGCCGGCGCCTGTATGCCATGGCAGGCGGGGTCACGCCCCTGAGCGTGAGCCCGGCCCTGATGCTGACCGTGGCCGGGGACCACGGCGTGACGGCCCAGGGCGTCTCGCCCATGCCGCAGGCCGTGACCCGCCAGATGACGCGCAACTTCCTCAACGGCGGCGCGGGCGTCAACGTGCTGTGCCGCAGCAGCGGCATGGACCTGCGCGTGGTGGATGCCGGTTGCGCCGGGGGGCCCTACGAGCCGCACGAGCTGCTCATCGACCGCCGCCTGGGCGACGGCACCGCCGACATCAGCAAGGGCCCGGCCATGAGCCGCGAGACCTGCCTGCAGGGCCTGCGCCACGGCATCGCCCTGGTGGAGGAGTTCGCGGACAAGGGCTACCGCTGTTTCGGCACCGGCGAGATGGGCATAGGCAATTCCACGCCGGCCACGGCCATCAACTGTGCGCTGTTCGGTTTCGACCCTGACGTGGCCACGGGCCCGGGGGCCGGTTCCGATCCCGAACGGGTGCGCCACAAGGCCGCCATCGTGCGTCGCGCCCTGGAGGTCAACGCCGCGGCCCTGAAGGGCGACGGGGTGGACATCCTGGCCGCGCTGGGCGGTTTCGAGCTGGCCATCATGGCCGGCATCATGCTGGGGGCCGCGTCGCGCTCCCTGCCCATACTGGTGGACGGCTTCATCTGCAGCGCCGCCTATGCCGCCGCGGTGCGCATCTGCCCGCTGGTGGCCCAGTACGCCATCCTGTCCCATGCCTCGGCCGAGCCCGGCCATGTGCCCGCCCTGGGCGCGCTGGACAGCGGCACGCCCCTGCTGCACCTGGACATGCGGCTGGGCGAGGGCACCGGCGGCGCCGTGGCCTATCATTTGCTGCGCTGCGCCGTGAACATCTTCAACGAGATGGCCACCTTTGCCGAGGCGCAGGTGGACGAAGGCCTGTGATGGAGACCGGGAACAGGGACGATTTGCTGACGCTGGAAGATGTGCGCTGCCACTTCCCGGTGCGTCAGGGCATGTTGGGCGAAGTGCGCCATCTGCGGGCCGTGGACGGGGTGGACCTTGTCCTGCGGCCCGGCCAGAGCCTCGGGCTGGTGGGCGAATCCGGCTGCGGCAAGTCCACGCTGGGCCGTCTGGCTTGCGGTCTGCAACGTCCCACCGGCGGGCGCATCCTGTTCCGGGGCGCGCCGCTGCCGCCTGCCGGAGCGGGCAGCATGGCGGCCGGACGCATCCAGATGGTCTTTCAGGACCCGTTCTCTTCCCTCGATCCCCGCTGCACGGTGGGCACCTCGGTGGAGGAGAGCCTGCTGGCCGGGGAGCGCCTGAGCCGCAGGGAACGCCGGGAGCGGGTGCGCGACATGTTCGCCACGGTGGGCCTGGCCGGTCTGGAACGCCGCTACCCGCACGAGTTCTCCGGCGGTCAGCGGCAGCGCATCGCCGTGGCCCGGGCGCTCATGACCCATCCTGACCTCATCGTCTGCGACGAGCCGGTCTCGGCGCTGGATGCCTCGGTGCAGGCGCAGATCCTCAACCTGCTGCGGCAGGTGCAGGAGGATTTCGGGCCCGCCTATCTGTTCATTTCCCACGATCTGGCCGTGGTGGGCTTCATGTGCCCCCACATCCTGGTCATGTATCTGGGGCGCTTTGTGGAAGAGGGCCCGCGCGAGCGTCTGCTCCGGGAGCCCGCCCATCCCTATACGCGCGCCCTGCTGGCCTCGGTGCCTTCCTTTGAGGATCTGCGCGACGGCAAAAGCCCGGTGCGCGCGCCCCAGCAGAACATCCGGGGCGAGCTGCCGAGCCCGCTGGATCCGCCGTCGGGCTGCCGCTTCCATCCCCGCTGTCCGCAGGCCACGGAACGCTGCCGCGAGGAAGCCCCGCAGTGGAAGGAGCTGGAGCCCGGCTGGCGGGTCCGCTGCCATCTGTATGGGTAAATGATACGTTATCCAGGGGGAGGGGCCCTCGCGCTGCCGTCGCTGCCCACAGTTTTTTTCGGCGCAACGGGCACGGCCTGCGGGCCGTCGGCTGGTCGCCGGCACGTGCGGCAGAGTGCCCCTTGCCCCTGCATCTCCCCCCTAAAGTATGCCTTATGAGGAAAGACGGAACGCTGCCTGCCAAGAAGGCCGTGCCTGGCAGCCTGCCCCCCGGCAGGTGATACGGGGAGCGGGCGTTTGCGCGTACCCGTTAGAAGGGCGAGCAGCGTCAGGAAAAATTGCTGGGATATTTTAATTGAAAATGAAATTCTTTTTCTATAAACTGATGCAAATACCCAGCAAAGGAGAGCGTATGGACAATCGCTTCGGCACTACCTCCGGCATGGTCATCCAGACCGTCATGGAAAACGGGCAGGAATTCTGCCTGGCCATCGACGAGCGCGGCCTGTATCTGACCAGTGCCAACTATCTGGACAAGAACCTGGCGGACCCCCACCGCTATTCCGGCAGCAGGGCCACCACCAAAGCCCGCCTGCTGGCCCTCGATCTGGACCCCGTTCGCCTGGCCGAGGCCAATGCCCACCGCATCCCGGTCTACACCGACGAAGCCAAGAAGAAGATCAACCCCATCAAGGCTTCCAAGCGTGGTCTGAGAGGCTGATTGATGATCGCACTGCCTGCGACGCCCCGGATCGGGAGAAAAAGCTCCCGGGCATTGACGTCGGCCCTGCTCTAGTCGGCGTGCGACCTGGCTGCCTTCATGTGGCGCGTCCCGTGCGGCAAAACAAGAACGCCCGGCAGGAAATGCCGGGCGTTCGACGTTTGCAGAAAGCGCTTTGGAGAGGCGCAAGGAGAGGGGCTTTCCAGCTCCGGGAAAAGGTCCCTTCCCCTGCGAGCGCCCTCTTTCCTAGCGTTCGAAATAGGTGTAGCCGCGCAGGCCGTCTTCAAAAGCCTGGAGCACGGCAAAGCGGTCGCTGGGGGTCAGGCGTCCGGCCCGCACGGCGCGTTCGGCCGTGGCGCGCAGGTCGTCCAGGATACGGCGGGGGTCGTATTCCACATAGCTCAGGATGTCGGCCACGGAGTCGCCCCGGATCTCGCGCACGTACTCATAGCCGCCGTCGGGATCGACGCGGATGGAGACCACGTTGGTGTCGCCCATGAGGTTGTGCAGGTCGCCCAGGGTCTCCTGGTAGGCACCCACCAGGAAGACGCCCAGATAGTATTCCTCGCCGTCCTTCAGGGGATGCAGGTCCAGGGTGGTCTTGAGGCCCTGCGGGTCGATGAAGTGGTCGATGCGGCCGTCAGAGTCACAGGTGATGTCCGAGATGATGCCCTGGCGTGAGGGGAACTCGTTGAGACGGTGCACCGGCATCACCGGGAAGAGCTGGTCGATGGCCCAGCTGTCCGGCAGGGACTGGAAGACGCTGAAGTTGCCGTAGTAGATGTCGGCCAGGCTCACGTCGATGTCCTGCAGGTCGCGGGGCACGGTCTTGAGCTTCACCTTTTCCTGGGCGATGCGCATGATGATGGCCCAGAAGAAACGCTCCGAAAGGGTACGCTGGCGCAGGTTTACGCGGCCCGTGGAGAAGAGCTTGCGCATCTCGTCACGGTAGTAGATGGCGTCGTTGTAGCATTCCTGCAGGTTGCGCAGGCTGATGTTGCCGTAGACCTCGCGCATGTTCAGCACGGGCTCGGGGGTGTCTTCGGGCAGCTCGGCGGGCAGCTGGGCCTCTTCCACGGCGCTCACGTCCAGCACGTTGAACAGCAGCACGGAATAGTAGGCCACGGTGGCGCGGCCGGATTCGGTGATGATGTGCGGGTGCGGCACCTGCTGCTCGTCGAGGATGCTCATGATGGCTTCCACGATGTCGGCGCTGTATTCGTCCAGATTGTAGTTGCGCGACGAGATGTAATTGGTGTGCGAGCCGTCGTAGTCCACGGCCAGACCGCCGCCCAGGTCAAGGTAGCCCATGGGCGCGCCTTCCTGCACCAGGCCCACATAAAGGCGCGCGCCTTCCATGACGCCGGTGCGGATGTCGCGGATGTTGGAGACCTGCGAGCCCAGGTGGTAGTGCAGCAGGCGGAAGCAGTCCAGCATGTCGCAGGCCTTGAGCTTGTCCACCACGTCCACGATCTGGGCCGGGGAAAGGCCGAAGGTGGAGCGCTCGCCGCCGGAGTCGGTCCAGTGGCCGCTGGCCTTGACCGAGAGCTTGGCGCGCACGCCGATGTTGGGGCGGATGCCCAGTTCACGGCTGCGGGAGAGCAGAACGTCCAGTTCGCTGGGCATCTCCAGCACGAAGAACAGGTTGAAGCCCAGGCGCTGGGCCTGCAGGCCCAGGTCGATGAACTCCTCATCCTTGTAACCGTTGCAGACGATGCAGGCTTCGGTATCGCGCATCAGGGAGACGGCGGCGATGAGCTCCGCCTTGGAGCCCACTTCCAGACCGTGATGGTAGCGGGAGCCGAACTGGGCGATCTTTTCCACCACCTGTTGCTGCTGGTTGACCTTGATGGGGAAGACGCCGCGGTACTCGCCCTGATAGTTCAGGTTCTTGATGGCCTTGCGGAAGGACTCGTGCAGGCTGGCGATACGGGAGTCCAGGATGTTTTCCACGCGCAGCAGCATATCGGCATGTCATAGCCG
>VOFD01001979.1_pt1 | contig 17756 bp, 18 predicted proteins | sample 5384101 | NCBI WGS metagenome assembly VOFD01 (sample SAMN12384723, study PRJNA508395) | human gut metagenome | isolation source: healthy gut C | host: Homo sapiens
ATTATGCGCTCGATTATCCGTTCTCATTTAATGAATTTTCACGCAACACGCTTGTCACCAATCGCAAGACTGCGATGCATCTATGAAACAAGTAATCATAATGCTCTTTACAACAGATGTCTTTCTTATTAGTTTCATGGTGTCGAATTCTGAAGTCATTTCCGAGTTTTGTAAGCGAAGTAAATTCTTCTTCCACCATTTCTCTATACTCAGCATTATTTTTGCTCACGATATCAATCAGCTTTGTAATTGAGCCTTTTTTATCATATTGCTTATAAAATGTCTTAATGCGTTCAAATGCATCCCAAATTTTTTCCGTTGCCGTGTCTATCCTCGCTTCTTTATAGTACTGAAACGCCTGTTCAACGAGTTTATTAAACTCATGATCATCTATTTGAAAATCCACCAAATCGTATGATAGCGAAGCTTGTTCTGACATAGCGACTTCTAGTAAATCAACAACTATTTGCGCATTTCTTCGTATAGTACCATTAAAGTGTTGCACTTCTTCTACACAATCGTGTATCGCCGGCACATCCTTACCAAACAATTTTTCCGCACGACTTATATCGTCAAATAACTTGGTCTCAGTGTAATCGTTTTCCAAATCATATTGTAACTCTGCAATAGTTTTCATCACATACCGCTTATTCATTACAACCCCTTCTTAAAAGCCTAACTCTATTACATTTTTGATCCAAGTTTCAATTAGGACATACCTTCTTCGTATGTATCCCACAAAAAAAAGTAACAAAGGTAATGCTACATCCAACTGCCAACTTTGCATGACGTGTTTCTAATCCCGCAAACGAAGCACTTTTTCCATGACCACTACCATACGGATTACGTATTTCTGCAAGCTTTGTGGAAATCCCTCTTAAATTCCCAAGAACAGCCTTAATGTTTTCTGATACAGGATCGTTTTCCGAAATTGATTCAGGTGTAAGATTCAGAAGGTTCAGGGTTCCTGTGTCAGCTTGCCCATATTCCAGTTCTTATCCCATGCTACGCCTTTATTATCCAGAATCGTTTTACAACAACTTTCAATTAGTTCTTTGGCTTTGCCGATTGCATCTGTCGGATTTTCACTTTGCATTTTTAACATTAACTCAATCTGCTTAGAAAGATATTGGCTTGAGAACTTCTCCTGTAATTCCGTTGCATTTACAGCCAGTGGGGTTGTGTTGTTCAAAACGCGATTCATATATGCACGACATTTCTTGTATAAACGGGCATATTCCGCATTATACTGGCAATAGCTATACTCATCATCGGTTAAGTTCTCAGTATACTCTTGTTCGTAGTTTTCTTCATAATAGCTCAGCAAATCATTCAATAATTTTTCAATGTCACTTGTCGAAGCACTATTCACATATGCAGCCAGAGATTTTCCCTTTGACATATGATATTCGTTACATAATGCAATACCAATACTTTCCATCGTGAATACATCAAAGTCATTCGTAGTGAAATCGAGAACATAGCCACCACGATTGAATAGTTTTAAGAATGTTCCTATCTCAATATTTGTTAGTTTATCCATATCACAGCACCTTCCTTACCGTTTCCGGGCTATACGTTTCAAAAATCTGGTCGAAATTTGTCGCAACGCTGTCGTTTGCCATGGAGCTGTCACGGAACACGGCATAGTAGGGCTTCATCTGGGCAATGGCCTTGACGGTTTCCTCCGTCACATCATGGTCGAAGCAGGCCAGCAAGAAGCCGTCTGCCACGTTGAACACCTTTTTGCCTGCAATCTCTTTCACCTCAATGGGACTGGACAGCAGCACACCCAGATCCAGCATCACCTGGAACAGCAAATCTTCCGGGGTGCGGTCAGGTTTTACGTTATCCACCAGCGAGAACAGATCCTGCTGCTGGGTCTCCTCCGGCGTATAGTAGACGTTTTCCATATTGCTACTGTCCAGACGCAAGCAGCGGAACCCAATGTCGATGGGGGCGCTCTGGTCAGGCTGCGTCTCGGAGAATGATAACTGTCCCCCCCCCTGCGGACAGTATTTGCTTGCCCGCACGGCGGATACGTTCCTTGCCGATTTCACAGATGTTCTTATAGCCTGCCTTGTACGCTTCGCTCTTTTTATCAGTAGTCTCTGGAACCTGTACCATAATAAATCTACACTTTTTATTTGTTTCGCAATTATATTTTATAACTGCATGGGCGGTTGTCGCAGAACCAGAGAAAAAGTCAAAAATTATATCCTCATCTCTTAAATCCAGCATTTCAAAAATTCTCATAAGTAGAAATACGGGCTTTGAGTAATCGAAAATACCGCCTTTAGTGAATAAATTCTTGATTTCAACAGTTCCATTTTGATAGTTAATTTCCGGCTCATCCCAAATGGATTTTGCCTTTGTTCGTCTTTCTTCGTCTCCTTTGCTAAGATAATCTTTTTGATAAATATCCCAACACGTTTCGCCATTTCGTGTTAATTGCTTGCCTAGTAAAAGACACCCCTCTGCCATCACCTTTTCCTTGCTCCAACGCCATGTGCCGTCTTCCATGGTACTTGGCTGAATAGGCAAGACTTCTTCGCAATACTCATTACTTCTTTCCGGTGAAATTAAGCCGGTGTTTGGATTTACATATATTGGATAGTAGAGTTTAGGTCTCTCGCTCCTTCTCCAAAAACCACCTCTCATTCTTAACCCCAAAAGACGATAATTGCCATTTTCATCATTGAATTTGTATTCGGAGGTCATATCTTCGGTAAGGAGATGTCCAATAATTCTGCATTCAATCTATTTTTTGAGAAGATAACCAGATATTCATGCAAGCTGGCGATTTCTGCTGTTGACATTGAACCACGAGGATTACTTTTGACAACTATATCACCAAGATGATTAGATTCTCAAAAATCTCACATCCGAGCTTAATAACATTTTCAATCTCATTCTCATCTATGCTGATAAAGATTACGCCTTCATCGCTCAGCAAATCCTTTGCCAATTTACGACGCGGATAAATCATATTAAGCCAATCCGTATGGAACCGGCCATTGCTCTCCGTGTTTGTTACAAGCCGATTACCCTCTTCGTCATACTGGCCACTATTATCCATATAGTACGCCGCACTCTGTGCAAAATCGTCCTCATAGACAAAATCGTTTCCGGTATTGTAGGGCGGGTCGATATAGATCATCTTGACCTTGCCCAGATAGGTTTCCTGCAAGAGCTTCAGCACTTCCAGATTATCGCCCTCGATGTAGAGGTTCTCACTGTCAAAGCCGCCGGGTGTGCCATCTTTGCCAACGCTGTCTGCCACAACCGGGCGCAGGGTTGCCGTAATGGGCGCATTGGCCGCCAGCATCGCCTTTTTCTTGTCCGGCCATGTAAACTGGTAGCGTTCCTCCCGGCCTTCCACAATGGAGTCGGAAAGTTCCTGCCGCAGAACGTCAAAGTCAATGGCATGTTCTACTTTGCCGCTGCGTTTCACCTCAGTAATGGCGTTGGGAATAGCTTGCCGATCAGCTCAATGTTGCGCTGTACGCCGTCAAGGCTGTGCATTTTAAGGTTGTCCATTATTCTTTTCCTCATAGTGCAAAATTAGTAAATGCTTCTAATTCTTATTGCATCTTCAATCCAATCATCGATATTATTTCGAATATCGTTATAGGCATTCCATGGATTCGGGTCGTAACATGGAACAATGTCGGCAAAATTCTTGCCGTCTAATATAAATTGTTTAAACGGATTTTGTCCTTTTCTACAAATGCCCGTGCGGGGATCTCTAATATTATGTATATAGATACCCAACAGTCCTTTTCTATCCATCCATGCCTTCTTAATTTCATACTGAACCCAAGGGCGAGAAGCGGTTTCAGAGCCAATTAAAACAACGACACAAGATCGATATTTCATATTGTCATCAATCCACTTCTTTATTGCATCATTTCCGAAGCGTTTGACCTGCTCCCATTCATTTGGTGAAACGGGAGTGTTTCCTTCAATCATGCCAATATTTCTTATCTGTTGAACTCTCATCGCATCGTTAGCGTAATGAAAACTATAAAAAACTTGTCGTTTTGCCATATCAAATAACTCCTATATAATTTAGAACAAGAACCACATCCGCAAGAACGATAATCGGGCCATAAAACATTCGAATACTAGGTGAACGCAAGCAATCCCACACTGTTGCATGATTCTTCTTCAACTCATCATCCGTGCAATAAGGATTCAATGCAAAATCCGGAATAATTGTTTCCGTCCGCACTTTTTCATATAAAATGCGGTATTTCTTTTCAAGCTGCAGGTAATAAGTATCCATTGCAAGAAAACATATAACCGGAAGAAATGCTACTAATAATACACGTGATCGCACATCTGTAAAGGAAATAGCGGCAATTCCAGTTACAATAGTTGCTACAAATCCTTTGTAGATTGCTGCAGATGTTGCCATGCGGTCAATAACGCCTTGTATCAGTTGGAGATGTACAATTTTGTCATCATGATTAACTTTAACTTCTTCATCGAGTCCATTCTCAACGATTCCCATGCGCTATCACCTCTTTAACCAATCTGCAAGAGAGGTTGGAATATATGTTCCATCAGCATTTTCGGTCAGAACATAAAATCCAACTGGAATTGGTTTTCCGCTTGATATATAATGATCTCCACCAGTCCCATCGCAATACGCAATGTGTGGATAAATCTGCATATACTCATTTCCTTTATAATCGTTATCAGTTTCCCAAATTGATTTCACCGGGAAAAGCGCAATACTATTGTTTTGATATTTTTGTGCATCTCCATAGCCGGGTTCCCAGTTGCACCACTTTGATTCTATTGCACCATTCGTCGCAAGTAAAATAAATTTGTCACACTGATTTATACGACTTTTTATGTTTGCGGCTGTTTGTCCAGAAGTCACTTGAGGCATTAAAGGGTCTCGGCTATCAATATAAACTTTAACCCCGTAATTCTGCTCTAAAAAACCAAGCAATCCAGCCAACTCATCAAGATCATCATGCTTATGGGAGATAAAGACTGTCGTTTGTTTTTGAGATGCCGACTCATAGATTGATTTTTTTATTTCGCTACGTGCAGAATCCATCCGCGAGCTGTTTTTATACCCTGAAAAGCTACCACGGTCAAAAATATTTTGCATAAAACAATCCCCCTTCTACAGCATACTGTCTTTTAATTCATTAAGTTTCTGCACAAATTCAAACTTCTTCTTCGGCTGTTTTTCCTTACGGATTTTAGCTTCCAATGTAGCAATCTGCTTTTCGATTTGTTCCCGTTGCTTTTGTTGCTCAACGCTTTCTTTCAGCGTAGTACCATTTTCTTCAGCCAGAGCCTCGCCTGCAATCTGTCGGACAAAGTTCTCGTATACAGCATCCAGCGTAAGCCCTTCCAGATGCACCGGCAGGTCGTCCTCGTCCAGCCAGTCCGTAGAATAATAGCGATCAACCTTAAAGGCTGTCTTGCCCGCCGCAGCCTCCTTGTAGCCGATGACAGCACGATACTTGCCCTCGTATTCCAGCAAAAAGAGGATGTGATACGGAATTTCCCGGTCGATCTGGCGCAGCACACTCTCGTCCAGCTCCGGGGCAGACAGCCGCACCTCGAACACCTCGATCTCCGTCACCTGCCCGCCAGCAGCCAGATTCAGGGTGGTAGTCGCAATCTTATTGCGCCAGTAGATGATTTTGATCTGCTCGACAAAGGCTTTCTTCATAGCCGGTGTCACAGCAATGTTTTCATAAAACTTCTGCTTAGGGATACGTTTATTGAACTCGGTAGTCATAGGCAAACCAAGCACATTCTTCACCTCTGTTCGTTCATTTTACAACAAGGAAGCAAATCAATTCAAAATCATCCAGTCCGGACACCTGACTGAGCAATGCCGTTGTTCCGCCCGCAGAGAACAGGCTGTCGATGTCGCTTTCTTCTTTGACATCAATGATCGAGTCAATGGCTTCACTCAGCAATTCGGACATTTCTGCCATGTCTTTCCATCGTCTGTTTCCCGGTTGAAGCGTTCATACACCTCTTTGATTGGCTCAGTCTTTCCACGGCACAGCAGCCGGATATCGTCCAACATCTTTTTGGGGTTCAGGTAGTCGCAGATGATCTGCCCATCCATGCCGATATAAACCATGTAGAACGGATGGATGCGGTTCCGATTGTCCACATTGACGCTGTTATTGATGTTTTTCAGCACGAAGATCACTCCCTCCGGCAGTTCATCCGTAGCCGGAACCACCGCATGAAGTCCACGGGGCTTCTTGTCCAGATCACCATTGTGTTTGATGTAATCCAGCAGGTCGAGCCGGAACTCGTTCAGTCCCAGATCCATGATGGAGATGCCGTCCGACATATCTTCGATGTCAACGACCTCTTCCTGCAAGCGTTTCAGCTGTGCCTTGCGGTACTCCAAATCGCCCTTTTCTTCGGGGTTGATAAGGTCATCATCGCCGGTGGAGGTCATAACGGTGATTTTCATGCGGGTCTCCACACGGGATTTCAGGTTGATGTAATCGTCCAGCGTCAGATCAGGCCAAAAATTCACAAGCTGGATGTACTGGTTTCTGCTGCCGATACGGTCGATTCGTCCAAAACGCTGGATAATGCGTACCGGGTTCCAGTGAATGTCATAGTTGATCAGATAATCGCAGTCCTGCAAGTTCTGACCTTCAGAAATGCAGTCTGTCGCAATCAGCACATCAATTTCCGTGGCACTACCGGGCATCAGAACATCCCGGTCTTTGGAAATGGGAGAGAAGCAGGTCAGCACGTTGTTGAGTGTTGCCTTGAAGCCTTTGATCGTGGTACGTCCGTCAATCGAGCCGGTAATTACAGCGGTATTCAGCCCATATTTCTGCTTTACAAACGCACTCACATTGTCAAAGAGGTACTCTGCCGTATCCGAAAATGCAGAGAAAATCAGCACTTTTCTGTTGCCGGCATTGATCGGGTGCTCAATTTTTTCAGACAGCAGCTGGAACAGTTCTTGCAGCTTTGTGTCATGCTGCGGCGTGATATCTGCCACCATAAAGGTCAACAGTTCCAGAATTTCTGCATCTTTCCGAAGCTCCGTACGCCAGCTCTTCCAGTCCATATCCGCAAGGTCGATTTTGACTTTTTGCCGGCGGTGAAAAAGTCAGTGTTTTCATCGTCCATGTCAAAATCGTCTCCGGCCATGTCGTATATATCCAGATCAGCGTGGCCGGAGCGTTCAAACTGGTCAATGGACTGAATCGTACCATCAATCAGTTTCTTGATGCGCATCAGGGTCAGCTGGAACGAATGTACAGAGCTTTCCAGCCGTTTCAGCAGGTTGATACTCATCAACCAACAAATACCCTGCTCACGGCCTCTCTGGGTCAGATTCTCTCCCTTATTGTGCGTCAGCTCCTGATATTTCTGGATCTTACTTGCGAAGATGTAGTTGGAGGGCATATAGACGCACAAGCTCAGCTGAATCAGCTGCTCATAAATTTCGTTGTAGTTGATGGCATTATTCAGGTCTGTCAGACATGGCCGAACGGAGATCGGCTTCAACCGCTCTGGGAACTTTCCGATAGCGTTGGTGTTGTAGTACTTCTCGATATGCTTCCGAGAACGTGCGATGGTAACACTGTCCAGCAGCTCGAAGAAGTCGAAATCCAATGTCCGCAGCAACGCATCCGTGGTTCCCTCTTCTGGTTTCAGTTTGCTCCATGCGTTAAAGGCTTTCTGCGCCTGCTTAAAGATGTCTTCAATGCTCTTTGAGGTGTTCAGCCTTTCATCCAGATATTCGGAGTTTCCCTCATAGGCAAGGGCCAACTGATTTTTCAAGTCAACAAAGCGGTTGTTGACAGGCGTTGCCGAAAGCATCAGCACCTTAGTCTTGACTCCGGCACGGATCACCTTATCCATCAGCCGCTGGTAACGATTGTCCTGCGTCTTGCTATGAGTTCCGATTCCATTACGGAAATTGTGCGATTCATCAATGACGACCAAATCATAGTTGCCCCAGTTCAGGCGATCCAGGTCGAGGCCATTCGACTTTCCGCCGCTTCTGGACAGGTCTGTATGGAACAGAACATCATAATTCAGCCGATCCGATGCAATCGGGTTGTTCACATAGTTGTCCTTGTAGGTATTCCAGTTCTCTGCCAGCTTTTTGGGGCACAGCACAAGAACCGACTTGTTTCGATTCTCATAATACTTTACGACAGCCAGTGCGGTAAAGGTCTTGCCAAGACCAACACTGTCCGCAAGGATGCAGCCGTTGTACTTTTCCAGCTTATTGATGATGGCAAGCACCGCATCCTTCTGGAAGTCGTACAGCAGACTCCAGATTTTGCTCTGCTTAAAGCCGGTTGCCTCATTCGGCAGTTCATCTTCTGAGATGTCGTCCAAAAACTCGCTGAACACATGATACAGCGTCATAAAGTAGATGAACTCCGGGGAATTTTCTGCATAAGCCGTGCTGATATTTTCCAGAACCACATCTGTGACATCCTGCATTTTGTCCCGGTCGTTCCAAAGAGAATCGAACAACTTCATGTACTGCTGTGCGAACGGAGCCTCCATACAGTTGACCATGTTATAGCTGTTATTTCCGCGTTCACAGCCAATATCGACCGTTGTAAAGCCGCCAATCGGCATATAAGCGGTCTGTGCTGCACCGGAATCCACAGTCATAAAGCCAGCCATATTTTCACCGGTGGTGTTCGATTTGAACGTAGCCTTCCTTCTGATCCAGTCTGCACACTCCTTTGCGATGGCTCTCTGGGTCATCTCATTGCGCAGTTTGATTTCAAACTCTGTACCGTAAAGGCTCGTTTCACGAGAAATGCGGGGAATGTAGAACTCCCGCTTCTGCTTTTCAGCCTTTTCTTTCACAAACGTGGGGGATGTAAAGATAAATTTAAACTCGTCTATGGTTTCCAGCTGCTTCTTTAGCTCTTTGTAGGCATACATCGAAAAGCAGGCTGCCGCAATAGACACCCTGCTGCCTTTTTTCTCGACCCGTAAATCATCTCGAACGGTATTGGTGATGTTATCCAGAATTTTCATATCATCCACCGGCTTTATGCTTATCCGTATTTTTTATAGCCTTGACTATGAAAGCACTCTTACAAAACTCTATTTCTATTATACCACCCACTTTTTCCCCTGTAAACGAAAAAAGCTGACGGTGTGTAGCGTGCAGCATCCATCAGCTTTTCGTGACACAAAAATCGGCACCCACTTTTCAGCGAGTGCCGATTTTGTTACCCTATAGTGCGCTTTGATTTTTGGCGTAAGTGGCGTAAGTTTGGCGTAAATCCGCTTTTGCGCGCTCCAAAAATCAAGGATTCATGCGGTTTTGGGGCTGTTATTAGTACATGCCGCCCATGCCGCCCATATCACCAGCAGGTGCTGCGGGTGCCGGGGGTTCCGGCAGGTCAGCGACCAGGCTCTCAGTGGTCAGGACCATCTCAGCAACGGAGGCTGCGTTCTCCAGAGCGGAGCGGGTCACCTTGGTCGGGTCCACAATGCCAGCGGCGATCATATCGTCCACGAAGACCTCGTTCTGCGCGTCGAAGCCATAGTTGGGCTTGTTGGCAGAAACGATCTTGTCGATGATGACGCTGCCCTCCAGGCCGGCGTTCTTTGCGATCTGGCGCAGAGGAGCCTCCAGAGCCTTGAGGACGATGCGGGCACCGGTGCGCTCGTCACCCTCCAGGGTGTCGCACAGCTCACGCACAGCGGGGATGGCGTTGATGGGAGCGGTACCGCCGCCGGCCACGACGCCTTCCTGCACAGCAGCCTTGGTTGCATTCAGGGCATCCTCAATGCGCAGCTTCTTGTCCTTCATCTCGACTTCGGTAGCAGCACCGACCTTGATGACAGCCACACCGCCGGCCAGCTTTGCCAGACGCTCCTGCAGCTTCTCGCGGTCGAAATCGCTGGTAGAAGCCTCGATCTGGTTGCGGATCTGAGCCACACGGTTGTGGATGGCTTCTTTGTCGCCTGCACCGCCGACAATGGTGGTGTTCTCCTTGGTGACCCTGACCTGACGTGCATGGCCCAGCATCTGCAGGGTTGCATCTTTCAGCTCATAGCCCAAATCAGAGGAGATGACGGTGCCGCCGGTCAGGGTTGCGATATCCTGCAGCATCTCCTTGCGGCGGTCACCGAAGCCGGGAGCCTTGACAGCAACCACGGTAAAGGTGCCACGCAGACGGTTGACGATCAGGGTGGACAGGGCCTCGCCCTCGATGTCCTCTGCAATAATGAGCAGCTTCATGCCGTTCTGAACCACCTGCTCCAGCAGGGGCAGCAGATCCTGAATGACGCTGATCTTCTTATCGGTGATGAGGACAGCGGCGTCATCCAGGACAGCCTCCATCTTCTCGGTATCGGTAACCATATAGGGGGTCAGGTAGCCGCGGTCGAACTGCATACCTTCGACGATCTCGTTGTAGGTCTCAGCGGTGGTCTTGTTCTCCTCAATGGTGATGACGCCATCGGAGGTGACTTTCTCCATTGCCTCAGCGATCAGGCGGCCGATCTCAGGGTCGCCAGCAGAAATGGTGCCGACACGAGCGATGTCGTTGGCATCCTTGACTTTCTGGCTGTGGGCCTTGATGGTCTCGACGGCCTTAGCGACAGCCTTGGTCATGCCGCGGCGGATGTCCATCGGGTTTGCACCGGCGGTGACATTCTTCATGCCCTCGGTGACCATAGCCTGTGCCAGAACGGTTGCAGTCGTGGTACCGTCGCCTGCCGCGTCGTTGGTCTTGGTAGCGACCTCACGCACCAGCTGTGCACCCATGTTCTCGAACTGGTCTTTCAGCTCGATCTCTTTTGCGATGGTAACGCCGTCATTGGTGATGACCGGAGCGCCAAACTTCTTGCCCAGCACCACGTTGCGGCCCTTGGGGCCCAGGGTGATCTTCACGGTGTTTGCCAGCGTATCAATGCCAGCGCACAGTGCCTTGCGGTCATCCTCGCCCTGCTTAATCTGCTTAGCCATAATCAAATCGCTCCTTTTATAAAGCTCGAATTTCTTTTTTATTGATGAGGGGAAACTGCTCAGTCTTCCACCACGGCCAGGATGTCGGCCTGACGCACGATGGTGCACTCTTCGCCGTCCACCTTGACCTCGGTGCCGGAGTACTTGCTGGTGAGCACCTTATCGCCCACCTTGACGGTCATCTTGACTTCCTTGCCGTCTACGACACCGCCGGGGCCGACGGCCACGACCTGTGCCACCTGCGGCTTCTCCTTGGCGCTGCCGGTCAGGATGAGGCCGCCCTTGGTGGTCTCCTCGGCCTCAACAGTCTTGATAACAACGCGGTCTGCAAGAGGAATGATCTTCATAGTTCTTGCCCTCCTATAGTAAAATATAATGAAAACAATTTAGCACTCCGGGCGCTTCTTTGCATGTCGTCCGGTTCTTTAGCACTCCATTTCTCTGAGTGCTAAGTGTATTGTACTCATCTCCGGGGTAAAAATCAAGTGGTTTGGGACATTTTTTTGTTAAGTTTTTGTGTCCTCTCAAAAGCTGCTTTTCAGCGTAAAAAATCAGTCCCCGTCCTGGCAGAAAGTTCTTTTCCGCAGGACAGGGACTGTTCTCTATTTTCGTTCGGAACGCTTTACCGCGTTACCGCCGAGGCAGCGTTTTCTCTCTGAGCACAGAACCGCTCATACGCTGCTTTGGGCAGCAGGATGCGGGCGCTCTGCGGGTGGAGGGCGATCTCCACCCGGTCACAGGGGGCGCACTCACCGTCGGCGGTGGCAACGATGGGCCCGCGGCCATCCACAGGGCGGAGGGTCACCTGTTTTGCCCGGCGGTAGATGAAATAGGGCTTTGCCTGCTCGGTGAGCTGGCCGTGGGCGAAATGCCCGCCCCGCTTATACATCCCCAGCAGCTTTGCAATGGTCAGCCGCCCCACCTTGCGGATGATGACGACATCCATCCAACCGTCGTCCGGGATGGCCTCCGGGGCCGCAAGGAAACCGCCGCCGTAGGCCTTGCCATTGCAGACCGCGCACATGAGGCAATCGACGGTCAGTTTTTCGCCGTCGATATCATACTCGATCTTGCGGCCAATCTGCCCACAGAGCTGCTCCACAATGGAGAGAGCGTAGGCCATCTCGCCGCCGCACAGGGGGATACGCCGGAACTTCGGGATGCCATAGGCCACCTGAGCGTCCAGCCCCGCCGCGCAGATGGTGGCGGAAAGGCCCAGATTGGTCTGCATCGTGTCGATGGTCACTTCCCCGCCCGCCAGCTGGGCGTCGAGGTCGGTAAACTCCTCCCGCGTGCCGTAGGTGCGCAGGAAATCGTTGCCGCTGCCGAAGGGCAGGCAGCCCACGGCGGCGTTGGCAAAGCCCTGCACGCCTGTCAGCGCCTCCACCAGAGTACCATCGCCGCCTGCCGTCCAGATGTGCAGCTGCTCCCCTGCTTTCGCGGCCTCTTCCGCCGCGGCGCGAGCCAGTGCCTTGGCATGGCCTGCATACTCTGTTTTGCAGGTGGCAACCGCATCCACCGGGATGCCTGCCCGGACAGCAGCCTGCTGCAATTGCGGAATGAGCTGGACGGTACAGTCCTGCTTCCCAGCGGCAGGATTCAAGATAAACAGATAACGCATGGCTTCCTCCTGTGTGCGTAAAAGCTTCTTTTATGATAGCCAAAACCGCACACAATTGCAAGAGGCAGCCTTTACAAAACCGCACTCACGGGATCCGTTTCCTGAAGAGTTACACAGCCGTCAGCGGTACAGTCCGCCGTCCAGTGCTGGCCAGGAGCTGCTGTCCCCGAGGCGATCTCGTTGGCAAGGGCCTGCTCCACGGCCCGGTCCACCTGTCGGCGCAGCTCCCGCGCCCCGTAGGGCGAGCGGGCCTTTGCGGCCAGCGCCGGGCCGACCCGGGCCGTGTGGGTGAGCTGGTAGCCGCTGCGGGCCGCACGGGTCTCCAGCTGGCCCAGCAGCTTTTCCGCAATGGTGCACAGACTGTCTTCTCCCAGAGGGCGGAACACGATGATCTCATCCAGCCGCCCGATGAGCTCCGGGCGGAACCACTTTTTGCCTCGGCGACGGCGGCCTCCGACTGCTTTTCAAAGGCGGCCTCGCTGCCCGCCCCAAAGCCCAGCGGTGCGCTCTGCCCCGCGAGGAACCGTGCCCCGAGGTTGGACGTCAGCAGGACGATGGTGTTCCGGAAATCGGCCTTCCGGCCCATGGAGTCGGTGAGCTGGCCGTCCTCCAGCATCTGCAGCAGGATGTTCTGAATATCGGGGTGGGCCTTTTCGATCTCGTCGAAGAGGACCACGCTGTAGGGGCGGCGGCGGACGGCCTCGGTGAGCTGACCGCCCTCGTCGTGGCCCAGATAGCCCGGAGGCGCACCCAGCAGACGGGCCACCGTGTGCTGCTCCTGATACTCTGACATATCGAACTTGAGCAGGGCTTTCTCGCTGCCGAACCAGCTGGAAGCCAGTGCCTTGGCAAGGGCTGTTTTGCCCACGCCGGTGGGCCCCAGAAACAGCATGGCTCCGATGGGGCGGCCCGGCTCCCCCAGCCCGGTGCGGCTGCGCCGGATGGCTCCGGCCACGGCGGCGACAGCCCGCTGCTGGCCCACGATCTCCTCATTGAGTCGGGCTTCCAGCCGGGCAAGGCGCTCCCGTTCTTTCTCGCCCACCCGCTCGGCGGGGATGCCGCTGGCCCGTGCCACCACCTGGGCCACCTCTTCCCGGGTAAGCACCGGGCTGGGCTGGTGCTCCCGTTCTGCCCGGATGCGGGCGGCAGCGCAGGCCTCATCCACAAGGTCAATGGCCTTATCCGGCAGGCAGCGCCCCGGCAGATACCGCACGGAGAGCTCCACGGCTTCCCGCAGGGTCTCAGGCGGCAGCTTGACACTGTGATACCGCTCATAGCGGGGTGCCAGCCCCTCCAGAATGCCAACAGCCTGCTCCGGAGTAGGCTCTTCGATCTGCACCTTTCCAAAGCGGCGTTCGAGGGCGGCGTCTTTCTGGATATGGGTGCGAAATTCCTGATTGGTGGTGGCCCCGATGAGCTGCAGCTCGCCCCGGGCCAGCACCGGCTTTAAGATGCTGGCCGCGTCGATGGCCCCCTCTGCCGCGCCTGCGCCCACGATGGTGTGGAACTCGTCCACAAACAGAATCGCGCTGCCATCCCGGACAAGTTCCTCCAGCAGGTTTTTAAAGCGCTCTTCAAAATCGCCCCGGTACTTGGTGCCCGCCACCAGGCTGGCCATATCCAGCGCCAGCAGCCGCCTCCCCTGCAGCATCCGGGGCACATGCTTGTCGGCGATGCGCTGGGCCAGCCCCTCGGCCAGCGCGGTCTTGCCCACGCCCGGCTCCCCCACGAGGCAAGGGTTATTTTTCTGGCGGCGGCATAGTATCTCTACCATCCGGTCCAGCTCCTTTTCCCGGCAGAACACCGGGTCCAGCTCCCCATCTGCCGCCCGGCGGGTCAGGTCACGGCAGTATTTATCGCTGGCGCGGCTGCCCCGCGGCATGGCCGAAGCCGCGCGAGGCTGCAGAGGCAGGATGAACTGGCCGGACAGCTGGCGGCATTCCCGCACCGCCTCCGCAAGCTGGACCCCCATGGAAGCCAGCAGCACCCCGGCCGCGCAATCGGTATCCTCCAACATGGCGCAGAGCAGGTGCTCCGGTTCCGCTTTCGCCAGATGAGCATTCTGTGCCCCGATGAGCGCGTAATCCATGGCGCGTTTGAGGTCCGGCGCCAGCGCTTTGCGGTCCAGATGCAGCGCCGGGCCCTCCCGGTCGGCCCCCAGCTGACGCCGGACGGCCAGCTCCGAGATATTTTTCCCGGCCAGGAACTTCGCCGCCGGGCCGTGGTCGGTCTGGAGCATTGCCAGCAGCAGGTGGCCAGTATCCGCTTTTTTGCAGCCAAGCCCCCCGGCCAGCTCTACCGCCTCGTCCAGCAGCAGCCCTGCCTCCCGGGAGAACCCTTTGTATCTGCCCTTGCCGAATGCTTCCCAAATGCTCATGTGCTCCCTCTGCCTCCATTTTGGTATCCAGCAGAAGTATAGCCCCATTTCCAGAGAAAAAATCAGTCATTCCTGTCGTAACAGCAAAAAACGCACCATGCAGCAGGTGCACCGTGCGTTCATCCATTGATGAAAATTTGAGATCACATCTCGGCCAGAGCCTTTTTCAGATTCTTGGCAATCTGATCCGGGCAGCTGGTGGGACGGGGGCCGCAGGTAGTGCCCTCCATACGGGCGATGGCGTCTTCTGCTTTCATGCCCTTGAGCAGGCGGCTGATGCCTTTCAGGTTGCCGTTGCAGCCGCCAACGACCTCGACGGACTCAATGGTGTGGTCGTCGTTCAGGACGATGTTGGTCTGCTTGGAACAGGTGCCCACGTTGGGGAAGCTAGACGATTTGCTCATTGCAAAATATCCTCTCTTTTTCAAATCCACATGGCTTGACCCTGCCATGGTGTCGTTTACAAAGTAGTATACTATAAGCCGCTAAAAAGGTCAACAACTGACATTTAAAGCAGGTTCGTTCGGGGAGCTTTGCCACGCAAGTGAGGGGCATTCCATCCCCCTCCCAACTGCCTACGGCAGTCGGGCCCCACCCTCCGGACACTTGCTTTGGCAAACTCCCGCTCACTCACAGAAACAGTCAACTCTCCGAGCGATTATCGCTGTTTTCTCTGGTGGGCCAGATCCTCGATGCGGGCGATCTGGTCATCGGATGTGATGCAGGCCCCCACAGGGTTTGGATGGCCGTGGTTGGCTCCATGGAAATCGCTGCCGCCTGTGTGGATGAGACCGTACTGTTCACAGAGGGCGGCGCACTCGGCTTTGTCCTCCGGGCTGTTGCGGGGGTGCTCCACCTCAATGCCATCGATCATCCCCTCTTTGACCAGCTCCCGCACCAGCGGCATACTCTGGTAGACCGTCGGGTGAGCAAAAACGACGACTGCCCCGGATGCTTTGGCCGTAGCCAGTACATCCCGCACCGGGCGGTATTCCGGCGAGTGGAGCACATGCCCCGGGGGTTCCACCCGAAGAGATAGTGGTACAGGCTGGTATAGATTCCGTCACACAGACCCAGCTCATGCAGGGCCTGCATGATGCCGCTCTTGAAGAGGACGCCGCTGTCCTGCGCGTACTCCAGCGCCTGCTCGGTGCGGAACTGGGGGTAGAGCGCCTCGATCTCCCGGCAGCTCTGCAAGGCGCACTCGTTGCGGCGCTGGCGCATGATGTCGCAGTGTTCCCGCAGGGCTTTGCTCTCCGGGTCGGGCCAGAACGCCAACAGGTGCACCCGGTGGCTGCGCTCGTAGTCGTAGCCCGTCAGCTCCGTGGCCGGGATGAGCCGCACGCCATCCTGTGTGGGATGGTCGTAGCAGTACTGGACGCTGAGGAGGGTATCGTGGTCCGAAATAGCCATGGTGTCCAGCCCCACCCGTGCTGCCATAAGGGGCAGGCGGTGGATGGGCACCGAGCCATCCGAACAGGTTGAATGATTGTGAAGATCGCCAGGCATGTTTCGTTTGTTCACCCCATATCATACCCGTTTGCACCCAAAAAGTGCAAGAGTTTTTCCTGTTGACAAAAATCGAGCAGAAAAACAGTTGACAAATCCGCTGTGCTTTGCTAAACTAAATAAGCACTCGCAGGGTTAGCTCATCCGGTAGAGCGACTGCTTCCCAAGCAGTAGGCGGCGGGTTCGAGTCCCGTATCCTGCTCCAATCACCGCGCTGATTCGTGTTGAACAGCGCGGTTTTCTTTTTGGCATTTCGCGGAAAGGCGTTTTGTATGATTTTTGTTCCTCTGCTGCACTACTTTAAAAACAAAAACTCGTTCAGCGGCAACGAGGATGGGATGCGCTACCTGCTCACCCCCGGCAAGCGCAGCGTGCCGGACCCGGACGGCGGCGAGGGAGCCGAAAAAGAAGAGAGCATCCTCACGGTGGACTTCTGGCCGGACCCCTGGGCGCTGGAATTCACCGACCCTGCCCTCCGCCGCCGGGAGGTCTACCCTCTCTCCGACGAGGGCCGGGCTGCGGCAGCCAAATACCTGGCAGAGACTTACGAAGCCGACCCGGAGCGCTGGAAACAGCACCCCTCTCTGCTGGACTGTGAACCCTGGACGCCGCCGACACCGGAGGAAGAAGCCTCCGGCCAATCCTGATGACTGTGAGGGACCCATGATCTATCGTTTAAAAGAACTCAAGGGCGATACCATCCCGGTGCCGCAGCTGGTGTTTTCCAAGCTGGGCATCGCCGAGGAGTATAACGTCCGGGTGGCGCTGTATGTGCTGGCCACCGGCATCACCGACCCGGACAAGCTCTGCGCAGACCTGAAGCTGCGCAGCCGGATGACAGCAGAGAGCGCCCTCTCCTTCTGGGCCGGCGCTGGTCTGCTGGAGCGCTACGAAGAGAACGCCGCACCGGGCGAGGAGCCCAGCGCCCCGGCACCCATGACCTGGGCCGAGATCGCAGCGGCCAGCCGCACCGACCCCATGATCTCCAGCCTCATTGACTGCGCCCAGGCGGGGTTTGCCCGCCCGCTGACCCACAGCGAAATGGAAAAGCTGGTCAACCTCTATGTGCAGGAGGGCTTTGCCCCCGAGACGGTCATGCTCTGCGTGGCCTATGTGGCCAGCCGGGGCAAGCGGACCATGGCCGCCGTCCTCCACGAGCTGAAGGTCTGGCGGGCCGAGGGAGTGGAGACCGGCGAACAGGCCGACGCCCACCTCAAGCTGCTGGCCCTCCGGGCCCAGCGGGAGCAGTATGTCAGCGGATTGCTGGGCATCCC
>VOFD01002349.1_pt1 | contig 17752 bp, 31 predicted proteins | sample 5384101 | NCBI WGS metagenome assembly VOFD01 (sample SAMN12384723, study PRJNA508395) | human gut metagenome | isolation source: healthy gut C | host: Homo sapiens
CTGATCTTCAGAGACGCCCTTTTTCATACGCAATTCAGTGATACGGTTGCGAATGTGTGCCTTGTAGTCAATCAAGTGCCATCACCTCTACAAAAGCATACATTCTGCCCTGATGTGGGCTGTGACTTTTTGCGGTTTGAAGGAAAAAGGGATAAAGAATCCCCGGACGGACTGGAGGGTATTCAGTCCGTTCGGGGATTTTTGCGGTCAAAAACTGGTCCGGTACAGGGGATCACGTTGATGACCGGCTCCTCGTAGGGATGGACGGCCTTGACGGCCTCGACGGTTTGGTCCACCAGCTCTGTCCGGCAGGTGACCTCCACCTTTAGCTCGGGCTCTTGGCTGAGTTTTCCCTGGGCGCCCAGGTCGGGGTGGGTTCCCTCCGGGCCGCCAGCAGCTGGTGACGGGGGAGAAGGAGAGGCAGCTGTCGTAATGGCCGATGTGCCCCGCGTCCACCGAGCGGAGGGCTTGGTGGAGGGGTTCCAGGTGGGTCTCGGGGGATAAAAATTTCCAGCGATTCCATGCTTTCATCGAGAAACCCGTGTGCTGCGCACACTCGCATCGTGCGATGGCACGCTGCGCCAAGTCTCATGCAGAACTTGATCAAAACCCTTTGATCAAGTTCTGGTATAATAGGCCTTTACATCGGCCAAAAACCGGTCCCAGGCGTCGGGGTGCTCCACAAAGTAAAGGGGGCAGAGCTTGCCGGTGACGTCGTAGTGGCGAATGACGTGGTCCCGGCCGATGCCGCAGTGGTCGCATAGCCAGGCGGTGAGCTTCACCAGGGAGTCGTAGCTTTCCTGGGTGAATTGGCCGGTGGCGTCGGGGTGGCAGACCTCGATGGAGATGGTATCCCGGTTGCGCTCATTGGTGGCCGAGGATTTTTCGTTCAGGGGGACGCACTGGATGACCTCCCCGTCCAAACCAACGAGAAAGTGGGCACTGACCTGGGTGTCGGGCTGGGCAAAGTAATCCCGGTTGGCCTGGGCGGAGGTGCCGGGGTTTCCCACATAGTGGATGGCGATGTCGGTGACCCGTTTCATGGTCACCCCCGGCGGGCGGAGCCGTTGACGGGGATGATCTGGCTGTCCACCCAATCGGGGGAGCTGGGCGTTTTCAGACGGCTCATCTGTCCGAAACAGCCCTGGCAAACCCCGGCCAGGATGGCCAGGATCAGAAGAAGGGAGAGAAAGAGGGGCCAGCGGCGTGTCCGCCGCCGGCGTCGGGCGGGGCCCGTTTTGTCTTTGGATTCATGGGATACTCCTTGGATTATTTCAGCTGCTTGGCCCGGTAGGTCCGGTAGAGGAGGGGGATGAGCAGCAGGGTGAGGACGGTGTAGAGGACCAGCAGGATGGGGAGGCCCCCATCACCTTGCCGCCCAGCTGGTAGAGATCAAAAGTAGCCCAGCACCCGGTTCACCTGGAGGAGGCGGTCGGGCAGCAGGCCCAGAAGGCTGCTGAGCTTGGCGCCGATGTCCCCCACCGTGAGCAGGGTAGGCAGGAAAATGGCGGCGAAGGGAAAGACGGCGGCCAGGACAGCAGAGTTGCTCTTGGCCGAGATCCACATGGCGGCCAGCCCCAGGAAGAGGACGCCCAGATAGCCTCCCAGGGCAATGAGAAGGGCGCCTTGGCCCAGGGTGAGGGAATAGAAGGATTTCCAGATGTGGATCTGTAAGGGGCAACCCGCCCCATCGGCCCCCAAAAACAGAAGGGTGACGGCGGCATAAAGGAGAAAAGCCCCCCAGTAAACCGCTGTCAGCAGCAGGATTCCTGCCTTGACCTTGGCGGCGGTGGCCTTCCTGCGGCCGTGGAAGGTGGAGAAGAACAGGGCGTCGGTTTTCCACTGGGCCTCCGAGGAGAAGATCCCCGCCACCAGATAGCAGACGATAAGGGCGGAAATCATGGCCACTGTGGGGGCGTATTCATAGAGCTGCTCCCAGCCCCTTTACATAGTCCACAGTGATGGGGGTGGGGAAGGCCTCATACCGGGCCAGGAGAAAGTCCTTTTCCGCTTGGGAAAAGGTCAGCTCTGCCTCATCACTGAGCCAGGCCCGGAGCAGGGCCGTCCGGTTGGAATAGAAGCGGGGGCGTCCTCCGGGGTGAGGGTGTTGGCGGTGAAGTAGTTATAGGAGCGGAAGCCCTCGGCGAAGGACTGGTTGAGCAGGTCCTGGATGGTGTCCAGGGCCAGGTGCCGGTGGTAGGCGATCTCCTGCTGGACCAGATCCTCCGACTGGTATTCCGGGGACTGGACCACGGCCTGGAAGGCCCCGATGGCCAGCCGGAGGGTTTCCTCGTCCAGGGGCCCCGCCCAGGCCTTCTGGTCGGCCCGGAGTTGGCGGACGGCGGCCAGGCCGTACTGGCTCTGGCCGGCCTCGTCCACGTATTTTACGTGGCAGGCCAGATAGGTGGTTGCCCCCACCACCAGGGCCAGCAGGAGCAGGGCGAGGCGGTTGCTGGTGCGGGAGAAGATCTTTTTCAGTTCATAGCGTGTCATCGGTCTCACCTGCTCTTTCGCCAAAGTAGTAGAGGAAGAGATCCTCCAGGGTCATGGTCTCCGGCATGGCCTCCGGGTGGGCGGGGTCTGGGAGAGGATGCGAAGCTGGGTCCCCTGGGGCAGGGACTTGAGGTTGGAGACGGGATACCGGCGGAGAAGCTCCCCGGCCTGTTCCCAGGCCACGGTGCAGGTCCACACCCGGGTGGGGGCGGTGGCGAGAAGGTCCTGGACGGTGCCCCTGGTGGACCAGGGAGCCGTCCTTCATCAGCAGGATCTGGTTGGCGATGTACTCCACGTCAGAGACGATGTGGGTGGACAGCAGGACCAGCCGGTCCTCCGCCAGCTCGCTGATGAGATTGCGGAAGCGGATGCGCTCGTTGGGGTCCAGCCCCGCGGTGGGTTCGTCTAAGATCAACAGCTGCGGGTCGTTGAGCATGGCCAGGGCGATGCCCGCCCGGCGTTTCATGCCACCGGAGAGTTTTTTCATTTTCTGCCCCGGACCTTGGTCAGGCCCACCTGGCGGAGGAGCTTCTCCGTCCGCTCCTTGGCGGTGGCGGGGCGCAGGCCCTTGAGGCAGGCCATGTAGCGCAGATAATCCTGGACGGAGAACTCGGGGTAGTAGCCAAACTCCTGGGGCAGATAGCCCAGCAGACTGCGGTAGGAAGCACCCAGGGCGAAGATGTCCTGGCCGTCCCAGGTGGCGGTGCCTGATGTGGGGGTCAGCAGGGTGCAGAGCATCCGCATCAGGGTGGTTTTGCCGGCGCCGTTGACGCCCAGCAGGCCGTACACCCCGGTGTCCATGGTGAGGGTCAGGTTGTTCACGGCCGTGTGGTTTTGAAAGGTTTTGGTGAGACCGGTCAGCGTTAATTCCATGCGGGGTTTCCTCCCAAATTGTTTCACAGGTGGTTTGAAGGTGATAGATGGCATAGAGGAAGTAGAGGGCCGCCCCCCAACAGCCCCAGCCACATGGGCAGCGTGATGAGGGCGTAGACTTCACTGTTCAGAATCAGCAGCACCCACACCGCCGTCCAGATCAGGCAGAGGGGGGGGCGGTGTAGAGGGCCAAATCCCGGCGGCAGGACAGGGTCCGCAGGCAGATGCAGCAGGTGACCAGGAAGGGGAGCAGGAAGTGGATGATGAGCTCCCGTACCGTGGTTTTTCCCCGCCAGCAGGGCCACGGAGAAAAAGAGGGTGAGGAGGATCAGGTCCACCATACCAAAGAGAAGCATCCGGGCGGCATAGACCTGCCGCAGGGAGTAGTAGGCGGTGCACTCGATCTCCAGGGCGCCGCTGGCCCGGTTTTTCCACAGCCCGGCAGCACCAGCACCACAAAGAGGGGGGCCAGGGTGCCCATGGCCCGCTGGACCTCGGCGGTGCTGCCCGAAATCTGGAGCAGCCACCACAGAAGCCCCAGCACCCCGGCCTGGAGGACCCACCAGCGCTTGTGGAGGAAGCGGTTTTGCTGACGGAGAAATTCCAGCTGGGACAGGGGGCGGGAGGCCTCCCGCCGATGGAAGGCCCGGGTAGCGGCCAGGACGGCGGCCTGGATGGCCTCCTCCCGGGGCTGGGGAGCGGGGAGCGGGGGGATGGAAGAGTTCATAGGGGAGCCTCCTTTCGCAGATAGGCGGCCAGGAGCTCTCTGGCCTTGCGGACACGATATTTCACCAGGGGGAGCCCGATGCCCAGGATTTTGGCGATTTCCCCTGCTTGCGCTCTTGCAGGAAGAAGAGGACGGCCACGGCCTGGAGCTCCTGGGGCAGGGACCGGAAGGCCTCCTCCAGATCCAGGCGGGTGTCCAGATCCGTCTGCACAGGGGAGTCGGGGAGGGCTTCCAGGGGAAGCTCCTGCCGTTTCCTGTGGTGGTCCTTGCAGAGGTTGCCGGCGATGACATAGAGGTAGTTGGCTGCTTTGCCATAGTGCCGGTACCGATCCAGGGAGGAAAAGAACCGGGCGAAGACCTCCTGGGCGGCGTCTTCGGCGTAATGGGTGTCCCGGATGTGATAGTGGCAATAGGCTAAGATCTGGGGGTAGTATTTTCGCACAAAGGCCTCAATGGCCTCGTTGTCCCCCCGGTTCATCCGCTGGAGCAGCCGGAGATCAGGGTCCATGGGAGGGCCTCCTTTCTGGGGAAATGAAAAGCGCCTTTCATTTAGGATAACGGTAGAAAGAGGGAAAAAGATAGCGTTTGAGAAAAATTTTTTTGCAAAAAAGGGCAAAAAAAGGGTCCCCGGAAGATTTCCGGGGACCCTTTTGCAGTTGGGGTAAATACACTCACAGCATAGCGCTGACCCGCCGGTGCATCTCATAGAGCTCGGCGACCATGTCCTGGATGATCTGGGCGGCGGGCTTTACGTCGTGGATGCGGCCCAGGACCTGGCCCATGGCGATCTGGGCGGCCTGGGGATCGTCCTTTTCAAAGGCGGCCTTGGTGACAGTGCCCCGGATCATGGGGTAGAGCTCGTCAAAGGTGGGACCATGCTTCTCAAACTCAATGATGTCCAAGGCCCCCTGGGTTTTCAGGGAGCGCAGGGCGTTGCGGATACTTTGCTGGGTGAGAACGGTGTCGGTCTCCTTGGCGTTGATGACCGTCTGCCGCAGGTTGGGGCCGATGTCGGTCTCCTGGGCCATCATAAACCGGGTGCCCACCATCACGCCGTCCAGCCCGGCGGCCAGGGCGGCGTACATGGTCCGCCCGTCGCAGACGCCGCCGGCGCCCACCACGGGGAGGGTGCAGCGCTCGGTGGCCAGGGGCCACTGGACGATGGAGCCCACGCCGGCCATGCCCGGGTGGCCGCCCCCTCATAGCCCACGATGCACACCGCGTCGCAGCCCACGTCCTGGGCGGTGTGGGCGAAGCGGGAGTCGGGGATCTTGTGCATGACCACGCAGCCGGCCCCCTTGAGAATGTCCATAAAGGGCTTGGGGAGCTGCCGGCGGTCTCGACAATGCGGACCTTTTCCTCCACGATGGCCTGGAGAAAGCCCCTTGATGGGGCCGTCGGGCTTGGTGTCTGGGAGCAGGGAGAGGTTGACGCAGAAGGGCTTATCCGTCAGGGATTTCAGCAGCTGGATGTCCTCCTGAAAGGCCTCGGGGGTGTCGTAGGTGGTCATATTGATGGTGCCCAACCCCCCGGCGTTGGAGACAGCGGCGGCCAGCGGGCTTGGAGAGCCATTGCATGGCCCCCCTGGATGATAGGGTATTCGATGCCAAACAGTTCGGTGATTCTCGTTTTCATGGTGGTCCCTCTTCGACAAAAAAATTTCTTTCCTTATAGTTTCGGCCTTGAAAGCCAAGGCTTTCAAGGCTTATGGCTTTGTTCAGTAGGCATTATTGTAGCAAGTTTGGCGAATCAGGTCCATGGACTTTCCGACACTTTGGGCGTTTTGTCGGGCACCTGGAAAACAAAGTGACGCCTTTTGACCGGGGTTTTTCACGGAGCGGGAACGATGTGATTCTTATCCCAGAAAGGAGAGCGGCAGCCTGGGATGGAAAATTTCCCGAAAAACCGCCCCAAAAAACGGAGAAAAATAAGAAAAATGATGGAGAAACTGGGGGCAGAGGTTTGACAGGCCCCTATGCAAGGGCTTATAATGAAAAAACACAAGAACTGTGAAAGGAAGGATTCAACATGGAATTTAAGACTGCAACCATGGCCGACTTCGACGTGGCCTTTGACTACATCGAGAAACTGTGGACTTACAACACCTATGACAAGGAAGTCATCCGCAAGGTATATGCCGATGTGCTGGCCGATGAGAACAGCTTCGCCTTCTTCCTCATGGACGGCGACACCTATCACGGCTTCTGCCACGGCGCTTATTTCAACACCTTCTGGCTCTCCGGCATGACCTGCTATGTCTCCAGCATCATCACCAACGAGGACGAGCGGGGCAAGGGCTGCGGCATCAAGCTGATGGACCACGCAAGGAGCTGGCCAAGGCCAGAGGCTGCAAGGCCCTGGTGCTGGACTCCGGCATGCCCCGGACCCAGGCCCACCGCTTCTATGAGATCTACGGTTTTGAAAAGAGCTGCTATGGCTTCGACTATTATCTGGAACCCTGAGCAAGACGAATGACCGGGAAAATCGGCATCTCCCAGTGGGAGATGCCGATTTTTTCTGCCCCTTTTGGCACATGTTTTGTGACTTTTGTTCTTTACAAGAAAAAAGATTCCTTATAGAATAAAAAAGTAACAGACATGGAAACCCTTTGGGAAAGGAGACCGGATGAGCTTTCGCAGGATGGAATATTTTTTGTCAGTAGCCAAACACCTGAATTTTACCAAGGCCGCCCGGGAATGTTATGTGGCCCAGGCCGCCATCAGCCAACAGATCAAGCAGCTGGAGGAGGAGCTGGGGGTGGTTCTCTTTGACCGCGGGAGCAAGGGGGTCAGCCTCACGCCGGCGGGAGACTACTTCGCCCAGCAGTGCCAGAGCATTCTGGACCAGTACGAGAGCGCGGTCCGCCAGGCCCGGGCCATTGCCGACGGGGCCAAGCAGGAGCTCCGCCTGGGCATCAGCGGTCTTTACGCCCAGGACGCCTTCCCCGACTATCTCCGCCAGTACCGCCAGCGGTACCCCGACGCCTCCATTTCCCTTCAGGAACAGGGGTATAAAGCCCTTTTGGACGGCCTGCTCCGGGAAGAGCTGGATGTGATTGTGCTCCCCGGACTACGGGCTGAACCTGACGGAAGACCTTGAGGCCCTGGAACTGAGCAGCGAGCAGGCAAAATTTATGACCGGCCCCCACACGCCTCTGGCCGGACGGCACTATGTCTCCCACGAGGAGCTGGCGGGCCAGACCATTTTCCTCATCGAGGGAAACGATGAGGAGCTGGGGGTCCAGAACCTTCCCGACTACTTTGCCCGGATTGGGCTGGGGAAAACCCCATCCAGCGGGTGAAGACCCTGCTTGAGGCCACCATCCTGGTCCAGGCCGGCCTGGGGATCGCCGCCCTGCCTGCGGGCATGGAGGGCAAGCTGGCCCGGGAGGTGAGCGTCTTTGCCATCGAGGGGGACTCTTCCGCATCCGCACCGTGGCCCTGCGCCGGCGGGGCCCGGGAAACCAGGCGGCCCAGCACTTTTTCCAGGTGATCCGACAGGATTTGGAAGGGCGAAGCATAAGGCATAAGTTTTACTTATGTGGGCCATCAGTTTTCGGTGTTTCCCAAGTTCTGGCGGATGTGGTATAACAATAACAGGAAGAAAAACTTCCATAAAAAATTTATGAAACCACAAAACAGAAGAAATTTCGATAAACTTCTGAAAGAATTGAAAGGAGCGCCGATTATGAGCATCAAGCTGGACGCAAAGTATGACCTTTATATCAACGGGAAGTGGGTTCCCGCTTCCAATGGGAGAGTCTTCGCCACCATCAATCCCGCCACAGGGGAGAAGCTGGCAGAGTGCGCCGAAGCCACCAAGGAAGACGTAGACGCCGCAGTCCAGGCCGCCTGGGCCGCCTTCCCCGCCTGGCGGGACATGGGAACCGCCCAGCGGGCCGGCATCCTGGAGAAGATTGCCGACATCATTGACGAGAACGCGGAGCGTCTGGCCACCGTGGAGACCATGGACAACGGAAAGCCCATCCGTGAGACCCTGGGCATTGACATCCCCTATTCCGCGCGCCACTTCCGCTACTTCGCCGGGGCCATCCGGGTGGAAGAGGGTTCCGCTTCCATGCTGGACGGCAACATGCTGAGCCTGATTCTCCGGGAGCCCATCGGCGTGGTGGGGCAGATCGTGCCCTGGAACTTTCCCCGTTCCTTATGGCCGCCTGGAAGCTGGCCCCCGTGCTGGCCGCCGGCTGCTGCGCCGTGTTTAAGCCCTCCTCCACCACGCCCCTGAGCGTGCTGGAACTGGTCAAACTCATCGGCCATCTGCTCCCCCCCGGCGTGCTGAACGTGGTCACCGGCGGCGGCTCCCGCGCCGGCCAGTACATCCTGGACCACCCCGGCTTCCGCAAGCTGGCCTTCACCGGCTCCACCGAGGTGGGCCTGAACGTAGCCCGCGCCGCCGCCGAGCGGCTGATCCCCTCCACTCTGGAGCTGGGCGGCAAGAGCGCCAACATCTACTTCGACGACTGCCAGTGGGACATGGCTCTAGACGGTGTCCAGCTTGGCATCCTGTTCAACCAGGGCCAGGTGTGCTGCGCTGGCTGCCGCATGTTCGTGCACGAAGACGTCTACGACAAGTTCGTGGAAGCTGCCATCAAGGCCTTCAACGGCGTGAAGGTGGGCAATCCTCTGGACCCCAACACCCAGATGGGCGCCCAGGTGGATCAGAACCAGATGCGGAAGATCCTCTCCTATGTGGAGCTGGCCAAGGAAGAGGGCGCCACTGTCGCCTGCGGCGGTGTGGCCCACGTGGAGGGCGACTGCGCCAAGGGCTGCTTCATGAAGCCCACCCTGATCACCAACGTCACCAACGACATGAAGGTGGCCCGTGAGGAGATTTTCGGCCCGGTCGCCGTCGTCATCAAGTTCAAGACCGAAGAGGAAGTCGTCCGCATGGCCAACGACAGCGACTACGGCCTCGGTGGCGCCGTCTGGACCCGGGACATCAACCGCGCCATCCGGGTGTCCCGTGGCATCGAGACCGGGCGCATGTGGGTAAACACCTATAACCAGATCCAGCCGGCGCTCCCTTCGGCGGCTACAAGGCCTCCGGTATCGGTCGGGAAACCCACAAGGTCATTCTGGAACATTACACTCAGATGAAGAACATCATGATCAACCTGTCCGAAGCCCCCTCCGGCTTCTATCCTGAACAGTAAGCTCTCTCGTTTCGAGTTTTCATCCTTTTTGAGGGCGGGGAGGCAACACTTCCCGTCCTCACCTTATAAAAAACGGCCTTCCGGCGGAACACCGGGCAAGGCCTTATCCCAAAACTTGCTAAAAATCTTAAAAATAGAACGATAAAACTTGTTTGAGAAAGGAAAGTAAAGTTATGTCTACCTATTATTTCGTCCCCAGCAGAAACGTTTTCGGGGAAGGTTCTGTGGAAGAGACCGGCAACCTGATGAAGAGCTTGGGCGGCACCAAGGCCATGATCGTCACCGATGAATTTTTTGGCCCAAAATCCCATGACCGGGCGGATCCAGAAGATCCTGAAAGAGGCCGGGGTGAGTTCCGTGGTCTTCGGCAAGGCCGAGCCCAACCCCAAGGACACCAACGTGGTGGAGGGCGAGAAATTCTACCACGACAACGGCTGTGACTGTATCCTCTCCCTGGGCGGCGGCTCCGCCCATGACTGCGGCAAGGGCATCGGCCTGGTAGCCAGCAACGGCGGCAAGATCTCCGACTACGAGGGCGTTGACCAGGCTCACGAGTCCCTGCCTCCCCTGGTGTCTGTGAACACCACTGCCGGTACCGCATCAGAAATCACCCGTTTCTGCATCATCACCGACACCACCCGGAAGGTGAAGATGTGTATCGTGGACTGGCGCGTCACCCCCGCCATCGCCATCAATGACCCCGAACTGATGGTGGGTATGCCCCTGCCCTGACCGCTGCCACCGGCATGGACGCCATGACCCACGCCATCGAAGCCTACGTATCTTCCGATGCCAACCCCTGACCGACGCATCCGCCCTCAAGGCCATCGACAAGATCGTCCACTACCTGCGCAAGGCAGTGGCCAACGGCGTGTACATGAAGGCCCGTTCCGAGATGGCCTATGCACAGTACCTCGCCGGCATCGCGTTCAACAACGCCTCCCTCGGCTATGTCCATGCAATGGCTCACCAGCTGGGCGGCTATTACAACCTGCCCCACGGCGTCTGCAACGCCATCCTGCTGCCCTATGTTCAGGAGTTTAACCTCATTGGCAACCTGGAGCGTTTCGCGGTCATCGCGGAGACTATGGACATCCCTGTGGCCGGCATGTCTCCCCTTTGAGGCCGGTGAGGCCTGCGTCTACGGCCTGAAGACCTTCGGGCGCTATCTGGGCATCCCCAGAACCTGCGCTCCCTGGGCGTGAACCCCGCGGACTTTGAGATCATGGCCGAGAACGCCATGAAGGACGCCTGCGCCGCCACCAACCCCAGAAAGGCCACCAAGGAGCAGATCATCGCCATCTTCCAGAAAGCCTACGACGGGGACTGATCCTGTTTCTCGATGTATAAAGTGCGAGAAACACCCCCTGCCTCGAAAAACACGTCAAAACACTCCCAGGGCCAACGGCCCTGGGAGTGTTTTGACGTTTGTAGAGGAGGCGGATGATAAAAACGTCCTCCGCGGGCGCTGCGCCCCGGAGGACGTTTGGGATTCAACCGTTAAAATACCCCGGTGTACCCGTCGATGTAGTAATCCAGAGCCACCAGCTCCTGCACCTGGGTGCCATCCTTTAAGGTGCCGGTGCAGTGGAGCTTAAAGGTGATCACCGGATAGGTGAGCTGGTTGGCGGTGACGGTTTCCGTGGCGGCCTCCTTCGCGGCGGCCTCGTCGTACTTCAGATAGACCAAGCTGAAAGCGTCCGGCAAAGTGACGGTAAAGTCCTCCCGGCGGCTGATCTTCCGGCACTGGTCCTTGACCTTGGCCGGGGTGGTGTACTGCTCGATCTCACAGGGCAGGCCGTTGGCGGTGGCGGAGGTCACCTGGAAGGAGGTATAGGCCTCCTTGCTCTCCTTGGTGGGGGCGAAGGAAAAGACGAGCTTGCCCTTTTGGCAGGTGACGCATTCCTCCTCCCAGAGGCACCGGCCGGCTTCATACCGAATCCCTGGTCGGCCAGGACGGCCTCCAGGGTTTTGTCCGAGTCCTTCACCTTGGCGGTCAGGGCGTTGGCGGAGATCCAGGCCACGTCGCCCCGGTCAAAGGAGGTGGTGCCGGCGTGGTACTGGCCGTCGGTGATCCCCAGCTTGTCGGAAAGGGTCCAGGCGGAGTCCCAGGCGAAGTCCGTGCCGGAGTCATAGCCCATGGCCCGCAGCACGAAGGTCAGGTATTCCGAGGGGGGAGATAGGCAGGTCCGGGTCAAAGCCGTTGGGGCGGGTGCCGTTGGTGAGGCCGTTGGCATAGGCGTAGCCCACATAGGGCTCGGCCCAGGCGGGTACGTCCTCGAATGGCGTGGTCCAGGTCCCTCCAGGGCGGCCGTCTCCTGGCAGATGAGGCGGACCAGCATGGTTACCCCTCAGCCCGGGTGGGCGCGTCCTCCAGGGAAAAGATGGGAAAGCCCTCCGCGTCGATACCGGTGCCCAGGAACAGGCCCATGGAATAGAGCCGCCAGGCGGCGGCTTCTCCTCCCGCCGGCGCGGCCAGGGCGGGGATGGTCAGGGAGAAGCTCAGCGCCAACGTCAAAAGGATGGTTGCAAGTTTTTTCATTGGGGTCTCCTTTGTGCTTTCCCGGCCGCTTCAGCCGCCGGGGCCGGTGGGGCTTACCAAAGCCCCAGATGTTCCAACAGAATCTTCACACCCAAAAGGATCAGGGAGAAGACCGCCCAGGGCCTCCGCCTTGGCCTGGAAACGGGAACCACAGAGGTTGCCCAGCTTCACGCCCAGGGCGGAGAACAGGAACGTGACCAGGGCGATGAAGGCCGCCGCCGGCAGGACATCCACCGAAAGGAAGGCGAAGGTGATCCCCACGGCCAGGGCGTCGATACTGGTGGCCACCGCCAGGGGCAGCATGATCCGAACCCCCAGGGAGGCGTCGGCCTCGTCTTCGCCTCCGCTCTGGGCCTCCTGGAGCATATTCAGCCCCAGAATCACCAGCAGGGCAAAGGCGATCCAGTGGTCTACGGCGGTGATATAGGACGAGAACCGGGAGCCCAGGAACCAGCCCAGCAAGGGCATGAGCCCCTGGAAGCCCCCGGAACCACAGGCCCACAACGGCAGCCCGCCCCAGGGTGACCCGGTCCATGGCCAGGCCCTTGCAGATGGACACGGCAAAGGCATCCATGCTCAGTCCCACCGCCAGCAATGTCAATTCCAAAAATCCCATACGGTTTGACCTCCTGCCTTACAGTATGCGCCCCAAAGAGGCGCTATACCCGAAAGCCGAGGGCGGAATTACTGACCGATGGCCTCCCATGCCTTGTCCAGGAAGGTTTCGTCGTAGATCTGGTCGGCGGTCAGGTCGCTGGTGATGCCCCCGGCCAGCTTGGTCAGGGTCAGGCCAGCTTCAAAGCCGGAGTCGGTGTGATAGCCGGTGTAGTTGGCCATTTCGTGCTCCTTGTCATACTGGGCGTCATAGAGCAGCTCCTCGGGGGTGCACTCGAAGATGGTCTGCAGCTGCTCCGCGATTTCCTCGGGGCTGGCGCTGTCCATCCACTTCAGGGCCTTGGTCATGGCATTGACGGCCTTCTGGACCAGCTCGGGGTTGGACTCGATGAGGGCGTCGGAGGTGATGACGGTGAAGAGCTCATAGCTGTCGGAGCCGATGATACCCTTGATGACCTCGCTGTCGGTGCCGTCGACGATGACCACACCGCCCAATCCAGCAGGTTTTGGCGGACCAGGGATTGGTGGAGACGGCCCCCTGGAGTTCCCCGTTGGCGATGGCGGCGGCATAGCCGGCGCTGGCCATGGTGGAGATCTCCACGTCGGTGCCGGGGTCAGGCCGGCGTTGTTCAGGCAGGCCATGGCGAAGGAATAGGGGCCGCTGTTGGTGCTCAGGCCGCCGGCCACCAGACCGCCCCGCAGGGAGTCGATGGTGGTGTATTCGGCCCCGCAGCCGATGAGCTGATAGGGATACTTCTGGGTGGCGGACAGGACAATCTTGCAGCCCTGGCCGGCCTCGTTGACCATGAGGGCGGTCTCAATGCCCTTCAGGCAGAACTGGGCATCGCCGGAGAGAACGGGGGTGGTGGCGTCGCCGCCCTTGATGGTCTCAAAGGAAACGTCCAGGCCCTCTTCCTCAAAAATAGCCCAGGGATTCCGCCAGATAGGCGGGGGCCCAGTGATAACCCCGGACATCCTCGGTAAAGACGACCTTCTCCAGTTCACCTTCGGTCTGGGCGGCGGAGGGATCTTCCTCGGGGGCGGCCTCTTGCTGGCCGCAGCCTGCCAGCAGACCCAGGCACAGGGTTAGGGAGAGCAGCAGGGCAAGTAGCTTTTTCATTATGATACTCCTTTTTGTGTTTTTTGATGGGGTTCCATCTTTTTATCATCACCGCAAAGCGGGTATGACCAGAGAGGGGGATCACTGCCAGCGCAGCAGGCGCTTTTCCACCAAGTGGAGCACCCCGTCCAGCAGGATAATGATGACCACCAGCACCAGCACGCAGCAGAGGACCCGCTGGGTATTGAAACTGTCTCCCGCTGCGGAGAGGAGCCAGCCCATGCCCCGGGTGGAGCCCAAATACTCCCCCACAATGGCGCCGGACAGGGAGAGCCCCAGCCCGGTGCGCAGGCTGGTGAGGACCCAGGGCAGGCAGGCGGGCCAGATCACCTTTTGCAGGATCTGCCGCCGGGAGCCCCCAACAGGCGGACCGCGCTGGCCAGCTGGGGGTCCACATTGCGGACGCCGGTGTAGAGATTAAAGGCGAAGACGAAAAAAAAGACCATCAGGGCTGAGATGATGACTTTGGACCGCAATCCCATCCCAAACCAGATGATAAACAGAGGGCCGAGAGCCAGCTTCGGCAGGCCGTTCAGGCCGGTCATCAGGGGCATGAGGGCCCGGCTCACCCGGGGCGAGAGGCCCAGGGCCAGGCCGGCCAGGGTGCCCAGAACGCCGCCGAAGAGGAGGCCCAGCCCGGCCTCCTGCAAGGTGGTGGAAAGATGTTTGGCCATCATACCGCTGGCGACCATCGCCTGAAACTCCTGCCAGAGGTGGCTGGGGCGGCTGAAAAAAGAACTCGTTGATGTGCCCCCCCGGCGGCAACGGCCTCCCAGCAGCCCAGAGCCAGCACCAGGATGAGCACAGTCCAGACACCGGGGCTGAGCTCCCGTCGTTGTTTCTTCATGACATGCCCTCCTCTTGGGGAGCTGGGCCTCCAGGTCCTGCCAGATGGCTTGCTCCAGCTCCACAAAGTGGGGGAGAATTTTACATCCATCACCCGACGGGGGCGGGGGGAGGTCGATGGCATATTCCCGCACCACCCGTCCGGGACGGAACTGATCAAAACCACCCGGTCGGCCAGGGTGATGGCCTCGGTGAGGTCGTGGGTGACATAGAGAATGGTGGAGCCGGTGCTCTCCCACACCGACAGGATATCGTCCTGAAGGCGCTGGCGGGTAAAGGCGTCCAGGGGGCGAAGGGCTCGTCCATCATCAGGATGGAGGGGTTCACCGCCAGCACCCGGGCGATGGCGGCCCGCTTTTTCATGCCGCCGGAGAGCTCCCGGGGATAGTTGTTCTCAAAGCCTGCCAGCCCCATTTTTTTCCATCAGGGCCCGGGCGGTCTCCTGGCGCTGGCGTTTGGGGGATACCCCGCAACTCCATGGCCAGGGCCACGTTGTCCAGCACCGTCCGCCAGGGCAGCAGGGTGTCGGCCTGGGAGATGTAGCCCAGGGCGGGGGGGAGCCCCTTGGCGGTCTTCCCCGCCAAACGGACCCGTCCGGTGGTGGGAGGGCTCTGACCTGCCAGCACGTTGAGCACCGTGGTCTTGCCGCAGCCCGAGGGCCCCACCAGGGCCACCAGCCCCCCTGCTCCACGGACAAACTCATCCCGTCCAGGGCCAGGAGGGGGGCTGACCATTGCGGGAGGCAAAGGATACCGTTACATTTTCCAGCTCCAGCAATGCCATAGCGGGCTCCTTTCTGATTCTATTCTTTCTAATCTGTGTTATTTTCATTATAAAGGTCAGGCAAAAATATGTCAACCGGAACAACAGAACCTGTTGACGCCTGACAGGCGGGAAGGGGATCGGCCGATGCAAAAAAAGAGCGAAGCCACTGGGGCGGATGTTGCTCTTTTAACGGTGGTTTAGTCCTTATTCCGGAACTGCCCCCGGATCAGCTTCCCGTTGGTGTTGTGGGCCAGGGAATCCACAAAGACCAGCTCCCGGATCTTTTTGGAACCCGGCGCAGCGGCTGTTGTGGAAGGTTATGAGCTCCTCTGCCAGGGCCTGGCTGGGGGAATGGCCCGGGGCCGGGACCACATAGACCTTGATCCGCTGGCCCAGGTTTTGGTCGGGCTCGCCGGTGGCCAGACACTCATAGACCGCCGGATGGAGGGAGAGAGCCTCCTCGATTTCCACGGGGCTGACCCGATAGCCCTTGGTTTTGATCATACCGTCGGAGCGGCCCAGGAAGAAGAGGAACCCCTCCTCGTCCCGGGTGGCGGTGTCACCGGTGTGGAACAGCCTGCCGTCCCACAGGCGGCGGGTGGCCTCTTCATCTTGAAGATAGCCCATCATCAGGCCCTCAGGGGGCGGCCGTGGTCGGCCACAATGACGATCTCCCCCGGCTGGCCGGGCGGGGCGAAGGAACCGTCCTCCGCCAAAATCTCCACATGGTATTTGGGAAGGATCTTCCCCACCGAGCCCTCCTTCCAGCCCAGCCTCTTGGAGGCGGCGGCGATCAGGTTGGCCTCGGACTGGGCATAACCTTCGTAGAGCACATGGCCGGTCTGCTCCTTCACCCTCTGGGCCAGGTCCGGGGAGAGCTTTTTCGCCCCCCACGGCATAATTGGTAATGGAGGACAGGTCGTACTTGTCCATTCCCACCTCGGTGAGCATCCGGTAGACGGTGGGCTGGGCCATCATGCCAGTGGCCCGGACCTCTTCCAGGCAGGCCAGGACCTTTTCCGGGGGAAAGCGGTCGTAATCATAGACCAGCAAGGCGCCCAGATGGAGCCACTGGCCGTAGAACTTGGTGCCCGAGACCACCTCCCAGCCGGTGTCCCCGGTAGCAAAGTGGAGGGAGCCCTCGTGAGTATCCTGCATATACCGGGCCCCCAGTGGTTTGCCAGGGGATAGGCGTGGTTGTGGAGCACGCCTTTGGGCTCTCCCGTGGTGCCGGAGGTGAAGTAGAGCAGGAGGATCGTCAACGGGTCTCCACCCGGTCCATGGTGGTGGGTTGGGGGCGATGGCGGCCAGCAGATCCTCGAAGCCTTCCCCGCCGCCGATGGAGAAACGCAGACGGACGCCGGTTTCCTCCGCCACGGCCAGAAGGGTCTCCCGGCTCTCCTGGCAGGTGACGATGCAGCGGGCGGCGGCCTTTTGGGTCCGGTAGACAAAGTCCTTTTGCGTCAGCCGGTAATACACAGGGCTTAGAATCAGACCCAGCTTGTGGGCGGCCAGGGCCACCACCCAATAGGTCCAGTGGGTACGCAGGGAGGTCATTAACACGTCGCCCTTTTTCAGCCCCCCGGCTTCGGAAGAGGTTGGCGGCTTGGGTGCTCAGGTCTTTGAACTGGCCGAAGGTCAGCCGGACCTCCTCGTCCCGGTCGTTCCGCCACAGCATGGCCAACCGGTTGGGGTAGCGTGTCCCCAGCACATCCATGATGTCGTAGCCGTAATTAAAGTTGTCAGGGTAGTCGTAGGCCCACTGGGTGATTTGCCCGTCGGGACCGAAGGTTTCGTGGATATAGCGGGTGGAAAGGTCGTCCATACCTGCCTCCTTTTCTCGATTGCAGAAAAAAGCTCCCGTGTGCTGTGAACCCACGGGAGCTCTAAGTTAAACAAAATTCATTTGCCAATGTAGGTGTACACCGCCGAGGGGCGGCCGCCGGTGGAGTAATCCACACCGCCGATGACGCTGTTTTTTGTCGATGAGGTAGTTCATATACCGCCGCAGGGGTGACCCGGGAGAGGGAGACATTTTTGGCGATGTCCTCAATGGAGAGCTTTTTCGCTCTTGTGCTCCCGCAGGAAGGAGCAGATGATCTCCAGGGTGACGGGGTGGATGCCCTTGTCCACAAACTGGCCGCTGCGCTGGGCCTCGGGGAGATCACCTTGTCCAGCTCCTCCTGGTTAAAGGCCTTGTCCCCGGAAAAGGCTTCCCGCCGGGCCACGAACTTTTGCAGAGCGGTTTGGAAGCGGTTGTAGTCGAAGGGTTTGATGAGATAATCGGACACACCGTAGGAGTACAGCTCGCTGACGTGCCGGGCCTCGCTGGCGGCGGTGACCATAATCACGTCGGCCAGGATGCCCTCGGCCCGAAGCTTTACCAGGAAGGTCCGCCCGTCCATCACGGGCATATAGTAATCCAACATGATAAGGTCCACCGGATGATTGCGCACAAAGTCCAGGGCCTCCTGACCGTTCTGAAAGACCCCGGCAATGGACATCTTGCTGTTGTGCTCTACATATTGCTTGTCGATTTCAGCGACCATGGGGTCGTCTTCCACGATGATAACCTGATACATATACATTCCTCACAGA
>VOFD01001457.1_pt1 | contig 17727 bp, 23 predicted proteins | sample 5384101 | NCBI WGS metagenome assembly VOFD01 (sample SAMN12384723, study PRJNA508395) | human gut metagenome | isolation source: healthy gut C | host: Homo sapiens
GTTCCAGACCGATAACGAGATTTTCGGCTACTACCAATACAACGCCCCCCGAAATTCAAGGCGTTCGCCGGCGTGGTTCCGCGCCGTAAAGTGATCGGGGACTACCCCAGCGCCTTTTCAGCGATTCGGTGAAATATTACGACCCGAATCTGACCGGATTGCTGCTGCAATACGTCGGCGAAAAAGGGTTACGTCGAATTCGGATGCGACTGGAACAGCATGATAACTAACGAAAACGCGAAAAATTCCTACTTTTCTCGGCAGGCCGCATCCGCCACGGGCTTTTCTATGCCGGTTACCACCTGTCGATGTACCACCATGCGGGCACCTACCTCGACGACGGCGTAGTGGACAACGTACTGCTGCATCCGCACGTAGGGATCGACCTGAGCGGAAAAACGGGTATGCAGGAACTGTCGCTGCAAGCCGGGTGGCTCCAGGCGTTCCAGAACGACCGCAAATACGTCGGCGACTACGTCACGCCCGGCGGCGTACAGATCGAGCTGAAAGTGCAGAAATGGAATTTCGGGATCTTCAACACGCTGTACGCCGGCAAGGATCTGATGCCCTACTACATGGCCGACCCGTCGCTCGATTACGGCCCGGGACTCTATTGGGGCGAGCCGTGGTACCGCACCCGGCATAACATCTACGACCGGCTGGAAATCTACTGGCAGCCGGTACATACCGAAATCATGAAGTTGCGCGTGGCATCGGTGCACCATTACGACGGCAGGAAATGGGGTTGGCAGCAAAAAGTGCTTTTCTCGGTAAACCTCGGACAGCGCCGCCTTTTCAAACAAAAACAGTAATCCGCACATGACTACCGACAGACCGAACAACCGCACCAACTACCACAGCCATTGCTCGTTCTGCGACGGGAAAGCTCCGATGGAGGATTTCGTCGAGGAGGCCGTGCGGCAAGGATTCGCCGCTTACGGAATCTCGTCGCACGCACCGCTCCCTTTCCCGGCCCGCTGGACGCTGGAAGCGGAACGGATGGCGGCCTACCTTGCGGAAATCGACCGGCTGAAAGCCGCATACGCGGATCGGATCGAACTGTACGCCGGACTCGAAATCGACTACCTGAACGAACAGAGCAATCCGGCTTCGGACTACTTTCAGAAACTGCCGCTGGACTACCGGATCGGATCGGTGCACCTGATCGAGTCCCGTGGGAAATATGTCGATATAGACACCGACGCGGAGACGTTTGCAGAAAACCTGCGCCTTCATTTCGGCGACGACCTGCGCAAGCTGGTTACGGACTATTTCGACAAACTGATGCGGATGGTCTCGACCGGAGGATTTGACTTCGTGGGACATGCCGACAAGATCGTCTACAATGCCTCCCAATGCCAGCCCGACATTGCGGAACAGCCATGGTACCGGCAGAAAATCAGGGAATATTTCGAAACGATCGCGCGGCACGGCGCAATGGTGGAAATCAACACGAAAAAAATACCATGCCGGCGGCGTGTTTTTCCCGAACAGATCGCACTTCCGGCTGCTGCGGGAGTTGCGCATTCCCGTGCTCGTCAATTCGGACGCCCACCTGCCCCAAACGATCGACAGCGGCCGCCGGGAAGCGCTCGCTGCACTGCAAGAAGCCGGCATCGATACGGTCATGCAACTGACGGGCGGACGCTGGCAGCCGACGAAGATCGATCTCGCCGCCTACTGATCCCCCGGTCGGACCGGAAAAGGGCGTTTTTACGGCGATTCATAACGCTTCCGTTGTAATTCTTCGCAAGAATCTTTATGTTTGTGGCAGGGATTGCACTTTTTATATTCTAATAAATTCGATCAATGAAATCAAAAAAACGCAACTGGCTGAAACTTTCGCTGCAAGGCGGCACGCTGCTGGCGATCGTGGCATTTATTCTCTATGGGATCTTTTTCGGAGAACAACGCGCCGATCCGGAAGCCTACTGCCCGTTCGGAGGCTTGCAGGCTATCGGCAGTTACCTGCATAACAATTCGCTGGCATGCAGCATGTCGATGGCGCAGATCATGATGGGAGTCGTACTGGCCGTGGGCGTCATCCTGTTCAGCAAGCTATTCTGCGGTTATCTGTGTCCGCTGGGGACAATCGGGGAATACCTCGGCAAAGGCGGCCGCAAGCTGAAAATGAACTTCGACCTGAAACCGGGCGGCATCGCCGATCGGGGATTGCGGATCGTCAAATACGGATTGCTGTTCGTGGTATTCTACATGTCGGTCTCTTCGAGCGAGTTGTTCTGCAAGAATTTCGACCCTTACTACGCAATGGCGACCGGTTTCAGGGTGAAATCACGGCCTGGATGACCAGCATCTCGATCGTGCTGCTGTTCCTCGGCAGTTTCTTCATCAAAATGTTCTGGTGCAAATACATCTGCCCGCTCGAGCGCTGAGCAATATTTTCAAATTCACGATCACGTTCGTGGGGCTCCTCCTGCTGTTCTGGCTGCTCGGATGGGCCGGGCTTCCGTCGGCATGGGTATGGGCGCTGGGCGCAGCCTGCTTGATCGGCTACCTGTACGAAATGATCTACCTGCGTAGCAAAGTATTCCCGTTGCTGCGCATCGTCCGCGACGCGGAGAGCTGCAACGGCTGCGGCTCCTGTACGAAAAAATGTCCCTATCACATCGATCTGAAGGAGCTGAAACCGTCCGGCACATCGACTGCACGCTGTGCGGCGATTGCGTATCGAGTTGTCCGAAAGGCTCCCTGCAGGTCGGCGGCAAAAAGTCGCTGCGCTGGTTGCCCGGCATACTGACGATCGTACTGTTCGTACTCGCGCTGATCCTGGGGAACCAGTGGGAATTGCCTACGATCGACGAACGGTGGGGCAATACCGAACAGGTCGGAGAGATGAAGACATTCGAAATGGAAGGGCTCACCTCGATCAAATGTTACGGCAGTTCGAAGGCCTTCTCCGCCAAAATGCAGAAAGTGCCCGGTGTGTACGGCGTCAAAACATTCGTCAAGCGCCATGCGGTAGTAATCTCGTACGACCCGGCCCAGACCAACGAAGACAAGATACGCGAGGTCATTTTCATCCCAACCATCATGAAATTCTCGAATCCCGAACCGCAGGTCGATTCGGTAGAGGTATTGACCCTCGGGGTCGACAAGCTGTTCGACCGGATGGATATGGTCTATTTCGGGAATATCCTGAAACAGATCCCGGGGATTTACGGCTTCGACGCCGAATATTCGTGCCCGGTGACCGTAAAACTTTACGCCGACCCGTCGGCCGAACTTTCCGAAAAACTGTTGAAAGACTCGATCGAAGTCGAACAGACGCACATGCTTGCGGCGGGCGGCAAAGTGCGTTGGTTCCCGGTGGACTACAAACTCGTTTCGTACGAACGCAACGGAGACCGGATTTCGAGTCGTGAATTCGTCGAGCTGATGTTCAAGCCTACGGCGGCGATGTCGGGCAAGTTCCTCGACAATATGAAAAAACTCGACGGCCGGAATTACGAAACGGCGGTTTACGAAGTCGAATACCCGGCGATCGAAAAAAACGCTGATTAAAAAGGGATTTCCTTATTTCAAGTTTCCTTTCGACGCAGGAAGGCATCCTGCGCATCGACGTGCAACTGAAAGACACCACCCCGTACTGCGAATCACTTACGTTACCGGGATGTGGGACGACGCCAAAATCTGGACCGAACTTTTCAACGCTCCGAAATGGACGATCAAATACACGGACGGTTCGACAAAGGAGGAGGAACCCAAACTCAAGTTCAAAAAACGAAGGGCGTACAGTTCCGGAATCTCCCGGAGCTCCGGCCGAGTAACCGATACGGACGGGAGAGTCTTCGCAGACTCTCCCGTTTAAAAATAGAGAAAACCGATGAAAAAAATCTTGATTTACGCCCTGTTGGCGCTGCTGCCCTGCGTCGGCCATGGCCGACGAAGGGATGTGGCTGGTGAACCTGTTCGAAAGTTCGATCTATCCCCAAATGAAAAAAAGGGATTGAAGCTGAAACCGGGCGAGATCTACAACGAGCGGGGTACCGCACTCAGCGGCGCGATCGTAGCGGTGGACTACGGATGGGAACCGGAAGCGTGATTTCCGACCGGGGCCTGGTCATCACGAACCACCACGTAGCTTACGGCGACATACACGATCTGAGCACCCCGGAAAACAACTACCTTGAAAAACGGATTCTGGGCGGCGACCGAACAGGACGAACTCCCGGTCAAAGGCAAAACGGTGATGTTCCTGCGCCGGATCGCCGACGTTACCGACGAAGCGATGGAAATGCGCGACAGCATGATCCGGGAAGGAAAATTCGGCGTATTCGGCACCCGGAAGATATACGGCGCAATCGAAAAAGAAATACGGGAAGGACACTCCCTACGAAGTCTCCTGCGCTTCGATGTGGCGCGGGGAAAAATACCTGCTGTTCTATTACGAAGTCTATAAGGACGTCCGGCTCGTCGGGGCTCCGCCCGAAAAGATCGGAGCGTTCGGAGGCAACCAGGACAACTGGGGATGGCCGCAGCACAAAGGCGATTTCGCCCTATACCGCGTATACGGCGACAAAGACGGAAAGCCCGCCCCGTATTCGAAAGACAACGTTCCGATCAAACCGGCGAAAGTCCTCGACATATCGACGGGCGGCGTCCACGAAGGAGACTATACGATGGTGCTGGGCTTCCCGGGACGTACCAACCGGTACATGTCGTCGTTCGCCGTCGCCGAAAAACAGCAGGTCGTCAACCCGGTCGTGATCCGGGCGCGGCACGAGCGGATGGAGATCATCAAAAAGCACATGGAAGCCGATCCGAAAGTACGCCTGTTGTACAGCGACAAATATTTCAACCTCAGCAATTACGCCGATTACGCGACCTGGGAGAACATCTGCCTGCGTCGTTACGACGTCGCCGGCATCCGCGAAGCGGAAGAAACCGAACTGCAACGGTGGATCGCGGAAACGCCCGAACGGCAGACCGAATACGGCCGCGTTCTGGCCGACCTGAAAAAAAGGGTATGCGGCCCGTGCGGAGGCCGTCCGCCGGAAAAACTACTTCCAGGAGGCCTGGATCAGCCGAGCGAGCGACGCTGATGACCGGTTTCCGAGTAGCGTCGATGGTCAACCGGATGCGGAAAGAGAAGATCGACAGCGTGCGGGTCACAGACAAAGCGTTCGCCTACGCGCTGAACCTGACGAAAAAAATGTACGCGGCCTACGATCCGGCCACCGATCAGGGAGATTTTCGCCGCCATGCTGAAACTATTCACGGACAACGTACCGCCGCAGATGTGGGGCGACTATCTGCAACAGGTTTATACCCGCTACGACGGCAATGCCGAAGCGATCGCCGACTACGCGTTCCGTAACAGCGCGTGCGCCACCCTCGAAAAAACTCTGCGAATACTTCCGAAACCCCGCACACGGCCGACCAGATCATGCAAGATCCGCTGGTAGCTCTCGCCGCTTCGGTTTCGACGATGACGTTCAGCGACGGAGTCCGCAACGCCGAAGAAGAGGCGGAAACCGACGTCGACAAAACCGAATCCCTGTACGCCAAAGCGCTGTACCGGATGCGGGAATCGAAAAGGGCTCCCGCAATACCCGGACGCCAACTCCACGATGCGGATCACGTTCGGCAACGTAGAGTCGATCAGCCCGTACGACGCGGTAAAATACGACTTCCGCACGACGGTAGACGGATACCTCGAAAAAAACGACCCGAAAGATTTCGAATTTCGGGTGGACGACAAGATGTTCTCGCTGATCCGGGCCAAAGACTGGGGCAGATGGGGCGAAAAGGGAGTCCTTTACACGGACTTCATCACCAATAACGACATCACCGGAGGGAACTCGGGCAGCCCCGTTCTCAACGGCCGGGGCAACCTCGTAGGGCTGGCTTTCGACGGCAACCGCGAATCGATGTCCGGCAACATCTATTTCCATCCCGAATATGCGAGGGACCGTCTGCGTCGATATCCGCTTCGTTCTCTGGATCATCGACCGGTACGCCGGCGCCTCCGGCCTGATCGAAGAAATGTGCCTGGTGAAATAAATGACCGAGTACCTGAAAAAGCGGGCGTGTCTGTCGACACGCCCGCTTTTTTATTCTCAGTACCTTATGCCCGCGGCCTACTCTTCGGTCGTCTCCTCCTCACGGCCTTGCATGTCGATCTTGTAACTTTTCCCGCCACGCACGACCAATGCCGTTCCATCCTTAAAGTCATAAGCATCGTCATAACGGAACGGGATAACGGCCGTCCCGTCCTGACGGATATAACCGTAATGTTTTTCGGAAAAGACCAGAATCAAATCGTTCTCGGTGCCGCCCATCCAACGGTAAATAAACGGAACCAACTCTTTTCCCGTCGCGGTCGCATAATCCGAAAAGCCCGTCGCAAGCGACTTTGGCGATTCCGCGCTCGCTGTTCCATTCGACCAATTCGTAAATCGCCGGCAGGATCTCCTTTCCGGTTTTGTCGATTAACCCGTAACAACCGTTGCGCATGACCTCGGCGCGCCCCTCCATGAAATCGCTCGCCCACTCGTAACGCAATGGAAGCGCTTCATTCCCGGAACAATCCACATAACCCCACAGATCGCCCTTTGCGGACGCAGATCAACGATTCGCAAACCGGCCCGACCCAACAATAAAACGACTGAAGCTGCGTACGGTTCAGCAGGTACTCCTCCCGCCGGGCATCGCTGTCGTCCGGCTCCGCAGCGGACGGTTTCCGTTCGTTCGCCAGTTTTACCGACAAATCGACACCCAATTCCGTACGGTCGCCTGCCAATTTCCGCAACGCTTCGCTCAACGCCAAACGACCGTGCAACGTATGATTGCTGCACGAAAGCATTTCGACGATCCGCAACACCGGTTCGCATCCCGCCTCCCTGGCGACATCGGCAAACATCGGAAGCAGGGGCGAACGCACCACGGAAACCGGAATATCGCATTGCCCTCAAATACCGGAAAGCGGCCGGATCGGATGCAACCGCTTTTATACCCAACGCCAGGTTGGCTACCATCACGTTGTCGGCGTCCCGAATCGATTCGTAATCCGGAGCGTCCGATCGCGGCATCTGCATGTACTCGTAATTGACCAGATGCACCGAACAATCCTTGTCGATCATCACGTTCGATGCGCGGATCGCCCCGTGAACCAGGTTGTCGTTGATCAGCCACACGGCCATCTGGCAAAATTCCGTCAGTAATTTACGGATACGTGCTTTGTCGCCCTCCATGCAGGCCTTTTCGAGAAACTCATCCAACGGCTGCATATGATCGGGATATTCCATCAACACCACGTCGATGTAACCGGCAGCTCCCCGGTCGTTGAAAACCAACATTTCTCCGCTCAGATAATAATAACCGACCAGAAACGAGGAACGTATCCTCTGGAGATAGGCGGCAATCCGCCGCCACGACAACGTATTCTCCTGCTCCTCGCGCAGCGAACATTTCAGCAGGTAGCTCCTGCCCTTCCACACGACCGAGAAACTGATCGTCGTTCCCGAATATGAAAAACGGGATCGCCCTTTTCGTCCGTCTTTACCCCGATCTCCCGCAGCGTTTTGAAACGGCCCGCCGGATTACAAACGGAATCAATCAAATTATATATCGATAAAGCCATAGGTTTTAGAATAAAAGGTTCGCACTTACGGAGCCGATATTCATCATACTGACCAGATCGGTCATCGCCGCGTTGTAACTGATCCCCTGAAACGCTCCCCGTCGCGTCCCCGCAGCTGGACGATGCTTTCGTTATAGATTGCCGGCATTTCACTGGACATATCGTACAGCAACCGGGCGTAACGCTGATCGGGAAGCTCTTTTTCGATTCGGGAAACAACACGGGCGAACGCTCCGCATCGGAAGAGATGTGGATATTGATCAGCAGCGCAGCACCGTCCTCGGTAGAGAGTCCTTTGATACTGTCGGCGATCTCCTGCAACTTGAAATCGTCCCCGTCGGACGACTCCCCGTCGGTAATGTTGAAGATCGTCTGCGGATAACTCTTCCGGTGCGCCTTCGCGCCGCACCACGCTTTGCAAAGCCGGTAACACTCGGTCAGCGCATGATACATCGGCGTTTTGCCGCCCGCATAAGGCTCCACCCAGATCTTCTGGCAAACCGACGATACGACGGTACTGCCGTCGGGCAACCGGCGCTCCCGTTGAACGGGCACGCGAGACAGTTCGTTTCCTATCAAATCGTTGGGACGCATAAACATTCTATTCGGGTTCTTCCACAGGGAAGCAACCTCGTCTCCGTGATACCCCAGTACGGCGATGTCGAAATAATCGCGGTACCCCTCTTCCCGCCTGCTGCGGTTGAGCAGCTCGGCGATCAGCATATTGACGATAAAAAGCCACCGCTTTGGCTTTGACAACTTCTTTACGATCGATTACCACCGTTTCGGCCATCGATCCGGACTGATCGATCAGGATAATGAAAGCTGCCGGAGAGTTCCGGCTGATTCTGGCTGAATACATAGAATTGCGATTTAGCTAAGGCTCTAACAAAATTACAATTCCTGTCCGGATAAACAAACCGTAGCGATCATTTCAGACCCGAATCTGCCACTTTCGATCGAAACGCCCGATAAAAAACGATTCTCCGTTTTTTCGACCCGCGCACGACCGTTCCGAAAACAACCGGCATAGTCGAAAACCGGCGGCCCCGCCAGCTCACCCGACACGTCGATATATCCGAATTTATCCCCGATCCGCACGGCGGCCAGCCCTTCCGGAAACTGGTTGCGAACACGTACCGCAGCGGGATCGCCCGTCTGCCCTCCCGGTCGATAAAACCGTACAGACTCCCGTCAGAAACCAGGGCCAGGCCTTCGCTCAACGGTTCCACGCTCCGGTAATCGCGGCAATCGATCCGACAATGTCCCCGAGGGTCGATCATCCAAAACCCCTCTTCGAGACGCACGACGGCCAATCCTTCACGGAAAGGTTTCGCGTCGAGATAGATGTTCTGCAACAGGATGCGCCGATCCTGCAAATCGGCGTACCCGAACCGCCCGTCGCAGCGAAATACGGCGCAACGCGGGTCCTCGTCGTCGATGATCTCGGTTCCGTACGGCAAACCGTCCTGCACATTCCCCGACAATCCCCGCAGCAACCCCGGCAATCCGTCCACTTCCGGCATCGGGTTTTGCATCCGGCTGCCCAGTACCGCCAGAGCCGACGCGCCGCAGCGCGCCCACTCCCGCATCAGTCGGTCGAAAAGGGCCGACTTCCCCGATTCACCTCGGCAGCGTCGAAAATAATATTCTCCCCGTCGTGATAACGCCCGAAAAGCGACGGATCGAGTGCCAGCGCATGTAGGCTCAGGCTGATCAGGGCGATCGGATAATCGTCGATCGCCTTCCCGAAAAAATCCGCATCGCGCGACGGATGCTGGTAAGCCGGCGAGCCGATGACTTCCGCCTTCCGTCCGGCCAGTTCTCCGATATAGGCTCCGTCGTAATCGATCAGCCGCAACCGCCCCTGCCGATCGACCATCAGATTGTCCTGTTTCAGATCGCCGTGCGCGAAATCCGATTCCAACAGCCACAGCGCCATCCGGTCGAACGCCCGGGCCAATTCCTTGAGCCCCGTACGGTCACCGTTACGGCACAGCCGAGCCAACCGGCCGCCAAGCGACTCGCCTTCGACCCACTCCATCAAAGTTACCGGATAATAAGCTCCTCCGCCCGAGTGCTCGAACAGATAAATCTCGTCCGGCAGGAAACGGGCCGGCACCAAATAAGGAACCGTTCCGCCGCCGAGCGACGCATAGACCGCAGCGGCATGACGCGGCAGGCGCGTATAACATTTCAGGGCGTAATATTTTCCGTCCGCGCAGCGGACTTTGAAAATCGCCGAATAATTCCCCGACCAGAACAACGGTTCTCCGTATGCATCCCGCTCGGGGACAACCTCCCCAGCGTCCTGAAAATACGAAACGGATCGGTCAACGCTTATACATACTGGCCGATAATCGGATTTCTCAACATAATCGTTCAAATTCGGGATCTACGATAAAGTTTTTTAAAGTTATGTAAAAATTGCGGCGAGGAAAAATAAAACCCGTGAAAATAACGAATATTTATACATGACGCGGAAGATCCTTCCTGTCTGACGCATCGCCGATCTCACAAGTCATTATCCTGAATACAAACACGATAACACAATATTATTTCCACCCAAAACGCGACGGGGCGTCCGACCGTATGCCGAACGCCCCGTCACGACCGGATTCCGGCAATCTACCGGTTCATCACCATATTCTGGCGGTTGATGCTTTCGAGGTGGATCGCTTCGAGCACCGTTTTCAGGAATTCGGTGCTGACGCCCAACTTCGGAGCCTGCGAAACCACGCGGTCTACGATGCTCTGCCATCGGCCGCCCTGCAGGATCGTTACGTTGTTGTCGCGTTTGACGAGTCCGATCTGCTCGGCCACCCGCATCCGCTTGCTGATCAATTCGAAAATTTCGGCGTCGATCTGGTCGATCTGGCTGCGCAGTTTCGCCAATGCCTGCTGGTAATCCGGGCTGTCGGTCGTCGAACGACGCCATACGATCTTACCCAGCAACTCCTTCAACCCGTCCGGGGTAACCTGCTGCGAAGCGTCGCTCCACGCCTTGTCCGGACAGATATGGCTTTCGATGATCAGCCCGTCGTAGTCGAGGTCGGCGCTCTTCTGCGCAACCTCCTGCAGATACGTCCGGCAACCGCAGATATGCGACGGATCGCAGATCATCGGCAGTTCCGGGAAACGGCTCCGCATTTCGATAGCCAGATGCCACATCGGATTGTTGCGGTACAGCGAGGCTCCGTAGGCCGAAAACCCCGATGGATCAGGCCGAGCTTGGTAATTCCAGCATTCTGCATCCGGGCTATCGCCCCGCTCCACAGTTCGATGTCGGGGTTCATCGGGTTTTGATCAGCACCGTCACGTCGGCCCCCTTGAGCGCGTCGGCGATATCCTGCACGCTGAACGGATTGACCGTCGTACGGGCCCCACCCAGATCACGTCTACGCCGAATTCGAGAGCCGCTTCGACGTGTTTCGACGTGGCCACTTCGGTTCCGATCGGCAGGCCGGTCAGTTCGCGGGCTTTGCTCATCCACGCCAGCCCCTTGAGGCCCCGCCTTCGAACGAACCGGGCTTCGTCCGGGGTTTCCAGATGCCGGCGCGCAGTACGTCGACCAGGCCGGTCGCAGCGATTTGCCGACAAGTCTCGAGTGTCTGTTCCTCCGTCTCCGCGCTGCACGGGCCGGAGATAATCAGGGACGTTTCGCTTTGATATCAAACGGTTTCATATCCTTATGTTTTTTTACGTTTTCTGTTTTCATTCCGGCGAACGGGCGCCGGACGCCTATTTTATAATCCGGTTGATCCGGTTCGCGCGCTGCATCCTCTGTTTCAGTCCTTCGGTGTCGTCCTTTTCGAGCATGCGCCGGAAAATCTGCAACTGGTGGATATGCTCCCGCAGCACGTCGAGCACGTTATACTTGTTCTGCATGAAGATCGGGCCCAGGTTTCCGGCGAACTTTTCGCCAAACGCACCGTGCTCTCGAAGCCGCCTCCGGCCAGGTCGAAAATATGCTCCTCCTCGCGCTCCTTCTCGAGCACGGTGAGCGCCAGCGCGAACGACGTGATGTGCGAGATGTGGCTGACGTAAGCCGTATGCGTATCTTGCTCCTCGGAACTCATGTATTTAATCGGCATTCCGATTTTCCGGTAGATATCCTCGACCAGTTTCAGTGCGTCCGGATCGCTCTCCGCACCGTCGCAAAAGCACCACCGTACGTCCTTCGAATCCATCGTGAACGGCCGCTTCCGGGCCGCTGTACTCGGTACCCCACATCGGGTGGGTCGCTACGAAGCGCCCGCGCCTGGGATGCTGGGCGATCACCTCGCAAAGCTCCTGTTTGGTCGATCCCATGTCGATCACCACCTGCCGGTCGACCTTGTTCAGCACCTTCACGGCCAGCAGCGGAATCGAATCTACCGGCGTGGCCAGCACGATCAGATCGGCAGCCGGAATCGCTTCGTCCAGCGGAAGCGTGCGATCGACCAGTCCCAATTCGACCGCCTTGGCGCGGTTGCGCTCGGAATTATCCACTCCGATCACTTCCTCGCAGATGCCTTTATCTTTCAAGGTCAGTGCGAACGATCCCCCGATCAACCCGATACCTATTACCGCCGCCTTCATAGCAATGACTTGATTTTATCGATCGAACGCTGCAACAGCTCTTCCGTCGCGCAAAGGCTGATCCGGACGTACCGGTTCCCTTCCGAACCGAAAATACCGCCCGGCGTCAGGAAGACGCCGCAGCCGTTCAGTATTTTATCCGAAAACTCGTAACAGTCGCCCGCGCCCTCCGGCAGGCGTCCCCAGACGAACAGACCGGCCTGGCCCGCATCGTACGAACACCCGATCTGGTTCAGGATTTCATAGGCTTTCGCTTCGCGGCTGCCGTACAACTTGTTGATCGAACGGTACCAGTCGTCGCCGAGGCTCAACGCTTTGGCCGCAGCCGCCTGCATCGGGTAAAACATTCCGGAATCCATATTGCTCTTGAATCGGATGATCTCGTCGATCCGCTGTTTCGCCGCTCCGATCATCCCGATACGCCAACCGGCCATGCTGTGGCTTTTGCTTAGCGAGTTCAGTTCGATGGCCACATCCATCGCCCCGTCGGCCGCAAGCAGGCTCGCCGGACGCGGGTTACGCAAGAAACTGTACGGGTTGTCATGCAGCAGCAGGATGTTATGCTTTTTCGCGAAATCCACCAGTTTTCTGAAACAAACCCTCTTGGGGTATCGCCCCAGTCGGCATGTGCGGATAATTGACGATCATCATTTTGACGCCCTGTATCCCCTGCCGTTCGATCTCGTCGAAATCGGGCATCCAGCCGGTCGCCTCGCGTAATTTGTAATCGACGCAGACCCCGCCGGCAATCGTAGCCGCCGAGCGGTAAGTCGGATAACCGGGATTCGGCACCAGCACTTTATCGCCCTTGTCCAGGTAGGTCATGCAAACGTGCATGATCCCCTCTTTCGAGCCGATCAGCGGCAGGATCTCGCTCACAGGATCGAGCGTTACGCCGTAACGATCCCGATACCAAGCGGCGAATGCGTTGCGCAGCACGGCGGCGCCTTTATAGGGTTGATAACCGTGATTCCCAGGTTTGGCCGCTTCAGCGGCAAGCGTGGCCACCACCTCCGGATGGGGAGGCTGATCGGGACTTCCGATGCCGAGGTTGATTACCTCGCGTCCGGCGGCCCGCATCTCGTCGATCTCACGCAGCTTCTTCGAGAAGTAGTACTCCTCGACGCTGCCCAGCCGTTCGGCCAGTTCCACTTTGATCGGATTCATTTTTTGCTATTTTAAAATTTACGAATGTTCTCCTCTGCGGTAAACGCCGTATACGTGCAGCTCGCGGCTCGCGCGGCGCATACGTTCGATCACTTCGTTATAATCGTCCATCGACGCGAATTCCATGTCGATATGGAACATATAGTGCCACGGTTCGCTCGGGATCGGCGACGATTGCAGCTTGGTCATGTTGATCGACGAATCCTCCATCGCCCGTAGCACTTGCAGCAGCGATCCCTGCCGGTGGTCGGTCATCAGGCACAGCGACGCCTTATCGGCCTTTTCGTCGATCGGCTGGTGGTCGGGGCGCAGAATCATAAAGCGGGTGCAGTTGTTCTTGATCGTATGGATGTCGGGAGCCAAAATTTCGAGTCCGAACAGCCGGGCCGCCAGTTCGCCGGCGATCGCGGCGGCGTTGCGCGTGCCCCGTTCGGCGATCCGGCGGGCGCTGAGCGCGGTGTCTTCGGTTTCGACCAGCTTCCAGCCGTGCGGATCGAGGAAATCGACGCACTGCAACAACGCCATCGGATGCGAGTGCACCTCTTCGATATCTTCCAACCGCACGCCGGGCAGCGCCATCAGGTTCTGCCTGATATGCAGGTAATACTCGCCGACCGCCTGCAGGCGGCTGTTATGCAGGATGCCGAGATTCGGCAGGATGCTGCCGGCGATCGAGTTCTCAATCGCCATCACGCCGCAGTCCGAGTCGCCGCTTTCGACCTGGCGAGCCACTTCGCGGAATGTCGGGCACGGCACGATCTCGATCCCTTCGCCCCAATACCGTTCGGCGACAATGTGGTGGAAACTCCCCTCGTAACCCTGTATGGCCACTTTCATCTTTCCGTTCATCTTCCTGTCTCTTTTTACATCTTCCGTATCGACAAAAATCCCGGCTCCTTTACGGACCGGGATTTTTTATTTTTCGCACAAGCACTTATCTTCGCTATCGGCAACGCAACCCCAGTCCGCTTTTGGTAAAAAGTAGAAGTAAAAATAATAACCCCAAAAAAGGCTGATTCATCGTCCCTCTGAACTGATTAGCTTGTTATACTTTATTTTTTATCTGTGCAAATGTACGATAAAAACGGGAAAAAACAAGAAAAATTTAACCGATACCGTTATTTTTTCAACCTGAAGCCCGAGCGGCCGTCCTGCGCCCCGGCCAGAGCCCCCATCGTCGTAATCGGAGCGGCAGGCAGGTTTTTGGAGTTTTGGACCCCCAGCTCACGCAACCGCTCGGTACGCCGGATCAGGTTGCCGCTGCCGGTTTTCAATTGTTTGATCGCCCGTTCGTATTTCTCCCCGGCAGCCGAAACGCTGCGCCCCAGATCGGTCAGCGTCTCGGCGAAACCGACGAATTTGTCGTACAGATTCGCCCCTTCGGTGGCGATCGCGATCGCATTCTTGTTCTGCTTGTCCCGCTTCCACAGGTCGTCGACCAATTTCAGCAACGCGAACAGGTTCGTCGGACTGCTGACGATCACCTTTTTATTATAAGCGTCGCTCCACAGCGTCGGGTCGTACTGCATCGCCAGCAAGAACGCCGGCTCGTTCGGCACGAACATAATGACGAAATCCGGCGAGTCTACGAGCGCCTGGTAACGCTTGCTGCCCAGCTCGTCGATATGACTGCGCACCGACCGCAGGTGATTCTTCACCGCGCGCGACGCTTCGTCCGGATCGGCGCTTTCGGTATAGGCGACATAAGCCGTCAGCGACACTTTCGAGTCGACGACGATCTGCTTGCGGTCGGGCAGGTTCAGGATCACGTCCGGACGCAGGTTGTTGCCCTGCAGCGTCTTTGAGGTTCTCCTGCGTAAAATAATGAATCCCCTTGACCAAGTGCGAACTATCGAGGATCGTTTCGAGAATCATTTCGCCCCAATCGCCCTGCACCTTCGAATTGCCCTTCAGCGCACGCGTCAGGTTGTTGGCCTCCTCGGACATCCGGCGGTTCATCTCGTTCAGGCTGCGAATCTCCTCTTTCAGCGAAAAACGCTGCTGCGCCTCCTTGTCGTACACTTCGTCGACCCGTTTGCGGAATCCTTCGATATTTTCCCGGAACGGCTTCAGCAACGACTCCAGCGATTCCCGGTTACTCTGCTTGAACTGCCGGCTCTTCTCCTCCAGAATGTCGTTAGCCAGATTTTTTTAAAAGCGAGACGCTGCTGCTCTGTTGCAGCGCGGCGATCTCTTCGGTGCGGCGGGCGCGCTCGCGCTCGGCTTCGGCCTGCTGATAGAGCAATTTCTCCTCGAGGGCCGCACACCGGGCCGCCCGTTCGGCGGCCTGGCGGTTCAGGTCGATCAACTGTGCGTTTTTGGCTTCATTATCCGCTTTCAACGCCTCTTCCGTCCGCGCATACCGCCTGAACGCCGGCCGGAAAGCCAACGCCGCCGCAGCGATTCCCGCAACCAATCCGATGAACAACAAACCCGCTTCGATCATTCTCCTGTCCTTTAAATTTTAGCCGGCAACGCCGGCCGCAGAACAAAAATAGCTATAAAATCATTACCTTTGTACAAATTTGACATTTACAAAACCAAAACTTCAGAAAACATGAAAAGAATCATATCCCCTTCGGTGCTCTCGGCGGACTTCGGACATTTGGCCGACGACATCGCGATGCTCGACCGCAGCGAAGCGGAATGGGTGCACATCGACGTGATGGACGGCGTATTCGTGCCGAACATTTCGTTCGGATTTCCGCTGATGCCGCCGATCCGCAAAGGAACGAAAAAGGTGCTCGACACGCACCTGATGATCGTCAATCCGGAAAAAATACATCGAACGCTTCGCCAAGGCCGGCGCGGACATCGTCACGATCCACCTCGAGGCGACCGAGGACGTGCACGGCGCGATCGCGACGATCAAAAAGGCGGGCGTCAAAGCCGGCGTTTCGATCAAGCCGAAAACGCCGGTGTCGGCAATCGTACCCTATCTCAATGAACTGGATCTGGTGCTGATCATGAGCGTCGAACCGGGCTTCGGCGGACAGTCGTTCATCGAGGGATCGACCGAGAAAGTGGCCGAACTGCGTCGGGAGATCGACCGCTGCGGGTCGCAGGCGATGATCGAGATCGACGGCGGAATCACGCTGGATAACGCCGCCGAGGTGTATGCCGCCGGATGCGACTGTTGAACGTATAGACAAACGATGATATCGGTAGACAATCTTACGGTCAGCTTCGGGGTTGGGATCTATTCAAGGAGATATCGTTTCTGATCAACCCCAAAGACCGGATCGGTCTGGTGGGCAAGAACGGAGCGGGCAAGTCGACGATGCTGAAAGTGCTGATCGGAGAACAGCCGCCCTCGTCGGGAACCGTTTCGCGCAACGGCGACTGCACGGTAGGCTACCTCCCGCAACAGATGAAGGTGGCCGACACGACCACGCTGTTCGCCGAAACCGAATCGGCCTTTTCGGGAAGTGATCGGACTCGAACGCGAAATCGAGCAACTGAACCGGGAGATCGCCGAGCGGACGGACTACGAAAGCGAGGGGTACGAAAAGCTGCTGCACCGGTTGAACGATGCGACCGACCGCTTTCACATTCTCGGCGGGATGAACCGCGAGGAGGAGGTCGAAAAGACGCTGCTCGGACTGGGCTTCCAACGAAGCGACTTCGGACGGGCGACCAGCGAGTTCAGCGGCGGATGGCGGATGCGCATCGAACTGGCGAAGCTGCTGCTTCGCCGGCCGTCGGTATTCCTGCTCGACGAACCCACGAATCACCTCGACATCGAGAGCATCGGATGGCTCGAAAACTACCTGAAGGAGTACAACGGCGCGGTCGTGCTGATTTCGCACGACCGCGCATTCCTCGATAACGTCACCACGCGGACGATCGAAATATCGCTCGGCAAGGTGTACGACTACCGCGTGCCGTACAGCCGGTACGTCGAGCTGCGGCGCGAACGGCGCGAGCAGCAGATGGCGGCCTACGTGAACCAGCAAAAGATGATCGAACAGACCGAAGACTTCATCGAACGCTTCCGTTACAAGCCGACCAAATCGAACCAGGTGCAGTCGCGCATCAAGCAACTCGAAAAGATCGAACGGATCGAAGTGGACGAGGAGGACCTCAGCCGGCTGAATATCAAGTTCCCGCCTGCACCGCGCTCGGGACAGATCGTCGTGGAAGCGAAAGACGCCGGCAAAAGTTTCGGCGAAAAGCACGTTTTTCGGGCGCGACGTTCACGATCGAACGCGGACAGAAAGTGGCGCTGGTCGGCCGCAATGGCGAAGGGAAAACCACGTTCGCGCGGATGGCGATCGGGCAACTGGAGCCGACCGAAGGCAGCGTCCGCATCGGACACAACGTCCGCATCGGCTACTACGCACAAAATCAGGACGACCTGATGAACGGCGATTTCA
>VOFD01001450.1_pt1 | contig 17718 bp, 26 predicted proteins | sample 5384101 | NCBI WGS metagenome assembly VOFD01 (sample SAMN12384723, study PRJNA508395) | human gut metagenome | isolation source: healthy gut C | host: Homo sapiens
ACAGAAGATTGTACAGGCATATGAGGAATACGAGAAAAAGCAGCGCCCGGAAAGAGCGCCGCGCGTGAAAATGTACGCCGGGAACCGGCGGGAGGCGGAAGATGACGATTTATATGGAAAAGGAATGCGGCAGAGAACTTCCGTTTGACTGGGAGGCTGCTGCGAAAGAGGTTGTAGAGGCTGTGCTGGACTATGCGGAGTGTCCGTATGAGGCGGAGGTTTCCGTCACGCTCACGGACGATGCTGAAATCCGCGTGATCAATCGCGAGCAGCGCGGGATCGACGCTTCCACCGACGTGCTCTCCTTTCCGATGGTCGACTATGAGATACCGGGAAATTTTTGATTTTCTGGAGGATGAGCCTGCGGACTGCTTTCATCCGGAGAGCGGCGAACTGATGCTTGGCGACATCGTGATCTCGCTCGACCATGTATACGCGCAGGCCAGGCAGTACGGTCATTCCCTGCTGCGCGAGTACGCATTTCTGATCGCGCACAGTATGTTCCATCTGATCGGCTACGACCACATGACGCCGGAGGAAGCGGCGGAAATGGAAGAAAAGCAGCGGGAGGTTCTGGAAAGACTGAATATCACGAGGGATTAAACATAATTTTTTAAGGAGGAAGTATCATGAAAAAGAAAATTTTCACAGCAATGGCAGCGCTTGGCATCTCGGCAGTCTGCATGTTCGGAACAACGGCAGGAGCTGAGGATTCCTTCAATCCGTCCTGGCGGAAACTCCCACGCGCAGCGGGGCGCTCCTGGAGACGCCGGACGCAAACGGGCAGGTGCGAAGCTTCCTTACCGGAAAGCTGACGGACGCATCCATCGCGCAGGTCCGCCCGATGTCGGTGATGATCAACAACATTATCGACGCGATGCCGCAGGCAGGCATTTCAGGGCCGATGTGGTATATGAGGCGCCGGTGGAAGGGGAGATCACGCGTCTCCTTGCGATTTTTGAGGACTATGCAGATCTGGAAAAAATAGGGCCGGTGAGAAGCTGCCGCGACTATTTCATCGACTTTGCGATGGAATTTGACGCGATCTACACGCATTACGGACAGGCGGTTTATGCCTATGATCTCCTGAATTCTCGATATGCTGAACAACATCAGCGGTCTGCAGTACCAGGACGGCGTCGGCGAGATTTACGGCTACGCCGGAGAAGATATTTTCTACCGCACGGATGATCGTCCGGCTCCGCACAACGCCTACACCAGCTACAGCGGACTGATGACGGCGGTTGAGCGCAACGGCTACAGTATGCAGTATGCGGACGATTACAGCGGACATTTTCTGTTTGCGGAGGACGGTGAGCGCGTTTCCTACACAGACGGCACAGCTGCCTACATCCGTCCGAGCCTTTACAGCAATAATCCGTACTTTGAGTATGACGCCGCGAGCGGGCTTTACATGCGCTTCCAGTACGGCGATCAGCAGATCGACGAGCTGACCGGCAGCCAGCTCGGATACGACAATGTAATCATCCAGTACTGCCCGGTGCGCGCGTATGACGACAACGGCTACATTGATATCGACACCCATTCCGGCGGTTCGGCAATTCTGTTTACGAACGGCACCTACCAGAATGCCACCTGGAGCAAGGACAGTAACTACGGCGTTACCAGATATTACGACGCTTCCGGAAATCAGCTGAAGATCAACCAGGGCAAGACCTGGATCTGCATTGTACAGGATACGAAAACGGTGACACACTGATCCAGTGATCGCCGCGCGGGAGGAAACAGGCAAGTGGAAAGTAAGAAAAACAAATCAAATTTTTTAGTGCAGGGAACAATCCTGGCGGTCGCCGCGATCGTTGCGAAAATTATCGGTATGATCTACCGCATCCCGCTTTCCCGGATTCTGGGGACGAGGCGTACTCTTATTATGGAACGGCAAACGAGATTTACACGATCCTGCTCATGATCTCCACCTTCAGCCTGCCGCTTGCGGTGTCAAAGATGGTATCGGAAAAGGTCCATCTCGGCGAGTGGAAAAATGCACAGAAAATTTTCCGCTGTTCCATGAAATTCGCGCTCGTGAGCGGGGCAGTTATGTCGATTCTCTGCTTCCTGCTTGCCGACGTTATTACCGGGACCATTATGAAGGTGGGAAGCGCAGCCTACGCGCTGCGCGTGCTTTCCATCGCGATTTTTCTGTTCGCGATCACCGGCGTACTGCGCGGATTTTTCCAGGGACATGAGACGATGGTCCCGACCGCCGTTTCGCAGGTGATCGAGCAGATCGTCCACGCGGTGGTTTCCATCGTGCTGGCGGCTGCTCTTTTTAAACTACGGGCGCTCCCTTACCGGCAAGGATGAGACGTATGCCTCCGCGCTCGGCGCGGCGGGCGCAACGGCGGGCACGGTTGCCGGCGTTTTAGTGGCGCTCATCATGCTGCTTGTCGTGTACGTCTCCTTCCAGAAATCGTACCGCAGGCGGATGAAAAGCGATACGACAAAGCATCTGGAATCTGACCGAGATATTTATTATGCGATCATCATGACGATCCTCCCGGTTATTCTGAGCACGCTGCTTTTACAACATCAGTCCGTCGCTTGATCAGGGAATCTTTAACAACATTCTGGCGGCGCAGGGCTACACCAGCCAGCAGTACAATACCATTTACGGTATCTATTTAAGCAAATACCGCGTTCTGATGAATGTACCGCTTGCGCTTGCTTCGAGCCTTTCGCCCTCAGTGGTGCCTACGCTCACCGCCGCGATGGTGGACGGAAATTATAAGGACGCGCGCTTAAAGGTGCGCTCTACCATGCGCTACACTATGATCCTCACGATCCCGTGCGCAGTCGGCATGGCGGCGCTCGCGCATCCGATCATGGCGCTGATTTATAACGACTGGCGCGCGCTTCCGGCAGGCATCATGCAGGCAGGTGCACTGATGATCGTGCTTTTCGCGATCTCCACGCTTTCTACCGCTGTGCTGCAGGGCATCGGACGCATGAAGGAACCGGTGATCAACACCGCGATCTCTTGTCATCCACGTGATCGTGCTTGTCGTTCTGCTCAAGCAGTTCCGGCTGAATATTTACGGTGTTGTCTATGCGAACACGCTGTTCGCCTTTATCATCTGTATTCTGAATGGACTTTGCATTAAGCGTCACCTGCGCTACCGTCAGGAGCTGCGCAAGACGTTCCTGATCCCGCTGATCGCGTCGGCGGTGATGGGCGTTGCCGCATATCTGATCCACTATGCGATCAACAGTCTGATGAACATCCTGTTCGTGGACTGGGCATCAAACATGGTCGCAACCATCATTGCGATCCTTGCGGGCGCGACGGTCTACGTATTTCTGCTGATTAAGCTGCGGGGCATCCGTGAGAGTGAGATCGCAAACCTTCCAAAAGGAGAGCTGATGGTGCGCATACTGCACAAAATCCATTTCCTGTAAAGACTACAACGACTATCAGAAAAGGCAGGAAGAAACTGTGGACTACAGAGAACGCTTAAAAGAAAAAAAACGGATCATCATCAAAATCGGCTCGTCCTCGCTTACCCATGCAGCGACCGGGGCGCCCGATCTTACAAAGCTGGAAATTCTTGTGCGTGAGGGTGTGCAACCTGCGCAACATGGGCAAGGAGGTAATTCTTGTATCCTCCGGCGCGATCGCCGTGGGGCGCAGCGCCATCGGCATCAAAGAACGCCCGGACAGAGTGGACGTCCAGCAGGCGTGCGCGGCGATCGGACAGGCAAAGCTGATGATGATCTATCAGAAGCTTTTTGCGGAGTACGGGCATATGGCGGCGCAGGTTCTGATGACGAAATATACCATGACCGACCCCGTCAGCAGGCAGAACGCTTTTAACACGTTCCGAGAGCTTTTATATCTCGGAGCGGTTCCGATCGTAAATGAGAATGACACGGTGGCGACCTACGAGATCCAGTTTGGCGACAACGATATGCTCTCGGCGCTGGTGGCATCGCTGACGGAGGCGGACCTTCTGATCCTGCTTTCCGATATCGACGGCCTGTTCACCGACGATCCGCACAGCAATCCGGACGCGCGCTTCATCAGTCTGGTAGAAAATCTGGACGAAATTTTTTTTCAGATGGGAAAAATACCAGCAGCAGCGGCGTCGGTACCGGCGGCATGAGCGCGAAGCTGGCGGCGGCAGGATCGCCACCTCATCGGGCGCGGATATGGTTATCGCAAACGGCGCCGATTTTCACATTATACATAAGATCCTGGAGGGCAGGGAGCTAGGCACATTATTTGCCGGAAAAAAGATCCCTGGTTCTCCCTGGTGGATTATCTTGGAAGAGATCATCACTAAATAAAGGGAGACGGCTATGGGCATCACAGACGAAAAGATTGCAAGGATCAACGAGCTTGCGCGCAAATCAAAGGCGGAAGGGCTGACAGAGAAGGAGCGCATGGAGCAGGCGGCGCTCCGTCAGGAATATATCGCCGCGATCCGCACGAATCTGCGCGGTCAGCTTGACAATATCAACATCCAGGAAAAGGATGGCAGCATCACCAACCTGGGGAAAAAATACGGAGCGCGGTCGGACTATGGAAAAAAAAGGAAATTAGAAAAGTAGTTTTGGAAGACGACGGAGGCAGATCCCCGGAAAATGCTGGCAGACAGTGAAATTATCTGCAAAAAAGTAATGGAGACAGAAGCGTTTCAGAATGCTTCTGCCGTTTACGTTTATATGGACTGTAAGGGAGAGGTGTGCATAAGGCCTCTCCTTGAAACTGCCTGGAGGCTTGGCAAAAAGACGGCGGCTCCGCGCGTGACGGGACCGGGAGAGATGCGCTATTATTATATTTCTTCCTACGACGACCTTGCTCCTGGCTATTATCAGATACCGGAGCCGGTCACGCAGGAGGAGGCGCACGATGAGACGGCGCTTCTGATCGTTCCGGGCGTGGCATTTGACAAAAACCGGCACCGCTGCGGCTACGGACAGGGCTTTTACGACCGTTACCTCGCCGCCCACACCAGCCACCCGACGATCGCACTTGCCTTCGATTTTCAGATCATGGAGGAGGTGCCGGCAGACGCGTTTGACAGACTGCCGCAAATACTGATTACCGAGAAGGAGGTATTTCAATGAAGCTTTCACTGAATGAGATTGAATGCGGGCAAAGGCGGCAGAGCAGCCGCTGCGCACGCTCGGACGCACGACAAAGGACGCCGCACTTTTAAAGGCGGCGGAGGAGCTGATCGCAAAGACGACATACTGCTCGCAGCAAATGAACAGGATATCAGAAAGGGCGAGGAGAACGGTATGCGGCCGGGCATGATCGACCGCCTGCGCCTGACGCCGGAGCGCATTTTTAGGCATGGCGGAGGGGCTTCGGCAGCTCGCCGGGATGGATGACCCCATCGGGGAGGTCATCGGCATGAAACGCCGCCCGAACGGACTGCTGATCGGGCAGCAGCGCGTTCCGCTCGGCGTGATCGGCATTATCTACGAATCACGCCCGAACGTAACTGCGGACGCCTTCGGGCTGTGCTTTAAGGCGGGAAACGCCGTTATCTTAAAGGGCGGCAGCGACGCGCTGCATTCGAATATCGCCATTGTGCAGGTCATCCGTGACGCGCTTGCCTCCTGCAGCGTAACGCCGGATGCGATCCAGCTCATTGAGGATACCGACCGCGAGACGACCGCCGCATTTATGAAGCTGAATGAATACGTGGATGTGCTGATCCCGCGCGGCGGAGCAGGACTGATCAGGGCGGTGGTAAACAACAGCACGATTCCCGTCATCGAGACCGGCACCGGCAACTGCCACGTCTACGTGGACGAGAGCGCCGATCTTACGATGGCGGTCGATATCATTTTCAACGCAAAAAACGCAGCGCGTGGGCGTGTGCAACGCCTGCGAGTCGCTTGTCGTGCATGAGCACGTTCTTGATAAGCTGCTTCCGGCCCTGAAAGCACGTCTTGATGAAAAACAGGTGGAGCTGCGCGGCGACGCGCCGGTCTGCCAGGTGTTATCCGACGCAAAAGCGGCGACGGAGGAGGACTGGGGCACGGAATACCTCGACTATATTCTCTCCATCAAGACTGTTTCTTCGCTCGATGAGGCAATCGCGCACATCAACCGCTACAATACAGGGCATTCCGAGGCGATCATCACGCAGGATTATGCGAATGCACAGCGTTTTTTAAATGAGATCGATGCGGCAGCGGTGTATGTCAACGCTTCCACGCGCTTCACGGACGGCTTTGAATTCGGCTTTGGCGCAGAGATCGGCATCAGCACGCAGAAGCTTCACGCGCGTGGACCGATGGGACTTCTTGCGCTCACCTCGACGAAATATATTATCTACGGAAACGGACAGGTGCGCCCATAGCCGCGTGTATGTACCGGTTGATACGAACGCACGGAAAAAGCTTTACTGCAGTTTAGAAAGGGACAGAAAATCAGAAAAGAATGTACAATAAAATCAATCTGGATGAAATAAATTTAACACAGGAACCGCCTGCCGCAGAACCGGAGAGACAATACTACTTTATGGCAAAATGCCGTGCGCTTGTGCAGTCGCTTTCCGAAAGGCTTGGCAGGCAGGCGACGGCGTGCACAAAAAACCTCCGGCTGCCAGATGAACGCCCGGGACAGCGAAAAGCTTGCCGGGATCCTGGAGCTTGTCGGCTATGAGATCACAGAGGATGAACACGCGGATCTTGTCATTTACAACACCTGCACGGTGCGCGAAAATGCCAATTTAAAGGTGTACGGCAGGCTTGGGCGTCCTCGGAAATATGAAGAAAAAGCAGCCGCACAAGCTGATCGCGCTCTGCGGCTGTATGATGCAGGAGCCGACAGTGGTCGAGAAGATCCGCAAAAGCTACCGCTTTGTAGACCTGGTGTTCGGCACGCATAATATTTATAAATTCGCAGAGCTGCTTGCAAACTGCCTGGAACGGGGAAGGCATGATCATCGACGTCTGGAAGGACACGGATAAAATCGTGGAAAACCTTCCGGTGGAGCGAAAATATCCTTTCAAATCCGGGGTAAACATCATGTTTGGCTGCAACAATTTCTGCAGCTACTGCATCGTGCCGTATGTGCGCGGACGGGAGCGCAGCCGCGAACCGCGGGAAATCCTGCGCGAGATCGAGCGCCTTGCCGCCGATGGGGTGGTGGAGGTGATGCTGCTGGGACAGAACGTCAACTCCTATGGAAAAAATCTGCCGGAGCCGATGAGCTTTGCGCAGCTTCTCAGAGAGGCAGAAAAATCGACGGGCATTGAGCGCATCCGCTTTATGACGTCGCATCCCGAAGGATCTATCCGACGAGCTGATCGAGGTGATGGCGTCGTCGAAGAAGATCTGCCGCCATCTTGCACCTGCCGCTGCAATCAGGCAGCAGCCGTATTTTAAAGATCATGAACCGCAGATACACGAAAGAGCAGTACCTTGCCCTGGTGGAAAAGCTGCGCCGTGCAATCCCGGATATTTCTCTGACGACAGATATTATCGTGGGATTTCCGGGTGAGACGGAAGAAGATTTCGAGGAGACGCTCGACGTTGTGCGCCGGGCGCGCTATGACAGCGCTTTCACCTTCATCTACTCGAAACGCACCGGAACGCCTGCCGCAGCCATGGAAAACCAGGTGCCGGAGGCGGTTGTAAAAGGGAGCGCTTTGACCGCCTGCTCACACTTGTGCAGGACATCTCGAAGCAGATGGCGGAAAGACTGACCGGACAGACGCTGCCGGTGCTGGTCGAGGAAATCAACAGCCAGGACGCCTCCCTTGTGACCGGCAGGCTCTCAAACAATCTGCTGGTGCATTTTCCGGGCGGTGCGGATCTGATCGGACAGATCGTGGATGTGCGCCTTCTGGAATGCAAGGGCTTTTTACTATATAGGAGAGAGGTACTAACGTGGAACAAAGTGACACCAATGATGCAGCAGTACCTGGAAACGAAGAAAAATTATCCGGACTGTATCTTATTTTACCGGCTCGGCGATTTTTACGAGATGTTTTTTGATGATGCGCTGGTCGCGTCAAAGGAACTGGAAATCACGCTGACCGGCAAAAACTGCGGGATGGAGGAGCGCGCGCCGATGTGCGGCATCCCCTATCATGCCGTGGACAATTATTTAAACAAGCTGGTCTCAAAGGGCTATAAGGTCGCGATCTGTGAGCAGATGGAGGATCCGAAGCAGGCAAAGGGTATTGTAAAGCGCGACGTGATCCGCATCGTCACGCCTGGCACAAACTTAGACAACCTCGCCCTGGACGAGACGAGGAACAACTATCTGATGTGCATCGTCTGCATGGCGGATAAATTCGGCGTTTCCATCGCCGATATCTCAACGGGCGCCTATCTGGTGACGGAGCTGGATTCGTCGCGCAAGCTTACGGATGAAATTTTCAAATTTTCCCCAAAGGAGATCATCTGCACGCAGGCGCTCCTGATGAGCGGCGTCGATGTGGAGGATTTAAAGGAGCGGCTCGGCATCGCCGTCTACGCTGGAGGACTGGTATTTTGACGATGATCTCTGCCGACAGGCGCTGAAAAAGCATTTCCGGACGGAAAGCCTCGACGGACTGGGGCTTGGCGATTTTAACTGCGGTGTGATCGCGGCAGGCGCGCTTTTGCAGTATCTGATCGAAACGCAGAAGACGTCCATCAGCAATCTGACAAAGCTTACGCCCTACACCAGTGGGAAATATATGGTGCTTGACAGTTCTACCAGGCGCAACCTGGAGCTTTGCGAAACCCTGCGTGAAAAAGCAGAAGCGCGGCTCCCTGCTCTGGGTACTTGACAAGACAAAGACGGCGATGGGCGCGCGTCTGCTGCGCAGCTTTATCGAACAGCCTCTCATCGACATCGACGAGATCGAGCGCCGCCAGGAGGCGGTTGCAGAGCTGAAGGCGAATGCGATCGCGCGTGAGGAGATCCGCGAATACTTAAATCCGGTGTATGACCTGGAGCGTCTGATCAGCAAGATCAGCTACCAGACGGCTAATCCGCGCGATCTGATCGCGTTTAAAAGCTCGCTTTCCATGCTGCCGCATATCAGATACATTATGGGCGATTTTTAAGAGCAGTCTTCTTTGCAATGTGCGCGATGATATTGACGTGCTGGAGGACCTCTGTGAGCTGGTGGAGCGCGCGATTATCGAGGAAACCGCCGATCTCTATTCGCGACGGCAATCTGATCCGCGACGGATTTCACGAGGAGGTGGACCGTCTGCGCCAGGCAAAGACGGAAGGGAAAAACCTGGCTTGCCGATCTGGAGGCGAAGGAGCGCGAAAAGACCGGCATCAAAAAAAATATGAAGATCAAGTACAACCGGGTGTTTGGCTATTACCTGGAGGTCACCAACTCCTATAAGGATCTGGTGCCGGATTATTATACAAGAAAGCAGACGCTCGCGAACGCCGAGCGCTATATCACGCCGGAGCTGAAGGAACTGGAGGATATCATCCTCGGGGCGGAGGATCGTCTCGTTTCGCTGGAATACGAGTTATTCTGCGAGGTGCGCGATAAGATTGCCGGGAGATCCTCCGCATTCAGAAGACGGCAAAGGCGATCGCCGGGATCGACGTTTTCGCGTCGCTGGCGCTGGTTGCCGAGCAGAATAACTATGTCCGCCCGAAGATGAACAGCCGCGGGCTGATCCAGATCCATGACGGACGTCATCCGGTCGTGGAAAAATGATAAAGAACGATATGTTTATCGCAAACGATACGCTCCTGGACAACCACAAAAACCGTATTTCCATTATCACGGGGCCGAACATGGCGGGAAAATCCACCTATATGCGCCAGACGGCGCTGATCGTGCTGATGGCGCAGATCGGATCGTTCGTGCCGGCGTCGGATGCAAAGATCGGCATTGTCGACCGTATCTTTACACGCGTGGGGGCATCGGACGACCTCGCCTCCGGGCAGAGTACCTTTATGGTGGAGATGACGGAGGTGGCAAACATCCTGCGCAACGCGACGGCGGACAGTCTGCTCGTGCTTGATGAAATCGGGCGCGGCACAAGCACCTATGACGGGCTGAGCATCGCCTGGGCGGTGGTGGAGCATATCAGCAACCCGAACCTCCTGGGTGCCAAGACACTTTTTGCTACACATTATCATGAACTGACAGAGCTGGAAGGCAAGCTGCCGGGGGTACATAATTACTGCATCGCCGTGAAGGAGCAGGGAGACGACATCGTGTTCCTGCGCAAGATCGTAAAGGGCGGCGCGGACAAAAGCTACGGCATCCAGGTGGCAAAGCTTGCCGGCGTGCCGGACAGCATCATCGAGCGCGCGAAGGAGCTGGTGCAGGAGCTGAGCGACGCCGATATCACAGAAGCGGTGCACGAGGCGAAAACCGAGGGAAAGACTGCAAAGCCGAAAAAGAAAAAAATATGACCAGGTCGATCTCGACCAGATGACCTTATTCGATACGGTAAGCGACGAGGACGTTCTGAACGAGCTAAAGGAAATCGAGATATCCACCCTGACGCCGATCGAGGCACTGAATGTGCTGAACCGGCTGCAGAGCAGATTAAAGAACCGCTGGTAGGGGATCCACAAAAGAAAATGGAGCATGATTCATTATGAGAGAAATTGCAGTGCTCGATGAGCAGACAATTGACAAAATAGCAGCCGGAGAGGTGATCGAGCGCCCGGCTTCCATCGTGAAGGAGCTGGTGGAGAATGCGATCGACGCCGGCGCGAACGCCGTCACGGTGGAGATCCGGGACGGCGGCATCTCCCTTATCCGTATCACTGACAACGGCTCCGGCATCGAGGCAAAGCAGGTGCCGGTTGCATTCCTGCGCCACGCGACCAGCAAGATCCGCAAGGCGGACGATCTTCTGGATGTCGCTTCGCTTGGGTTCCGCGGCGAGGCTCTTTCCAGCATTGCGGCGGTCTGCCAGGTGGAGCTGATCACGAAGACGGCGGATAGTCTGACCGGCGTGCGTTATCTGATCGAGGGCGGCAAAGAGAAAAGCCTGGAGGAGATCGGCGCACCCGACGGAACGACGTTTCTGGTGCGCAACATCTTTTACAATACCCCGGCGCGGAAAAAATTTCTGAAAACGGCGCAGACCGAGGCAGGTTATATCAGCGACATGGTGGAGCATATCGCGCTCTCGCACCCGGAGGTTTCGTTTAAGTTTATCTCCAACAACCAGACAAAGCTTCATACCTCAGGGAATCATCAGCTAAAGGATATCATCTATCATGTCTACGGGCGCGATATCGCGGCGAATCTGATCGAGGTGGACGCCGGAAATGATTCTGTCCGCATAAACGGCTTTATCGGAAAGCCGGTGATCTCCAGAGGCAACCGCAACTACGAAAATTACTTTGTAAACGGGCGTTATATCCGCAGCAGCATCATCGCAAAGGCGATCGAGGACGCTTATCATACGTTTATGATGAAGCATAAATATCCGTTTTACGGTACTGCACTTTACGATTGACGGAAATCTGCTGGATGTCAACGTGCATCCGACAAAAATGGAGCTGCGCTTCGCGGAAAATGAACGCATGTATCAGCTTGTCTATGAAACAGTGCGCGGCGCGCTTTCCCACCGGGAGATGATCGTGCAGGTGGGTGTCGGCAAGGATGAGCCTCAGAAAAAAAGAAGAGCCGAAAGGCAGGATCCCCGTGGCAGAGCCATTTGAGACGATGCGGCGCAGAATGGAGCAGACAGACTCCCAGGTGCGCGAGCGCCCGGCATATACGACAAATGTGCCTGCAGACAATGTTCCGCCTTCACCGGAAGCAAAAAGACAGAGCGTCCCCTGCCCGATCCGGCGCCGCAGACGGGACAGGAGACACTGCAGACAGAGCGCACAATTCCCAGGCTCGTTCCCGGTTTTCTGCGCGGCCAGAGCAGCGCCGGTATCGGATGTACCGGCAGCAATGACGGCGCCCGCTGTGGCAGAAACGACGATAACGCCGGTACCGGAGACTCCGGTAAATTCTCCTGAAAATGCGGAAGCAATCTCCGGGGATATCCCGGGTGGGAGAAGCTGCGCGATCAATCCGCAGCCATGCCGACTTAAAAGGCGAACAGATTAGCCTTTTCGAGGATAAGCTGCTCTCGAAGGAGCATGTAAAAGAGCATCGCATCATTGGGCAGGTGTTTGACACTTACTGGATCGTACAGTTCCAGGACAAGCTGTTTCTGATCGACCAGCACGCGGCGCACGAAAAGGTTCTCTACGAGCGCATGAAAAAATCTATGGCGAACCGCGAATTTACCTCGCAGATTTTAAATCCGCCGATCATCCTCACCTTGAATATGGCGGAGGCGGCGCTGCTTGAGAAATACCGGGAGCGCTTTAACGAGATCGGCTTTGAGATCGAGGAATTCGGCGGGCGTGAATATGCTCTGCGCGCCGTTCCCGATAATCTGTTCGGGCTTGCCGATAAGGAGCTGTTTCTGGAAATGCTGGACGGGCTTGCCGCGCAGACGGATGCACTCAGCATTGAAACGATCGATGACAAGATCGCGACCATGTCCTGCAAGGCGGCGGTGAAGGGAAATTCACGTCTGTCAACGGCAGAGATCCACGCGCTCATCGACGAGCTGCTTACTCTGGAAAATCCCTACAACTGCCCGCACGGCAGACCAACCATCATCTCCATGTCGAAATATGACCTGGAGAAAAGTTTAAAAGGATTGTTTAGTATGAACAAAAAAACCGTTACTGATCCTCACCGGTCCGACGGCGGTCGGCAAAAAACGGCGCTGTCCATTGCGCTGGCAAAGGCGGTCGGCGGCGAGATCATTTCCGCAGATTCCATGCAGGTGTACAGAGGCATGGACATTGGATCGGCAAAAATCACCCGCGAAGAGATGGACGGTGTGCCGCATTATCTGATCGACGAGCTGGAGCCGGAGGAGGAATTTCACGTTGTCCGTTTCCAGGAGCTTGCAAAAAAATATATGGAGCAGATTTACGCAAAGGGGAAGATCCCGATTCTGGTCGGCGGCACCGGCTTTACATCCAGGCGGTGCTTTACGACATTGACTTTTACACAGAATGAAGGCGATGGCAGCTACCGCAGGAGCTGGAGCTGCTTGCAAAAAGGAAAAGGGAAACGAATATCTTCATGCGATGCTCGTCTCCGTGGACGAAAAGGCGGCGCAGGAAATCCACGCAAACAATGTAAAGCGCGTGATCCGCGCCCTGGAATTTTATCATGAAAGCGGAAGTCCTATCTCTGCGCACAACGAGGCGCAGCGGCATAAGGAATCCCCCCTACAACGCCGCCTATTTCGTGCTGAACGAAAACCGGCAGACGCTTTATGCGCGGATCGACCGGCGCGTGGATGAAATGCTGGAAAATGGTCTGCTGGACGAGGTACGCGCCCTGAAAACGCGCGGCTGCACCGCCAAAAATGGTCTCCATGCAGGGACTCGGCTATAAGGAAATGCTGGATTATCTGGACGGTAACTGCACCTATGAGGAAGCGGTTTACCGCCTGAAGCGCGACACGCGTCATTTTGCGAAGCGCCAGATCACCTGGTTCAAGCGTGCGCGCGACGTCATCTGGCTGCAAAAGAGGATTTTGGCGGAAGCGGGGAGATCCTCGCCTATATGCTGGATTTTATAGAACATCAGAGAGGAATAGCATTATGTCACAAAATGCAATAGAAGAAATGTATGCGGAGCTTGGCATCAGCCGCCAGGTATTCGCTTTCGGACAGAAAATTGAGTCAGGAGCTGCTTCCACGGTTTGCCAAAATACAGAGAAACCGCGGAATATAATCAGTTAAAGGTAGTGCGTGCCATGCAGAAGTGCCGCGTCAGCGCGGGAATGCTTCCAGTCCGGTACCGGCTACGGCTACAACGATATCGGGCGCGACACCCTGGAAGAGGTTTACGCAAACGTGTTTCACACCGAAGCGGCGCTCGTGCGCGCACAGATCACCTGCGGAACGCATGCGCTCGCCGTGGCGCTCGCCGGAAACCTGCGCCCCGGCGACGAGCTTTTTGTCCATCTCCGGCAAACCCTACGACACGCTTGAGGAGGTGATCGGTATCCGCCCCTCAAATGGCTCGCTGGCTGAATACGGCGTCAGCTACCGCCAGGTGGATCTGCTCGCGGACGGAAGCTTCGATTTTGACGGCATCCGGGCGGCGATCCGCCGAATACAAAGCTGGTGGAAATCCAGCGATCCAAGGGCTATCAGACGCGCCCGACGCTCTCTGTGCAGGCGATCGCGGAGGCGATCCGGTTTGTGAAGGACGTCAATCCCGACATTCTGATCCTGGTGGATAATTGCTACGGGGAATTTGTTGAGGAGGAAGAACCGAGCGATTTCGGAGCCGATATGGTAGTCGGCGCTCTGATCAAAAACCCCGGCGGCGGGCTTGCGCCGATCGGCGGCTACATTGCAGGCACGAAAAAATGTATCGAAAATGCGGCGTACCGCCTGACCTCTCCCGGTCTCGGACGCGAGGTGGGCGCGTCGCTTGGCGTAAACCGCGACTTTTTCCAGGGACTTTTTCTGGCGCCGACCGTAGTGGCGGGCGCGCTCAAGGGTGCGATCTTTGCTGCAAATATCTACGAACGCCTGGGCTTTTAAGGTTGTGCCGAACGGCACGGAGGACCGCCATGACATTATCCAGGCGGTAGAATTTCGGCACGCCGGAGGGACTGGTTGCTTTCTGCGAAGGCATTCAGTTTGCCGCCCTGTGGACAGCTACGTCACGCCGGAACCGTGGGCGATGCCGGGCTACGACAGCGACGTTATCATGGCGGCCGGCGCCTTTATCCAGGGTTCTTCGATCGAGCTGAGTGCCGACGGACCGTTAAAACCCCCGTATGCCGCTTATTTCCAGGGCGGACTTACCTGGGAGCACGCAAAGCTCGGCATTCTGCGCTCTGCAGCAGCCTTGTGGAGAAGGGCATTGTTTCTCTGGAGGAACTATGAAAAAAATAATCGTGATCGGCGCCGGAGCCTCCGGTATGCTTGCCGCGATCACTGCGGCGCGGCAGGGGCTTCGGTTACCCTTTTAGAGGGGATGGAAAAGCCTGGAAAAAAATTGCTCATCACCGGAAGCGGCCGCTGCAATCTTTACCAATCTGCGGCAGGAGAGCACATGCTACCGCGGAGCGGACGCCGAATTTGTCGGGAACGTTCTTAAGCAATTCACTGTCTCTGATACGCTCTCTTTTTTCCGGGAAATCGGGCTGCTGACAATCGCGCGCGACGGCTACGTTTATCCGTCACCGGGCAGGCATCCTCCGTGCTGGAAGTGCTGCTGCTGGAGATAAAGCGTCTCGGTGTAAAACTGAAATGTACGGAGAAGGTGCTCTCTATCGAAAAAAAACATGCTTTTCCGTGTGCGGACCGCCGGGTGGACATATGAGGCGGACGCGGTGATCCTTGCCGCCGGTTCTAAGGCGGCTCCTGCTACCGGTTCCGACGGAAGCGGCTATGCGCTGCAAAGAAGTGCGGTCACTCACTTGTGACGCCGCGGGAAGCGCTCGTTCCGCTCACTATCCGTGAGAGCTGGATAAAAAAACTTTCCGGACTTCGAATGCAGGCGGCCGTCACCTTAGAGGGACACACTGAAAAAGGAGAGCTGCAGTGGACGGACACCGGTATCTCCGGCATCGTCGTTTTCAGCTCAGCCGCTTCGCGGTGCGCGCGCTTGCAGAGCGCCCGGGCGTGACTGGCGGAAAAACAAAAAGCGTCCCCGTGCAGCTTGACCTGCTCCCTTCTGTTTCTGCTGAGGAATTGTTTAACCATTTAGCAAACCGAAAAGCACTGCAGCCGGACGGATGCAGCGCTGAGAGCCTGCTTGCCGGTGTTTTTGCGAAAAAAGCGATAGCGCCTCTTTTGCAGGCTGCCAAAATCAACCCCTCTGAAAAAGGCAGCAAAGTTAAGCGATAAGGATCTTCACCGGCTGGTAACTACCGTCAAGCAGCTTACGCTTACTGTATCCGGCAGCAGATCCTTTGAGCAGGCACAGGTCTGCCAGGGGCGGCGTATGCTGTACGGAAATACATCCGCAGACGCTGGAATCCCGGAAATGCCGGGGCTTTATATTGTCGGGGAGCTGCTTGACGTAGACGGCATCTGCGGCGGCTACAATCTCAGTGGGCGTGGGCGAGCGGCTTTGCGGCGAGGCAGGGCGGCAGCAGCCCGGCAGTCCTGCTCGCAGGAATGAAACTTTGGAAAGGAACGTACATGAATAAAATTCGTATTTCACAGATAAAGCTCCCGGTGACTTACACGGGCAGGATTTAAAGCAGGCGTCGGCAAAAGCGCTGCACATTTCTGCAGCGCAGATCAGTCGCTACCATCCGTAAGCGCTCTGTTGATGCCCGAAAAAGCCGGATATCCGTTATATTTTTTACCGTGGATGTTGAGACGGCAATGGATGCGCACGTCCTGTTGAAAAACAGAAGAGCGCTGATATTTCCCTTGCGGAGGATATTGTCTACCAGTATCCGGTGCCGGGAAGCGAGCCGCTGCCAGATCGTCCGGTAATCGCGGGCTGCGGACCTGCCGAGGGCTTTTCTGCGGACTTCTGCTGGCGCGCGGCGGCTACCGCCCGCTTATTTTAGAGCGTGGCGAGGACGTGGATACCCGCACCAAAACAGTAGAAAATTTCTGGAAAACCGGAGCGTTAAAAGAAAATTCGAACGTCCAGTTCGGCGAGGGCGGAGCCGGAACCTTCTCGGACGGCAAGCTGAACACACTTCAAAGGATCATGCCGGCAGAAACCGTTTTGTCCTGGAAACCTTTTGTGAAGGCGGGCGCCGATGCGGACATCCTCTATGTAAATAAACCGCATATCGGAACCGACGTCCTGCGCACAGTTGTGAAAAATATCCGGCAGGAGATCGAAATCACTTGGCGGCGAGGTGCGCTTTGGTCAGCAGATCACCGATTTTTCTGAAAAAAGCGGCCGGCTCACAGGCATCACGGTAAACGGCAGGGGAAACGCTGGACTGCAGCGCGTGTGCGTCCTCGCGATCGGGCACAGCGCCCGCGACACCTTTGCATTGCTGGAAAAAAGCAGATTCCCATGCAGGCAAAGGCGTTTGCGGTCGGACTGCGCATCGAGCACCCGCAGGAGATGATTGATTTCTCCCAATATGGCTTGCGGTTTGGCGCCGGGCAGCTTCCGGCCGCCGACTACAAGCTCACCGGTAAGCTGAAAAACGGCAGAGGCGTGTATTCCTTCTGCATGTGTCCCGGCGGATACGTTGTCAATGCCTCCTCAGAAAAAGAATCGCTTGCCGTCAACGGCATGAGCTACCGCGCGCGTGACAGCCGAAACGCGAACAGCGCGGTCGTCGTCACCGTCACACCGGATGATTACCCGGAGAAGGGCGTGCTCGGCGGCGTACAGTTTCAGAGAAATCTGGAGCGCTTTGCATACCGTGCAGGCGAGGGAACGTGCCGGTGCAGCTTTTTGCAGACTTTCAGAAGCGGCAGAAGAGCAGCAGTCTCGGCGAGGTGGAGCCTGCCATTAAGGGAAAATGGCAGCTTGCCGACCTGCGCGCAGGACTTCCGGCTTTCCTTGCGGACTCCCTGGAGGAGGGCGTGCTGCTGTTCGATCATAAGATCAGGGGCTTTGCGCGCGGCGATGCCCTGTTTTCCGGGTGGAGAGCAGAACCTCCTCACCGGTGCGGATATTGCGCGGCGACAACTTCACCTCCCCTGCGCCGAAGGGCTTTATCCCTGCAGGGAGGGGGCGCCGGATACGCCGGAGGCATCACCTCGGCGGCGGTGG
>VOFD01002051.1_pt1 | contig 17685 bp, 24 predicted proteins | sample 5384101 | NCBI WGS metagenome assembly VOFD01 (sample SAMN12384723, study PRJNA508395) | human gut metagenome | isolation source: healthy gut C | host: Homo sapiens
AATCGCATTTATCCATGATGCTGATACCGAGGCAAAAAAGAAGGATCTGTTTGCCAAAGTCCGTACTGGGCAGGTGCGGGTGTTGTTAGGTTCGACACAGAAGATGGGCGCAGGCACGAACGTGCAGGACAGGCTGGTGGCCGTGCATCATCTGGATGTAGGTTGGCGGCCTGCGGACATGACCCAGAGAAACGGTCGTATCATCCGTCAGGGCAACCGGAACAAAGAGGTTCAGGTCTATCAGTATGTGACCGAGGGAACCTTCGACGCATATTTGTACCAGACCCTGGAGAATAAGCAGAAATTTATCTCTCAGATCATGACCTCCAAATCTCCGGTTCGTTCCTGTGACGATGTGGATGAGCAGGCTCTTTCCTATGCGGAAATCAAGGCACTTTGTGCCGGTAATCCGCTCATCAAGGAGAAGATGGACTTGGATATTGATGTAGCAAGGCTGAAAGTGCTGAAAGCGGATCACCAGAGCCAGCAGTACCGATTGGAGGATAAGCTGATGAAATATTTCCCTGCGGAGATTGAGAAAAACGCAGGGGTTTATCAAGGGCTTTCAGTCGGATATTCGGACGGTGGCGGCATCCGCTGCCGGAAGAAGGGTTCTGCGGCATGGCAGTGAATGGCGCGCAATTTACTGAAAAAGCCGAGGCCGGTGAAGCAATCCTCGCAATCTGTAAAGCCAATCAGAGTCTGGAGCCGGTGCCGCTTGGCAGCTATCGAGGTTTCAAAATGGATCTGGCATTTGACAGCTTCCAGAAAGAGTATCAGGTACTGCTGAAAGGCGAGATGACCCATCGGGTACCCATCGGCACCAGTGCTGCGGGTAATATCCAGCGTCTGGACAATGCTCTTGCCGGGATTCCTGCAAGATTGGAAAAGGCAGAACAGCAGTTGGACAGTCTTAGGAGCCAGCAGGAAGCTGCGCAGCCGAGCTTGGAAAACCGTTTCCCCAGGAGGCAGAACTGGCAGAGAAGAGCGCAAGACTGGCAGAACTGGACGCACTGCTGAATATGGATGACCGTGGAAATGATGATCCTGACCGTGAGAATACAACAGAAAAGCCGTCTGTCCTGGCAGAGCTGCGTGACCGTGCAGGGCGCATTCCGCCGATGACACATCGGGATGATGAGGAGGTGGCACTATGAGTGTTCGGGAACACTGGATCAATGTCGGGTAAATCCGGAAGAGCTGGCGAGGATTCGTGAAAAGCAGAAAGAATTGGGGATTCGCAATACCGGTGCCTATATGAGAAAGATGGCGATGGACGGGTACTGCGTAAATCTTGATTTGTCGGATGTGGCGCAGGTATCCATCCTTCTTCGCCGATGCAGCAACAACCTGAATCAGTACGCAAAACGCGCCAATGAATCTGGAAGCATCTATGCGGAGGATATCCGGGATTTGCAGAGACGGCTGGATGAACTCTGGGAGATGCAAAAGCTGATCTTAAAGAGGCTTTCTGGTATTCGATGACGGCGCAAACGTGCGGAATTTCTATTGCACATGGCACAGATGAAACAGTCTGTGTCATTACATATTTTTTGGTCTACCTGTTGACATCGTGGTGTTTGGCAAGCAGGTACGATAAAATGAAGATGAAAAGAAAAACGAAGGGGTGAAATCCATGAAGATCGTATGTTTTTTGTTGAAGCTGGTGCTGAAAATCCTGTTGCTGCCGGTTGCGTTTCTGCTGCGATTTCTATGCTTTATCTGGAATCTGCTGATGCAGCTATCCCTGTGGGTGCTTTCGCCGGTTATGCTGTTCGTTCTTGGCTGCGGCATCTATTCGGTGGTTCGGGCGAGCTGGACGGATGTGTTCCTGCTGACCCTGATTGAGATGGGGTTGTTCGCAGCTGCGGTTGGTGCGGGTGGCATTATGGAACTGATGGAGCGGCTATGTGAGCGTGTAGAGGATGTTTTGACAATTTGAGTTCAGGAGGGATTTGATGGAGATTCAGTTTATGAAAGATTATTATGATTTACGATACGAGGAAACAGATGGAGAGAATCATTTTGTGGATGAGGCAGCTTATCAGGAAAAACAGTCTGAGCAATCGAAGATGGAAGACCAGCTGATGGAAATGGTGGGCGGCAGCGAATCTAATGTGTGGAAGCTTTATGAAAGCATCATGTGCATCTATTTCGACATGGAAGAAATCATCAAGCAGGCCGTTTATTTGCAGGGAGCTTATGACCGAGAACGGATGTTAAAATGAGAATAGTGAATTGGTAAGAGCTGCCTTCGGGTAGCTCTTTTTAGATGGAGGAATAAGGAATGGCGGCTACAAGACTAATTGCGCTGCATATCAATAAAGGAAAGACGGTAGCGCAGTGTCTGGCTGACCGTACTGATTATTCTGAGAATGCAGCAAAGACGGAAGATGGAAAATACATTAGCGCGTATGCCTGTGACGCAAAGACCTGTGATGAAGAATTTCTGCTTTCTAAACGGCAGTATGAGCATATCACCGGTAGAACCCAGGCGCATGATGTGATTGCATATCAGATTCGGCAATCCTTTAAGCCCGGAGAAATCACGCCGGAGGAGGCGAACAAGGTCGGGTATGAGACAGCCATGCGATTCACCAAGGGAAAACACGCATTTATCGTGGCTACCCATGTTGATCGCGCGCACATTCATAACCACATTATTTTTAATTCAACTACATTAGACTGCACCAGAAAATTCCGAGATTTTCGCTTATCCGGTCTTGCGCTGGCAAGGCTCAGTGATATCGTCTGCCTGGAACACCGGTTGTCGGTCATTGTCCGAAAGCCCTACGGGGAGCGGAAGAAGAGAACGGAATACCCGGAGAAAAAGTCGCAGCGGGATGAAATCTGTGAGGCCATTGATGCAGCATTGGAAAGAAAGCCAAAAGACTTCCAGGAACTGATTGGAATTTTGCAGGAAGCAGGGTACGAGTATAAAGATGGAAAACAGCCTGCCTTGCGGGGGAAAGGCCACGCCAGATTTGCTCGTTTCCGTTCTCTTGGTAAAGGATATTCGGTTGAAGAACTCTGTGGAGTGATTGCCGGGAATGCGGTTCACAAAAGCAAATTTGCAGAGAAAACCCGCACAAGCGCACGGTCAGCACAGGTGCATCAGAAGGCGGAGCTGTCGTTCCTGATTGATGTCCGTGCCAAAAAATGCAGGCGGGCAAAGGCGCGGGATATGCGCGTTGGGCGAAAGTCTTTAATCTGAAGCAGATGGCGAAAGCTATGATGTTCATGGAAGAGCATGGAATCAAGAGCTATGCAGAGCTGAAAGAAAAAGCAGATGGGATTTCTGAAAAATGCGATGCGCTGCTGGAATCTGTAAAGGCAGATGAGGCACGGATGTCGGAAGTGTCGGTGCTGCGGAAGCATCTAATCAATTATGCCAAGACAAAAGATGTTTTTGCCGCGTATAAAGCATCCGGCTACAATCGAGTTCTATGAAGCCCATCGAGATATGCTGGTCTTACGCAGCGCAGCGAAAAAGGCGTTTGATGCCTATAAGAAAGAGAACGGTTCTGACAAAAAGCTCCCGCGCATCAGCGAGCTGAACACAGAGTATGCGATACTTCTGGAACGAAAGAAAAGCTCTTATGCAGAGTATCGCAAGACCAAATCGGAAATGCAGGATTGGCTTGTGGCACAGAAGATTGTGCAGGAAATCCTGAAAGAGGACGAGCAGAAGAAAGAGCAGCTGCATGAGCAGGAAGTACGGCAGGAAGAAAATAGACAAAGTAGTCGATGATGGAAAGTACGGTGCAGTGTGGGGTAATGCTCATGCTGCACCGGGCTTTTTTTGTGTGAAAAAATATTTGTGATGATGTTGCTTATTGATTGCTCTTGACTTGAATTTTGTATCTCAACATAAAAGAAGTTATAATACAGATAGAAAGTTAAATTGATGAATGGGAGGTATGCTTTGTGCCCTTACAGATTATTAGGAACGATATTACAAAAATGAGCGTTGACGCAATCGTCAATGCGGCTAACACGTCTCTTTTGGGCGGCGGCGGTGTAGACGGCTGCATTCATCGTGCCGCCGGACCGGAGCTGCTTGCAGACTGCAGTATGCTACATGGCTGCGAGACCGGCAGCGCAAAAATCACAAAGGGGTACCGTTTACCCTGCAAATATGTGATCCATGCAGTCGGCCCGCGTTGGCGGGATGGCAAGCATCGGGAACAGGAGCTTCTGGAATCCTGCTATCGGACATCTTTGAACTTGGCAAAAGAAAATGGTTGTCAGTCGATGGCCTTTCCGCTGATTTCCTCCGGCATTTACGGCTATCCGAAAGACCAGGCTCTGAAGGTTGCAGTCGATACCATCAGTACATTCCTGCTGGAAAATGAGATGATGGTCTACATCGTTATCTTTGACCGAAAGGCATATCAAATTAGCGGAAAACTGTTTGCTGATATCGCGGCGTACATAGATGACCGGTATGTGGAGGAACATACCGACAGACGGGCAGAACAGAGGCGGCGGCTCGAAGTATTGTCAGAGGAATCCTGTTTTGAAGCTGCACCTGCCCCGTTGCCGTCCGAAGCAATCTGTAAATCTTGCAGCAGTCAATCCTTGGAAGAGGCACTGGGACAGATCGATGAGAGCTTTTCGGAGATGCTGCTGCGGAAGATTGATGAACGCGGCATGACGGACGCACAGTGTTACAAGAAAGCAAATATTGACCGGAAGCTCTTCTCGAAGATCCGTTCGGATAAATTCTATAAGCCATCCAAACCTACGGTGCTGGCATTTGCCCTGGCTTTGGAACTGCCGCTTGCCCAGATGCAGGAGATGCTGGGTAAGGCAGGCTTTACCCTTTTCCCATTCGAGCAAATTTGACATCATTGTAGAATATTTTGTCGAACGGGGAAACTATAATGTGTATGAAATTAACGAGGCACTGTTTGCTCTTTGACCAGAGTCTGATCGGAGCATAAGGACAAAGAAATGTCGCTTTCCATGCGACCACTCCACAAAAAAGAAAATCGCTATACTATGGCTGTAAGGTACGAAACCTAGCAGCCATAATCTTTTGGGAGGACAAGCATATGAGAAAGAATTTAACAGAGATCGTTTTTATCTTAGACCGCAGCGGTTCCATGAGCGGACTAGAACGGGACACCATCGGCGGATTCAATTCCATGATTGAGCAGCAGAAAAAACAGAGGGCGAAGCACTGATTTCAACGGTGCTGTTTGATAATGTGAGTGAAGTCCTGCACGACCGTGTAGATGTAAAGGACATCCGACCGATGATTGACCGGGATTATACGGTTCGCGGATGCACGGCACTCTTAGATGCCATCGGCGGTGCGATCCATCACATCGGCAATATCCATAAGTACGCCCGACCGGAGGATGTCCCGGAGCATACGCTGTTTATTATCACCACAGACGGAATGGAAAATGCCAGTCGTCGGTACAACAGCGAAAAAGTGAAGCAGATGATCGAGCGGCAGAAAGCAAAATACGGGTGGGAGTTTTTGTTCCTTGGTGCCAATATTGATGCGATAGAGACCGCAAGTCATTTCGGAATCGGTGCAGATCGTGCAGTAAACTATCAGTGCGACAGTGAAGGAACTGCGTTGAATTATGAGGTGGTCAGCGAAGCAATCAGCTCTGTCCGGTGCAGTGCCCCGTTGAACGCAGACTGGAAAAAACGTATAGACGAGGATTATAAAAAACGTGGAGGCGGCAAGCACAAGTAAATTTTTTTGAAGCCGGGGTGATGATTCACTCCGGCGTTTTCTTTGGCAGGAACTGCCGTTAAAGCATCCGGAACGGATGCGCAGCCCGATGCCGCAGGCAGCGTTCTATGGGGATTGGGGAATTTCCCCAACAAGCAGAAAATCGCTTTCGTGTCACGAAAGCCCTGCTTGCAGAAGAGCAGCACTTGCGAGAAGTCACCATTATTGATTTACTTAGCAAAGCGAGTGTGCTATAATTTTATCATGAGCTTTTATAGTTGCAAGCGTTGGTATGAATAAAGAAGGCGGTATGATATGGCGGTTTCCTACAATAGATTATTCAAAATGCTTATTGATCGAAAAATGATGAAAAAGGAATTATGCGAGTTGGCAGATGTGAGCCCAAGCACGATAAGCAAAATGGGCAGAGGCGAAATAGTTTCTATGGAAGTAATTGCACGGATTTGCCTCAAACTGAATTGCACAGTAGATGACATATTAGAAATTTTACCGGATAGTCCAGATTATGGGACGGACGAAAAGATAAAATAAGATTGATTGGACTGGAGGAGGAATACAGATGGCTACTATTTTTAATGAAGATAATACCATTGAGCAAATGATGCTTTCTACTCTTCAGAAGAATGGGTGGAAATATATTCCTGCCGAGGAACTTCCTCGTATGTATTCGGATGTACTTGTTGAACCAATGGTAAAAGAGGCCCTCATTCGCCTTAACCCGGAAATTGCGGAAGATCCATCCCGGGCAGATGAAGTTATTTATAAACTTAGGACACTTATTTTGTCTGTTCAACCACATAACCTTGTCACTCAGAATGAGATTTTCAAGAAAATGATTTTCGAGGAAAACTCCTATCCTTTTGGTAAGGACGGACGCATGGTTCCGATTCGTTTCTTTGGTACTATGCGTAAAGAAGATCTTGCTCTCAACGAATATGTTGTGACCAATCAGTGGATATATCCTCAGGCCGAAGGCGGCAAGCGCTTAGATATTGTGCTCTTGATTAACGGCTTCCCGATTGCTATCGGTGAATTGAAAACCCGGTTCGTAGTGCCATTACTTGGTTGGATGCGGCTGGCGATATTTCTGCTTATGAAAAAAGCATACCCGCCATGTTTGTAACCAACGTATTTAATTTTGCTACTGAAGGCAAATGCTATCGCTATGGTTCTATCAATATGCCTATTAACATGTGGGGACCGTGGCACACAGCAACTCATAAGTCGGAAGGCAGTCTTGCAGATGTAAAAATCAGTGTGGAGGATATGATTTCACCGAAGAATGTCATGGACATTTTTCAGTTCTTCACGATGTTCGCCACTGATAAAAAATATCGTAAATATAAAATTATCTGTCGTTACCAGCAATTTGAAGGCGCTAATATGATTGTGAATCGTGTTATCGCTGGCTACCCTAAGAAAGGTCTAATCTGGCATTTTCAAGGTTCCGGTAAATCTCTTCTTATGGTCTTCGCAGCACAGAAACTGCGAATGATTCCGGAGCTCAAAAATCCAACCGTTGTTATTGTGGATGATCGCATTGATCTGGAAACGCAGATTACTGCAACCTTTAATGCATCAGACATTCCGAATCTAACCAGTGCAGCCACAAAAGAGGAACTTCTTTCCTTCTTCCGTGGTGATATGCGAAAAATCCTTATCACTACGATTTTTAAGTTTGGTGAGGTTAGCGGTGAGCTGAATCCTCGTGATAACATCATCGTCATGGTCGATGAAGCTCACAGAACCCAGGAAGGTGATCTGGGTGAAAAAATGAGAATGGCTCTGCCAAATGCTTTCTTCTTTGGATTGACCGGTACGCCTATCAATCGTGTTGATAAAAACACTTTTGCAACCTTCGGTGCCGAGGAAGATCGCACTGGCTATATGAGCCGCTATTCCTTTTCTGATTCCATTCGTGATGGTGCTACGCTTCCTCTTCACTTTGAGCCGGTTCCTGTAGAGCTTCATGTGGATAAGGAAAAGCTGGATCGTGAATTTGAGGCTATGACCGATGAGGCTGGACTTAGCAAAGATGAAAAGAACGAACTTTCTCGCAGGGTAAACATGAAGGCAATCATGTACAACCCGGCTAGAATTCGCAAGGTATGTGAGCATATCGCTAAACATTTCAAGGAGAAAATCGAGCCGAATGGCTACAAAGGGTCAGGTCGTTGTCTATGACCGTGAATGCTGCTTGATGTATAAGGCTGTCCTCGATGAGCTACTCGGCGAAGAAGCCAGCACCATTGTTATGGATACCAATAACGATAAAGAAGATCGTTATAAGAAATATCGCAGAGATCGTGATGCTGAGGGAAAGGTTTTAGACACTTTCCGTGATCCTGCAAGCCCGTTAAAACTTGTTATTGTAACAGCTAAACTGTTGACTGGTTTTGACGCACCGATTCTTCAGGTAATGTATCTAGATAAACCCATGAAAGATCACACCCTTTTGCAGGCGATTTGTCGTACCAACCGTACCTATGACCAAGGAAAAACACATGGTCTGATCGTTGATTATATCGGTATTTTTGATGATGTCGCACGTGCACTGGATTTTGACGAAAACAGTATGCGTAAGATCATCACCAACATTGAAGAAATCAAGAAGCAGCTTCCGACACTCCTAAAAAAAAATGCCTGGGATACTTCTTGGGTGTTGATAGAACAATTGAAGGTTGGGAAGGTCTCATGGCAGCGCAGGAGTGCTTACCAACAAATAAAGAAAAAGACGCGTTTGCTGCTGACTACCGTGTGCTGAATCGTGCGTGGGATGCGTTATCACCAGACGTTTTTCTGAATGCTTATAAAGCGGATTACCAGTGGCTGTCTCGTGTATATGAATCTGTGAAGCCGACGGATGGCCGTGGTGGATTGATCTGGGCATCCTTGGGCGCAAAAACGATTGAGCTTGTTCATCAGAACCTGACCGTTGGCGAAGCGGATGAGGACGTGGAAATCCTGGCAATGGATGCCGACCTGATTGATGAGTTCTTAGAAAAGCAGAAAGATTTGAAGAAGACCACCAAAAAGATCGAAATCAATCTCGTAGCCAAAATCATGAATCACACCAAGGATCCGAAATTCATCAAGCTTGGTGAAAAGCTGGAAACATTGCGAGAAAAGCACGAACAGGGTCTGGTGACCAGCATCGAGTTCTTGAAACTTCTATTGGAATTGGCGAAGGAAGCAGCACAGGCAGAAAAAGAAGTAGTGCCAGAGCAGGAAGTTGATAAGGGAATCGCTGCACTGACGGAACTTTTTAACGGTTTGAAAAACCGAAGCACTCCTGTTATTGTTGAGCGCATCGTTGCTGATATTGACAGCATTGTAAAAATTGTGCGTTTCGATGGCTGGCAGAGCACTACTGCTGGTAAGCAGGAAGTCAAGAAAGCCCTTCGCAGTGTTGTTTGGATCAAATACAAAATCAAGGATAAAGATGTCTTTGATAAGGCTTATAGCTATATTGAGCAGTATTACTAATAACAAAAAAGAAAGCGAGAAAACTAGATGATTGAGCAATCATTGGCGACATCGTCGGTTCCAGATTTGAATGGGATAATCATAGGTCGAAAGATTTTGATTTTCTTACGCATCAATGTTTCTTCACCGATGATTCCGTCATGTCTCTGGCTGTATGTGATGCTTTGATGCATTGCAAGCCGGACTACAGTGATTTAAGTAATATAACGATTGAATCTATGCAGCGAATTGGACGTCCCTATCCACATTGTGGTTATGGTGGTTCCTTTTATCGTTGGATGTATTCGGACAATCCTCAACCATACAACAGCTACGGAAACGGAGCAGCAATGCGTGTCGGAGGATGTGGCTATGTAGCTAATTCTGTTGCGGAAGCCGCAGCACTTTCAAGAGCAGTTACCGAGACAACCCACAATCACCCAGAAGGAATTAAGGGGGGCGGAAGCTACTGCCATTGCAGTCTATCTGGCTCGTACTGGAAGCAGTCTGATGGAAATTCAGGATTATATCGTGAAGAACTACTATCCGATTAACTTCACCTTAGATTCCATTCGTGATACCTACCAGTTTAACGAAACCTGCCAAGATACCGTCCCTCAGGCACTCGAAGCATTCTTTGAGTCTACCAGTTTTGAGGATGCTATTCGCAACGCCATTTCTATTGGAGGTCACAGTGACACCTTGGCGGCTATCACCGGTGCTGTTGCCGAGGCGTACTATGGTGTACCTACTAATATCAGAAAACACGCTCTTACATTTTTTGGACGAGCGTCTCCTGAAAATTCTCCTGGAATTTGAAAACAAGTATCCTGCTAAATTTGAGAAAATTCAAGAAAGTGGTAGCGTAGGTGTAAAACCTTCCACCGGTAAAAAAAGTAAAGACAGGAGGTCGTGCTGAGATGATGCAATCTGCTATGGATATAGCTGATATGGAATTGGAAGCCAGTGCCGCACATCCGGAAGAAACAACCAGTCAGAAGCTGTTTTCTCACCTGTTTGAAGCCTGCAATATTCTGCGTGGCCCCATCAATCAGGACGAATATAAGAGTTATGTAACGCCTATTCTTTTCTTCAAGCGTCTCTCCGATGTTTATGATGAAGAAACTCAAGTTGCTCTCGAAGAATCCGGTGGTGACGAGGAATACGCTAGCTTCCCGGAAAATCACCGCTTTGTCATTCCGGAGGGCTGCCACTGGAAGGATGTTCGTGAAGCAAGTGAAAATGTCGGTGTGGCTATTGTAGCAGCCATGAATGGGATAGAACGAGCTAATCCGGATACTCTTAGTGGCGTGTTTAGTAGTTTCGATGATGCAAACTGGACCGACAAAACAAAACTATCTGACGAACGTCTGAAAGACCTGATTGAACATATGTCTAAAATCAAGGTCGGCAACAACAATTATTCCGCAGATGTAATGGGTGACAGTTACGAATTTCTGATTAAGAAATTTGCTGATCTCTCCAAAAAAGAATGCCGGTGAATTCTACACGCCGCGTTCGATTGTCAAATTACTTATTATGCTAATGGCTCCCAAGGCCGGAGAGACCGTTTACGATCCAGCCTGCGGCACGGGTGGTATGCTCATTGAGGCTATCCGGTATATGCACGATGACAAGCTGACCTATGGAAAAATCTACGGTCAGGAAAAAAAATCTGGCAACTTCTGCTATCGCTCGAATGAACCTGTTCTTGCATGGTGCACGAGATTTCAAAGTGACACAGGGCGATACCTTACGCTCCCGAACTATCTGGAACGTGGATCGTTGCAGACCTTTGATTGCGTAGTCGCAAATCCACCGTTTTCGCTCAAAAACTGGGGAGCTGAACAATTCAGCAGCGATATTTACGGTAGAAATATTTGGGGTTGCCCTACGGATTCGAATGGTGACTTTGCATGGCTCCAGCACATGATTAAGTCTATGAATCCGAAAACTGGTCGTTGTGCTGTGGTGCTACCGCAGGGAGTGCTCTTTAGAAGCGGCAAAGAAGGTGAGATTCGCAAGCACCTTGTGGAATCCGATAAACTGGAAGCTATCATTACGATGGCCAGTGGTGTATTCTACTCTACTGGTGTTTCTGCCTGCATTCTTTTCTTAAATAATGATAAAGCTCCTGAGCATCGTGGCCGTATTTGTATGATTGATGGCTCCGGAATTTATACTCCCCAGAGAGCACAGAACATTATGACCGAAGAAGATATCCAAACCGTATTCAACTACTATACGGAATACGAAGATGTTATCGAAAAGGTCAAAATCGTTACGATTCCAGAAATTCGGGAGAAAGACTTTTCTCTTGCGATTAACAACTATATCGAAAAGAAGGAGCAGGAAACTGTTCCTCCGGCAGAAATCCGTAGACAGTATTTTGAGGCTTACAAAGAAATGATTGCAGCCGAAGAAAAGATGCGTAAACTCTTGCTGGAAGGAGGTTATATCAGTGAGTAAAAGAATAACCATTGAGGAACTGCAATCCTATCTTTGGAACTCCGCTGTCCTCCTAAGAACTAATATTGATGCTGGTGCTTATAAACAATATATTTTTCCGCTGCTGTTCTTCAAGCGCATCTGTGATGTATACGATGAAGAAACTGCTCTTGCTATCGAAGAATATGGTGATGACGCTACCGAATTTGATGCTGACGAAATCCATACCTTTGTGGTTCCCAAGGGGTATCACTGGAACGATGTTCGTGCCGTATCTGAAAATGTTGGTGTGGCCATTGTTGAGGCATTCCGCAAAGTGGAAAATGCCAACATTGACAAGTTACAAGGTATTTTTGGTGATGGTGCCTGGACAAATAAGAACAGGCTCCCTGATAGGTTGTTGAAGGATCTGTTGGAGCACTTCAGTACCAAGACACTCTCTATTGCTAACTGCCCGGAAGACGAGCTTGGTCAAGGATACGAATACCTGATCAAAAAGTTCGCTGATGACAGCGGTCACACCGCACAGGAGTTCTACACCAATCGAACTGTTGTGCATTTGATGACCGAGATGTTGAAGCCGGAGTCGGGGGAATCTATCTATGATCCGACCTGTGGTAGTGCAGGTATGCTTATTTCTGCTATTGCGTACTTAAAGGAGCAGGGTAAGGAATGGCGAAATGTGGCTGTTTACGGTCAGGAAATCAATGCGCTTACCTCTGCTATTGGCAAGATGAATCTGTTTCTGCACGGAGTTAAGGACTTTAATATTGTAAATGGAGATACTTTGAAAGCACCGGCCTTCGTCGAGAACGGTAGACTGAAGCAATTTGACCTTATCCTGGCAAATCCACCGTACTCAATTAGTCAGTGGGATCGCGCAGCATTTGAAAGTGATAAATATGGTCGTAACTTCTTGGGTGTGCCTCCGCAAGGTCGTGCTGATTATGCATTCCTTCAGCACATTATCGCAAGTCTGAAGGACGATACTGGCCGATGCGCTATCCTGTTCCCACACGGAGTTCTTTTCCGTAATGAGGAAAGTGCGATGCGTGAAAGACTGGTGCGCAGCGATAAAGTTGAATGTGTTATCGGTCTCGGACCGAATCTTTTCTACAACTCTCCGATGGAAGCTTGTATCATGATTTGTCGGATGAATAAGCGTCCTGAACGTCGTGGACAGGTGTTGTTCATCAATGCGGTAAATGAGGTTGAACGCAAAAACGCACAGAGCTATCTGGAAGAACGGCACATCGCTCGAATTGCTGCCGCGTATGACAACTATGTCGATGATGCTGATTTTGCAAAGGTGGCTACTATTCAGGATATTGCAAATAACAACTTCTCCTTGAGCATTCCTCTGTATGTGAAACCAGAGGTCAACGAGGAAGATATAGATAGTCGCAATGTTCAGGAGCATTATGATAGTTGGCTGGCTGCTTCCGAAATGATGAAACTGAGCTACGAAAAATTGAACGCACTATTAGTAAAGGAGGCAGATGTCAATGAGTAAAGTCCTTCTTGGCGATGTCGCTGTAGAACATAAGGAGACATGCAAAGGCAGCAAGGACGGCTATCCTATCGTTGGCCTGGAACACCTGATCCCGGAAGAGATTACATTGACTGCTTGGGATGAAGGCAGCGAAAACACGTTCAGCAAGATGTTCCGCAAGGGTAATGTCTTGTTTGGCCGCCGTAGAGCCTACCTCAAAAAAGGCTGCCGTTGCACCGTTTGATGGCATCTGCTCTGGTGATATCACTGTTATCGAAGCAAAACCTGACCGTATTCTACCGGAGCTGCTCCCGTTCATCATCAGAATGATGATTTGTTTGACTTTGCTGTCGGCAAATCCGCAGGCTCCCTTTCACCTCGTGTAAAATGGGAACACTTGAAGAATTACGAGTTCGAGCTCCCTGATATGGAGAAACAAAAGGAATTGGCTGAACTGCTCTGGGCTATGGATAACACGAAGAAATCCTACCAGAAGCTGATTGCGGCCACGGATGAACTGGTGAAATCTCAATTTATCGGGCCAGCTGGCCACAAGGATTTCACCGGTCATACCGCTTCCGCAAGGAGGTGTGCATAATGGTGAAATATCGGTTTGAACAGATTGCAATCAACAGCACTGAAAGAAAAAGCCTGTTGAAGAAGATCGCTTCACCTATCTTGGTCTTGAACATCTTGATTCAGGAAGCCTCAAAGTTACTCGATTCGGTTCGGAGGTAGCTCCAATCGGTGAAAAACTGGTGATGCACAAAGGAGATGTGCTCTTCGGAAAACGTAGAGCCTACCAGAAGAAAAGTTGCCATCGCACCATTTGATGGTATTTTCTCTGCACATGGAATGGTTCTGCGACCTAGAGAAGACGTAATTGACAAGAGCTTCTTTCCGCTGTTTATCAGCTCGGACTATTTCTTGGATGCTGCCATCAAGATCTCCGTTGGATCGTTATCACCAACTATTAACTGGCGCGACCTTAAAACGCTTGAATTTGAATTGCCTGATTTAGCGACTCAGCGCAAGTTGGCTGAAACTCTTTGGTCAATCAATGATACGATGGAGACCTATAAAAAGCTGATCGCCGCTACCGATGAGCTTGTTAAGTCTCAATTTATCGAGCGCTTTGGAAAACCAGGAACAGACCCGTTTGGATGGGGGCTAACTACGCTAGGAGAGTGTTGTGAGCTTAACCCTCGGAAGCCGAAGGACATGAATACGAATATCGACTACTCATTTGTTGCAATGCCTTCTGTCAGCGAGGATGGTCGCATTGACAGCTCCATCGAGAGGCCGTATTCGGAAGTGTGTAAAGGGTTTACATATTTTGGTGAGAATGATGTGCTCTTTGCGAAAATAACGCCTTGCATGGAAAATGGAAAGGGCGGAGTTGCGAAAAAACTAAAAAATGGAGCTGGCTTTGGATCTACAGAATTTCATGTTCTTAGGCCCATTAAGGGTATCAGTGATCCATATTGGATATACATCCTAACGATATTTCCGAAATTCCGCTCTGATGCTGAAAAAGTTATGACTGGTACTGGCGGTCAGCGACGAGTACCAATCACATATTTGAATGAGTATCCCATAGCACTGCCACCCATTGATCTTCAAGAACAGTTCGCAGCCTTCGTCCGGCAGAGCGATAAATCAAAATTTGAACTGGAAAAAGCTCTCTCTGAGCTGACTGCAACCTATAAACGCATCCTTGCTGAAAATCTTGGCTAATTGATATGGTCATGTAGTTTCCTCCGGCTCGTGGACAACCGGATAACGGAGGGTACGAAAAGGAGGAAGCACCATGATCAATCAGATAATCACAAACATAAAACAAGATTTGTCACAAATCCTAACACCAGATCAAATGGAAGCGCTATCGAGGACTCTAAATAAGCATCTGCCGATGTTGACTGTGGAAAAAGCCGCGGTAGAAAGTATAAAGAATGATATGCTTCCGTTGTTTATAGCTGCAAAGCGTGTGGAAGGCTGCTCTGAAAAGTCTCTGCGCTATTATGAATCAACGATTCGCAATATGCTGGAGACCATCAATAAGCCTGAATGCCAGATCAGCACTGAAGATTTACGAGGCTATCTCGATACATACCAGCGTCGAGGCACTGTCAGCAAGGTCACTTTGGATAATGTAAGACGCATCCTTTCTTTTTTTTTGCATGGTTGGAGGATGAGGACTATATTGTTAAAAGCCCAGTGAGAAGGATTCACAAGGTTAAGACCGGGAAAACGGTGAAAGAGACCTATTCCGATGAAGCGTTGGAGCTTATGCGAGACCACTGCGACAATACGCGAGACCTTGCAATGATTGATCTATTGACTTCTACTGGCATTCGTGTCGGTGAATTGGTTAAGCTCAATCGTTCTGATTTGGATTTTGAGAATCGCGAGTGCATTGTATTTGGCAAGGGTAATAAACAGCGGAAGGTCTACTTTGACGCAAGAACGAAAATCCATTTGCAACGTTACCTGTCAGAACGTACAGATGGTAACGAATCTCTGTTTGTATCCCTTCTGAAGCCTTACGAGCGTTTGCAAATCAGCGGTGTTGAAATTCGTCTCCGGAAAATTGGTCGTGAATTGAACTTTAATAAGGTACATCCTCACAAGTTTCGTAGGACGTTGGCTACAATGGCCATCGACAAGGGTATGCCTATCGAGCAGGTGCAGCAACTTCTGGGTCATCAAAGCATTGATACGACATTGCAATATGCTATGGTGAACCAGAATAACGTGAAGGAATCGCATAGAAAATACATCGGATAATGCTGTCAGCTGTTTGCAATTCTCAATTTATGGAGCTGTTCGGGGATCCCGTGACCAATACTCAAGGGCGTGAAGTTCGGCCATTTAAGGACTTTATGTTGGATATTCGATATGGGACAAGCCAACCGCCTACCTTCAATGAGTTAGGAGAATTCAAGTTTATACGAGCAACAAACATCAAAAGCAGGCCGGATAACAGAAAATGGTATGTTGAGGATTTCTGCTGATGAAGCTGCCAAAATCGAAAAATCAAGGCTTAACGGCAATGAGATAATAATTGTCAGAAGTGGCGCAAATACTGGCGATACCTGTGTCGTTACAGACGAATACCGCGATCAGTATGCAGGATATGATATCATCGTTACTCTGAACCTAGAGATCGCTAACCCAGTGTTCTTTAATGAGTTGATGAATACGCATTATATGCAAGCGATTATTAAGCCTCTAACAGTAAGAGCAGCCCAACCACACATAAATTCTGAACAGGTACAAAACCTACCCATGTTGGTTGTCCCACTACAGGAACAAGAGCAGAGAGACTACGCTCAAGGACGTATTGATAAAGACATCAATAGAGTAAGAAGTCGTTTTCTTCAGGCACTTTATAGGGCTGTTACTGGGGAGCCGATTACCCTTGACTTTGTTTACGGTGACATTGATGAAGAAGGAACTATGACGCCTTTGGATGGTCAGCAGCGTTTGACAACGTTGTTCCTCTTGCATTGGTATGCGGCTAAAAAGGAAAAAATTTCTGATGACAAGTACGCATTTCTCAGCAGGTTCAGCTATGAAACACGTTATAGTGCAAGATATTTCTGTGCCGAGCTTGTGAAGTTTATGCCATCTTTTGAAACTACGCTTTCTGCTGACATAAAGAATCAGGCATGGTTTCCGTTTGACTGGAAAGATGATCCTACTATCAGCTCCATGCTTGTAATGTTGGATGCGATTGATGAGCGCTTCAAAGATGTACCGGATATATGGGAGCAATTGGAAAATAAAGCGATTACCTTTTATTTCTTGCCAATAAGAGATATGGGTCTTACTGATGAGCTTTATATTAAAATGAATTCCCGTGGGAAGCCGTTGACAGTATTTGAACATTTCAAAGCAGAACTGGAGAGGGAAATCAGAGCTCTCGATGAAAAAAATGGTCAGAATACGGCAGATCGTATTGTTGGAAAAATAGATAAATCCTGGACAGATTTATTGTGGAAATATCGCAGCAGCGGCTCCAGTGATGCGGATGACAATATTATTGATGATGAATTTCTACGATACTTCAAGTTCGTTTGCGATATTATTTGTTATCGTAATGGACAGTCTCCACAAGGCTACAGCAGCGACATTTTTGATTTGCTGCACTTGTATTTCTCCGCAGATGAAGAGAAAGCAGTAGCGAACATAGCTACGCTAGAAGCGTTCTTCGATTGCTGGTGTAAAATAAATGGCTATGATAATCCGACAGAATTTTTGGAATCGTTTATGAGCTACACTCATGCATGTGGGAAAATTGTGGTTGATTCCAGATATAAGATTGATATTTTTGAGGATTGCTTGCATTTTTATTCTGATAAGTCCGGCAGAATACGACAGTTTCCATTAAACCGCATCGTGCTTTTTGTATGCCATAACGATCTATTTACAGCACCAAAGCGAAGTGACATATTCTGATTTCGTGAGAAGAATCAGAATTGTCAACAACCTAATTCAGAATTCCGAAGATGAGGTTAGTGATAGACAGGATAGAAACAGAATTCCCGCAATTCTTCAGGCT
>VOFD01000971.1_pt1 | contig 17665 bp, 16 predicted proteins | sample 5384101 | NCBI WGS metagenome assembly VOFD01 (sample SAMN12384723, study PRJNA508395) | human gut metagenome | isolation source: healthy gut C | host: Homo sapiens
CACACGAAGTGCGGGATGCCACGCATGTCCCGCACTTTCTTTTTTCCCAGACACGAAAGGGGGAAAGGAGAAAGGAAAAAATATAAGGGAAAATGGAGAAATGGCAAGGCCAACGGCCTTGTAGCGTTCAGCGTGGGGCAACGCCCTACGAAATAAATCCGCGCCCATCTGCGTAATCTGAGGGCAACAATCTGCAATCTGGAATTTGAAATCTGAAATCTGCAATCTGCAATCTGCAATCTGAAATGTTCCTATGAGACCCATTTGTTTATTGACCTGCCTGGCGGCGGCCATCACCTGCATGGCCGTCGGGCACGAACACAAGTTCTACGTGCAGGAGTCCGACACCTGCTCGCCCCGGGCCGAGGGCGTGGAATGCACCATGTCGTCGGAGCGGCAGGGAACGGTGGAATGCCTCACCGTCACCTTGCACAACAAACGGCACACCCCGTTCCAACCCCAGCGGGCGGGCTTGAAGCTGGGCATTGACACATACATGGACAGCTTCCCGCAGTGGAACGACAAGTACTTCCCCACCCTCGTCGTGTGTGAACCGGCACATAGCTACGGCTACCTGCAATCGCCTTCGGGGCGGGTCAAGGCCTTCGTGTGCGCCGACCCGGTAGCTTCGTGGAGCCTGGATTACAACCTCGGCTACCAGGAACCTGCCCCGTACTGGTTCTACGGACACCGCATCGAGTCGCTCAACCTCGACCTGCTGGCCGCACCGCCCCTGCCGCCGCACCATCCCGCTTGCGCCTGGCAACTGCTGCCCGGCGAACGGCGCACGTGGCGCATCAGCATCATCGACCTCGACACCCTCGACCAGTTGGAAGAATGCCTGCACCGCCTCGGCGGAGTGCCCATGCTGTATCTGGAGCAGACTTCGTGCGCCCCGGGGCAAACCATCGAGGTGGTGGCTTACGCCCACGAACCGGTGCTCACCATCGGCAACAAGCCCGTGAACCTCGTGCAGAGGACGGCGACCGCTGGGTGGCGGCCTTCTCCGCCGACCGTCCCGGCATCTATCCCATTAAGCTGACGGACGGGCACCGGTCGGCACACGGCACGGTCAACGTGCGGCATCCGTGGCGGCGAACCCTAGAACTGGCCCGCAAGGCCGTCCTTCGTTATCCGCAGAAAGCCACCTCGCACGTGGAGAGCTGGTACGGCTTCCACACCGCCTTCCTGACCGCCCGCCACTTCCCCGACAGCGTGCCCGACCGGCAACTCAGCCAACGTTTCGACTGGCTGCTCGGACAGCTGTTCGATTCCGCCACGGGGCAACCCTACCACTACGCCTGGCGCATCCAGAACGTATCGTCCACCATCGGGATGCTGGCCGACCGCTACGAGGCCTATGGCAATCCGGCCGACCTCGACCGTGCCGAACGACTGGCCGACTGGCTCATCTCCGGTTCGCAGACTCCCGACGGTGCCTACATGAACGGCCACACGGACTACACTTCGGTGATTTATCCCGCCAAGAGCCTGCTCGAGCTGGCCGATGCCGAATACGCGGCAGGCCGCCGAAGCCGGGGACGATGCTACGAAGCCTCGGCACGCCGCGCCGTGGACCACCTCGTGCTCATGGACGGCAATTTCAACACGGAAGGGGAGATAACCTACGAGGACGGCATGGTGAGCTGCTCCGCCCTGCAGATGGGGGCGATGGCGTTGCGAAGCCCCGGCAAGGCCGACCGCCAACGCTACACCCGCGCCATGCTGAAGCTGCTCCAAGGGCACGAATGCCTCACCCAGAACCGCGTGCCCGACGGACGGCGGCGGGGCGGCACCCTGCGTTTTTGGGAAGCGCAATACGACGTGCACATGCAACCCAACATGCTGTCGTCGCCGCACGGCTGGAGTGCCTGGCGGGCCTACGCCACCTACTACGCCTACCTGCTCACCGGTGACGAACGCTGGCTGCGCGACACGTTCGACGCGGCGGCCTCCTTCGCCTCCCTGCTCGACTTTGACACCGGCGAACTGCGTTGGGCGTTCGTGGTCGACCCGAAGGTGCACGCCCGGCAAATATCCGAACCCGTGCCCGGCCTCACCGCCGACCAGCCGAGCTACGGATGCCCGCACCCCGACCGCTACCCCCACCGCGACTTCGTCCTTGGCGAACAATACGTGCCGATGGTGGCCGACTGGCAGACCATCGTCTCCTCGGACAACGACGTGCACGAAGTGTTCAAGTTCATAGCCGAAGCCGTGCTGACCAACGCCTTTGTCGTGGAAAGGCCGGACGGCTCCCTCGGCTGCTACAACTGCCGGGCGCAACGCCGCGGGAACGTGTTGACGGTCGTCCCCGACGAACCCCAAATCACGCACCTCCACCTCAACGTGACCTCCGGCTTCCAAGTCGATTTCCCGGGAAAAATCACGGTATTCGAATAGACAACATAAACCCCAATCGGTCATTAGACTTTGTATGACTTTGCTTTTGTGTTGAACAGTTTGCCTCAGCTGAAGCACATTACATCCATATAGGGAAACACAATAGGCACAATAGCTTTCCCAAGCCCTTGTGTTCAAAGATAGTTTATCGGGAGATGCGGCTTCGCCTATTCTCCCGCAGTTCACAATAGCGGCGGACAGTCTATGTGACCTCCGGGGAAAGTCCGAAAGGCTTTCCCCGCTTGCCTCCCTGTTTGTCGCAGCTGAGACACTATTGTATCTATTGTGTTTCAATCTATAGACACAAGTTACAGACTTGCCAAGATATTCCCCGAATGGTCTAATGACTAATGTAGTATAAACTTCAACAAATAAAGGCTTATGAAACCCTATCAGTCCATATTCATAATAATCTTATGCAACTGGATGGCGGGAGCAGGTACACCGGTTGCCGCCTCCGTTCCTCCGTATCTGAACGACAGCCTTCCCATGGAAGAACGAATAGACGATGCCCTCGCCCGGATGACGCTCGAAGAGAAAAATAGCATTGATTCACGCTCATTCCAAATTCAGCTCGCCCGGTGTGCCCCCGACTTGGCATTCCGGAGATATGGGCGGCCGACGGCCCGCAAGGTGTCCGCGAAGAGCTGATGTGGGACAGCTGGGACACGGCCGGACACACCAACGACTCCTGCACGGCCTACCCCGCCCTGATGTCGCTGGCCGCCACTTGGAACCGGGACTTGGCCTACCGTTATGGCCGCTCCATCGGCGAGGAATTCCGATATCGAGGCAAGGACATCGCCCTCACCCCCGGCATCAACATTTACAGGCATCCGATGTGCGGGCGCAACTTCGAGTACATGGGCGAAGACCCCCTGCTGGCGGGCATCCTGGCATCCGAAGCCGTCAAAGGCATACAAAGCAACGGCGTGGCCGCCTGCGTCAAGCACTTCGCCCTAAACAACCAGGAGACGGACAGACACCAGGTGAATGTGATCGTGTCCGACCGCGCCCTGCATGAGATATACCTGCCCGCCTTCAAAAAAGCCGTCATCGAAGGCGGGGCATGGGCCGTCATGGGAGCATACAACCGCTACAAAGGACAGTTTGCCTGCCACAACGAGTACCTCAACAAAATACTGAAAGAAGACTGGCAATTCGACGGGGTGTTCATTTCCGACTGGGGCGGTACGGAAGACACGGAGCAGGCAGTCCGCAACGGGCTGGACATGGAATTCGGCACTTACACGGACGGCCTGTCGTCCGGCGAGGCAAACGCCTATGACCATTACTACCTGGCCCGCCCCTACCTGCAAGCAATCAAGGAAGGGCGGTTCACCACCCGCGAACTGGATGACAAGGCAAGGCGCGTATTGCGGCTGTGCTTCCGCACGAACATGAACCGCCAACGTCCGTTCGGCTCGCTCAACTCCCCGCAACACGCCGCCGATGCACAGGCCATACAGGAAGAAGGCATCGTGCTGCTGAAAAACGAGGGGGCATTGCTGCCACTGGAGCCTGCACAATACGGGAAAATACTGGTAGTCGGCGAAAATGCCGACTTCATGCTGACCAAGGGGGCGGCAGTTCCAACGTGAAGGCGCGCTACGAAATGATGCCCATCGATGCCATACGCAACCGGGTGGGCAGCCGCGCCACAGTGGAATATCGAAAAGGCTATACGTCCGACTGGCCCCCGCAACCTGCCGTGCAGGACTCCTTGCGGGAAGAAGCCCTTGCCGCCGCCCGGCAAGCCGACCTCATCATCTTCATCGGCGGGCACAACAAATACCCCAACCATGACACCGAAAGCTACGACCGCACGGGCAGCGGTGCGCCCTTCCGACAAGACGAGGTGCTTGAGGAACTGGTGCGATTGCGCCGTCCCATCGTGCTGGTCACCATGGGAGCCAACCAGTTTGACATGCCTTGGAGCGACCGCATACCAGCCATGTTGCACGCTTGGTACGGCGGAAGCGAAGGAGGAACGGCGCTGGCCGATGTGCTGTTTGGCAGGGTCAATCCCTCGGGCAAGCTCCCGGTCACGTTCTACCGGCAACTGACCGATTGCGGCGCGATTGCCGAAGGAGAATATCCAGGCGATGGGCAGAACGTGCGCTACAACGAGGACATCTTCGTTGGCTACCGTTACGTGGAAAAGGAGCACATCGCACCGGCGTTCCCTTTCGGCCATGGACTGTCTTACACCACGTTCGCCTATGGCCGCCCGCAACTGTCGCAAACGGTCATGGAGCACACCGACACCTTGCTGGTGACCGTGCCGGTGAGCAACACGGGAAAGAAAGCGGGCAAAGAAATCGTGCAACTGTACCTCTCGGACGTGCAATCGACGTTGCCACGCCCCATGAAAGAACTGAAAGGATTTGTGAAACTGAGCCTCGAACCAGGCGAGACCCAGGAGGCCACGTTCAGCATAACTGCCGAGGAACTGAGCTTTTACGACGAGCGAACAGGATGTTGGACGGCAGAGCCCGGAAAGTTCGTGATACACATCGGGGCATCATCCGCCGACATCCGCCACACCGCCTCGTTCCGGTTGAAAGAATAGACTAACGCGAATTCGACATAAGGACAAACGAATGTCCGCAATCGGCCAATTTCCCTTCCCCCTTACGCGCTCAACGCATCGTCCTGCTGGATAGGAAAGTCTTTGCCTTCATGCAACTTAGCCAAGGTCGAAGGCTCGATGCCCAGTTCGAAGTAGCTCATCAGCACCACAACCACGGCAACGGGCAGGTAGTCGCTCAAGTCCTTGTAAAAAAGCTGCTTGAGTGCCTGCTGTATGCGGTAGTCCACCGTTTTGGACGATTTACCAATGGCTTCGGCTATTTCCTTGTAGCTTTTCCCCTCGAAACGGTGCTGGACGAACGCCTCTCGGTACGTTTCCGGCAGGGCATCTATCGCTTTCTTCACACGTTCCCTCAGTTCCCGTTCGGTCACGAAGTCGCTTTCGCTGAGTTCGTGGCGCAACCGGTAATCCTCCATGTAAGCAGCCGTGCGGTCGGCCACGCGGTTCCGGATGGCCGCTTTGACCGCGCGGTGATACACCATTGTGAACAAGTACTGCCGGAAAGTCTGCCGGATGTCCAGGGACGCGCGCTTTTCCCAAATCCAGACCATGCAATCATCGGCAATGTCCTCCACTTCCGTGCTGTCGACAAACCGGCTGGCGTAAGCACATATGGGTCGGTAATATTTGCGGAACAACAATTCGAAAGCCTTGTGGTCGCCCTCTTTGAGAAGCTCCACCAAAGACTCATCTTCCATGTGGTCAGGATAGGTCATATGTAAAAAGCAGAAATAACGAGCATGTTTCCGAAGGCAAAGATAACGAATTATTCCGTACACGAGCCATGCCCGGGCACATTTATTGCCGGAAGTTGCCATCCCTGTCGGCGGAAAGTTATCGTACCACCAAGGTGGCACAGCTGTACCACCCGGGTGGCACACCCGTACCACCAAGGTGGTACACCCGTCTCACCCAGGTGGTACGATAATACTGCCCTGTCGGAACAACAACTTCCTGCCGACAAAGGAGCGACCTTGCCCGCAAAAACACAATACCGCAAACGGCGGCGGGAGGTGATTTTGCAAAAATAACAAGCTGGCGGTTTAGGAACTTTCGATTTACTTTCCCCTGCTATGTAGTGTGGCGCGGGAAAGGGAAAATCACCTACCTTTGTGCCGTACATCTCATCCATAACGTCACCATCATGAAAATAACAGTTATCGGCAGTTCCAATGTGGACATGTGCTCCCAAATAGACCGGCTGCCCCGCCCGGGAGAAACGGTGGGCAACGGGGCATTCCTGCAAGCCTATGGGGGCAAAGGAGCCAACCAAGCCGTGGCGGCCCGGCGGCTCGGCGGCGAAGTGTGCTTCATCACGGCGGTGGGCGACGACCCCCTCGGGCGGGAAATGCTGGCCCGGCTGCGCAAAGAAGGTATCGACATGGCGGACGAATGCATCACGCCGGGCTGTCACACGGGCATCGCACTCATCATGATAGACCGCCAGGGCGAAAACTGCATCGCGGTGAACCGGGTGCCAACCAAACGCTGTCACCGGAAAGGACGGACCGCTTCAGGGGAAAAATAGAACACAGCGACATCGTGGTCATGCAGGCCGAAATACCCTACGAAACCATCAGGCACGCCGCCGGAATGGCTCATCGGGCAGGCGTGCCGGTGCTGTTCAACCCCGCCCCGGTATGTGCCGTGGACGACGAGCTGATGCGCATGGTCGATGTGCTGGTGGTCAACCGCACCGAGGCGGCTACGCTCTCCGGCACGGACCATGTGGAGGAGGCTGCTTCCCGGCTGCACGCCCGAGGGGCGAAAAACGTCATCGTCACGCTGGGGGCGGAAGGGGCCTATGCTTTCAACGGCCATGCCGGTATAAGCCTGCCGGCTTTCCGGGTGCAGGCGGTCGATGCCGTCGGCGCGGGCGACACGTTCTGCGGCGCGCTGGCCGTAGCTTTCGCCCGAAGGGGGCAAGTGGACCGTGACGGGCTGGAGTTTGCCATGGCCGCAGCGGCATTGGCCGTGACCAAGGCCGGAGCGCAGTCCTCCATCCCGACAGAAGAAGAAACCAACCGCTTTTTAGGGGGGGGAAGTATAAAGGGGAAAGTATAAAGGGGAAAGTATAAAGTATAAAGGAGAAAGGAGAAAAGAATGGAGTAATGGCAAGGCCAACGGCCTTGTGGCGTTCAGCGTGGGGCAACGCCCTACGAAATAAATCCGCGCCCATCTGCGTAATCTGCGGGCAACAATCTGAAATCTGAAATCTGAAATCTGAAATTTGGAATTTGAAATCTGAAATCTGAAATCTGAAATCTGAAATTTGATATGAAACCCCACCTGTTCATATGCCTTTCCTGCCTGTTGCTTTCAGGGGCAAGTGCTTCCCGGGCGGCATCACCGGCCCCGGACTATCCGATGCAGGTCATCCTCGACACGGACCTGGGCAACGACATCGACGACTTGCTGGCCTTGCAGATGCTGATAAACTATGAAAAGGCGGGGAAAATCGCCTTGCAAGGTATCAGCCTGTCCAAAGCAAACGTCCACGCGTTTGAATTGGCACGACAATATTATGAGGCTTACGGCACAGGGCATCCCGCATTTGGGTATATGTCGCACGGCCCCAACCCGGACGACGGTCATTACCTCACTGCCACACTGGCCGCCTTGGGGACAGACACGCTCCCCCCTGCCGAAAGCCACGAAGCGGTCGACATGCTGCGTCGACAACTGGCTGCCAGTGCCGACAGTTCCATCGTCATGATAGCCATCGGGCCGCTGACCAACCTGGCGCAACTGCTCCATAGCGAGGCCGACAGCCTCAGCCCGTTGCCCGGCATCGAGCTGGCAAGACGGAAAGTGAAACTGCTCTGCCTCATGGGCGGCGACTACCGAAGCGGAGCCGCACCCGAATGGAACGTGATGCAAGACCGCAACGCGGCAAGCACGGTGTTCGAACGCTGGCCGACCCGCTTGGTGGCAAGCGGCTTTGAGGTAGGCGGTGCCATCCTCTTCCCGCATGAGCGGATAACGGGAGATTTCCATGAACGCCATCCCTTGAGGGTGGGTTACGAGCATTTCCTCGACATGCCCTACGACCGCCCGTGCTGGGACCTGACCGCGGTGCTCCACGCAGTCGAAGCGGACTCGGCTTGGTTCGGTCTGTCCGGGCAAGGCCACATTGGAGTGGACAGCACGGGGCGCACACGGTTTTCCGCCGATGCCGCCGGGAAGCACCGCTACCTGACCCTGCGCAGCGACACCGTGGCCGCCGTCCTGGCCGACCGGATCAGACCCGTTGGCAAGACAAATAATCCATAATCGTAATCCATAATCGTAAAGCTATGTTTATCGTGAACAGTTATGCCCTGGCCGTCGCCCTGTGTGTGGTCACCATGATTTGCTGGGGCAGCTGGGGCAACACCCAGAAACTCGCCGCCAAGAGCTGGCGTTATGAATTTGTATTATTGGGACTACGTGGTCGGCATCCTGCTTTTCTCCGTGTTCCTGTGTTTCACCCTGGGCAGCTTCGGGCAATCGGGACGGAGCTTCCTGCCCGACCTGATGCAGCTGGAAGGCTCCAAGGCCGCCAGCGCATTCACGGGCGGTGTCATCTTCAACGCGTCCAACATCCTGCTGTCTGCCGCCGTGTCCATCGCCGGCATGTCGGTTGCCTTCCCCTTGGGAGTGGGGCTTGCGCTGGTGCTGGGCGTGTTCATCAACTACGCAGGCGAGCCGAAAGGCGATGCCGCACTGCTTTTCACCGGCGTGGCATTGGTCACGCTTGCCATCGTCTGCAACGGGATAGCCGCCCGCAGGAAAGGCGGGAAAACCGGCGGGACACGCAAGGGAATCGTGCTCGCCGTCATCGCCGGGGTGCTGATGTCGTTCTTTTACCGGTTTGTGGCGGCAGCCATGGACTTGGAACATTTCGAAAACCCTACTCCCGGCATGGCCACGCCCTACACCGCGTTCTTCATCTTCTCATGCGGCATTTTCCTGAGCAACTTCCTGTTCAACACCCTGGCCATGCGCCGACCGTTTGCGGGCGAACCGGTTTCCTATTCCGAATATTTCCAAGGACGGCCCGCCACTCATCTGGTGGGCATCCTGGGAGGCTGCATCTGGGGGTTAGGGACAGCGTTGAGCTACCTGGCCGCCGGCAAGGCTGGCGCGGCCATCTCGTATGCATTGGGACAAGGCGCACCCATGATAGCCGCGTTATGGGGCGTATGCGTGTGGAAGGAGTTCAAAGGATGCCCGGCAAGCACGATGCGCCTGCTCGTCCTGATGTTCGTCCTGTTTGTGGCCGGGCTTTCGTTAATCACTATCGCAGGAGCATGAATATGAAAAAGAAACACATCCTGTCATTATGCGTCTTAGCTGCCCTGGGCAACACGGCAGGCGCACGGATTCATGAATTGAAGTCGCCCGACGGGCGCAATGTCGTCCAGGTGGAAGCCGATGGAGACGTACACTACTCGCTGGCACGCGACGGACAACCGATATTGACCCGTTGCCGACTGACCCTCACGGTCGATGGCGACACTTGGGGAGCCGGGGCGAAATGCAGGTCGGCCAGGCGCAACATGGTCGGGCAGAAGGTCGATTTCCCGGTGGCGCGACGTGCCCGGACGATGACGGACGAGCACAACGAACTGGTGTTGGCCTACGGGAAATACACCATCGAGTTCCGCGCCTACAACGACGGCGTGGCCTACCGCTTTGTGAGCCAATCGCCCGATGCCAACGAAGTCCAAGCGGAACGCGCAGACTTCAACCTGGTGGGCAACCCCATGACCTACACGCAGCTGACCGACCGCCTGCAACAGTGGTTCGAATACAACTACACAGAACGGATGGCCGCCGACCTACCCGCCGACAGCCTCGTCATCCCGCCCATGCTGGCCCTGTGCGGCTCCTACAAAGTGCTCTTGGCCGAAGCCGATGTCTACCGCTACCCGGGGTTGTACCTCCGCCCTGCCAGCGAAGGGCTGAAAGGCGAATGGGCATATTACCCCGCCACGGAAAAAGCCATGGAGAACGGCAACAAGCTTTATGCCGACCGGCGCGAGGACTACCTGACCGACCACGCCGGACGCCGCACCTTTCCCTGGCGTGTGACTGCCGTGTTCGACAACGAGGCCGACCTGCTGGGCAGCGAAAGCTGATTTACCTGCTTGCTTCCGGGCCGGAGCCGGAGGCCGATTTCACCTGGGTGCGACCGGGAAAAGTGCTGTGGGACTGGTGGAACTGTTGGAACGTGTACGGAGTGGACTTCAAGACCGGCATCAATATCGATACATACCTGTATCTGATAGACTATGCCGCCGAGCACGGCCTGGAATACGTGCTGCTGGACGAGGGATGGTCTGCCCCGTTCGATTTGCTGACCCTCGCCTCTGATGTGGACATGGAGGCTGTGTGCCGACACGCCGAACGGCAAGGAGTGGGCGTGCTGCTATGGACAAAATGGGTGAACCTGAACCGCCAAATGACCGAAGCGTTGGACCTGATGGCACGCTGGGGCGTGAAGGGAATCAAAGTGGACTTCATGGATCGCAACGACGCCAAGATGGTCGACTTCTACGAACGCACGGCGCGGGAGTGCGCCAAACGGCACATGCTGGTCAACTTCCACGGCTCCTACCCGCCCGACGGCATGCGCCGCCGCTACCCGAACATCATGACCCGCGAAGGGGTCTACGGACTGGAAAACAACAAGTGGAGCACGCGCGTCACCCCGCGCCACGATGTGCTTCTGGCCTACATCCGTCAGTTCCCCGGCCCGATGGACTACACGCCCGGTTCCATGCTCAACGCACACCCCGACCGCTTCCGCGTAGTACACGACGAGCCGATGAGCCAAGGCACACGAAGCCATCAGGTGGCCATGTATATCATATACGAGAGTCCTTTGCAAACCCTGGCCGATAGCCCGGTGCTGTACGACCAAAACGCCGCGAGCCGCGACTTCATCAAGCAAATCCCCACCGTGTGGGACGAAACCATTCCCCTCGGTGGACGGCTGGGCGAGTACGTGGCCGTCGCCCGACGAAGCGGCGACACGTGGTACATTGGGGTCATGAACGGCACCGGCCAACCACTCCACCTGGATTTGAACCTGGACTTCGCCGGCCGCACCCCCAAGACCATCCGCTACCACGCCGACGGCCCGAACACCGACCGGCAAGCCAAGGACGCGGTCATCGCTACTACCGTGTCGGCCAACAACACGCTCAGCATAGACCTGGCTCGTGGGGGCGGCTATGCGGCTATCATCACGACAACCAAATAACCCGTAACCAACATGAAAAGACGAAATACCATCATTTGGCTGCTGTGCTTGCTGCCTGTAGCTGTGCAAGCCGGCGTGCGCACCGAATACGACCTGAAGCAAGGCTGGAAATTCTGCCGCGACGACAGCACCGCCTTCAGCACCCCGGCCTACGACGACACCCGCTGGCAAACCGTGACCGTACCGCACGACTGGGCCATCTACGGCCCGTTCAGCCCGTACAACGACCGACAGCATGTGGCCATTGCGCAAGACGGGCATACACAGGCACTGGAACACGCCGGACGTACCGGCGGACTCCCCTTCGTCGGCGTAGGCTGGTATCGCCTCACCTTCGAAGCACCCGCCTTCCGCCCGTCGGACAAGGCTACGCTCATATTCGATGGTGCCATGAGCCACGCCCGGGTATACGTGAACGGGCACGAAGCCGGTTACTGGCCCTACGGCTACAACGCCTTCCACCTGGATGTCACCCCCTACCTGAAAGTCGGTGAGACCAACGTGCTGGCTGTGCGCCTGGAAAACCTGCCGGAGTCCTCGCGTTGGTATCCCGGGGCGGGGCTGTACCGCCACGTCCACTTGCGCGTCAACCGGGCGGTGCACGTGCCGGTATGGGGCGTGCAGCTCACCACGCCCGTAGTCAAACGGGAATATGCGAAAGTCCGCGTGCGGACCACGTTGGACACGGGCGGTGCCCGGCCGTCCGACTGCCGCATCGTCACCCGGCTGAAGGACAGCCAAGGCCACACTGTGGCCGAAAGAACCGACACGCTGGCATTTGACGATGAAAATACGTTCGACCAGATGCTGGTGGTCGCCTCGCCCCGCCTGTGGTCGCCCGAAACGCCAACGCTCTACACGGCGGAGTCGGCCATCTACCACGGCGCGGAGCTGACGGACGAATGCACCACCGTGTTCGGCATCCGCTCGCTGGCGTTCGTGCCCGACCAAGGTTTCTTCCTCAACGGCAAGAAGACCCGCTTCAAAGGCGTATGCCTGCACCACGACCTCGGCCCGCTGGGTGCGGCGGTCAACGATGCGGCCATCCGCCGACAGATACGCATCCTCCGGGACATGGGCTGCAACGCCATCCGCACCTCCCACAACATGCCCGCCCCGGAACTGGTGCAAGCCTGCGACGAGATGGGCATGATGCTCATGGCCGAGTCTTTCGACGAGTGGAAACTGGCCAAATGCGCCAACGGCTACAACCGTCTGTTCGACCAATGGGCTGAAAGAGATCGGCAACGAGGTAACCGAGCAACGGGCCGATGGCGGCCTCGGCGCGAAGATAACCCGCGCCCTGCGCGACATATGCCACCGCGAAGACCCTACCCGCCCCGTCACAGCGGGGCTGGACGCGCCCGACGAGGCACTGGTCAACAACATGGCGGCCACGCTGGACATACCCGGCTTTAACTACCGCCCCCACAAATACCCGGAAGCTTACGCCCGCCTGCCCCAACAGCTCATACTGGGCAGCGAGACCGCCTCCACCGTCAGCTCGCGCGGCGTGTACAAATTTCCCGTGGCACGGCGGCAGATGCAGCGATACGCCGACCATCAGGCCTCTTCCTACGATGTGGAATGCTGCTCCTGGTCGAACCTGCCGGAAGACGACTTCATCCAACACGATGACCTGCCCTGGTGCATCGGTGAATTCGCCTGGACGGGCTTCGACTACCTGGGCGAACCCACCCCCTACTACACCGACTGGCCCAGCCACTCCTCGCTGTTCGGCATCGTGGACCTCGCAGGCTTGCCCAAGGATCGCTACTACCTCTACCGCAGCCATTGGAACGAACACGACGAAACCCTGCACATCCTCCCCCACTGGAATTGGCCCGGGCGCGAAGGGCAGACGACTCCCGTATTCGTCTACACCAGCTATCCTTCGGCCGAGTTGTTCATCAACGGGAAAAGCCAGGGGCGGATAGCCAAGGACACCACCGTGACGGTATACAACAGCGGCGACTCTGCCTCCATCGCCCGCCTCGCCCGCCAACGCCGATACCGCCTGATGTGGATGGACACGCGCTACGAACCCGGCAAGCTCACCGTGGTGGCATACGATTGCCACGGCAAGCCCGCCGCCCGCAAGGAACTGCACACCGCCGGGCCGCCCCACCACATCGAGCTGACCGCCGACCGCGACACCATCCGGGCCGACGGGCAGGATCTGGCGTTCATCACCGTGAAGGTGGTGGACCGCCACGGCAACCTGTGCCCCGGCGCACAACACCTGCTACGCTTCAAAGTCAAGGGCGACGGCACCTACCGTGCCGGTGCCAACGGCGACCCCACATGCCTGCTCCCCTTCCACCAGCCACGGATGAACGCCTTCAACGGTATGATGACCGCCATCGTGCAGTCCACCGAACGACCCGGCACGCTCGTCCTCGAAGCCACAGGCAAGGGGCTGCGCGGAGCCACCCTCGCCGTCACCACCCTCGCCGCCGGGCAGGGCAGGTAATCCTTCAAAAGACTTCACAAAAAACAACTATCAATATGAAAAAGAAAACATTCGCATTCGCGCTGGCCGTGGCCAGCATCTGCCTGGCCTGCACCGGCACGCCCGGCGGACAGGAACCCGCCCCCTACCCCGCCCCTCCAGCGGGGGAAACGGGCGGCAGCACCGGGGAAACACCCGGAGAAGAACCCGCCGACACCGTCGAAGTGGACGAGCGGGAATTCCGCATCATGTCGTTCAATCTGCGCTACGACACGCCCGACGATGGCGACAACCGCTGGGACAACCGCAAGGGTGCCTGCGTGACCCTGATAGCCCGCCACCACCCCGATGTGTTCGGCATCCAGGAAGGCCTGCTCCACCAGGTGCAGTACCTGGACGAGAACCTGCCCGACTACGACTGGGTAGGCGTGGGGCGCGACAGCCACAGCGAGGCCAACGAATACTCCGCCCTGTTTTACGACCGCACGCGCTTCGAACTGGTCACTTCCGGCACGTTCTGGCTCAGCGAGACACCCGACCGCATGTCACGCGGATGGGACGCGGCTCTCAACCGCATCGCCACCTGGGCCGTCCTGCGCGACCGGGAAAGCGGGCGCGGGGTGTTCGCGCTGAACACCCACTTCGACCATGCGGGAACGGTGGCACGCCGCGAGTCGGCCAAGCTGGTGGCCGAGCGCGCCCTCGAGCTGAGCGGCGACACCCTGCCAGCCTTCATCACCGGCGACTTCAACGCCCAACCAAGCGACCCCATCTTCGCCCCCATCACTGCCCGCTTCCCCTCGGCCCGCACCGCCGCCCCCGACACGGACGGCCTCGGCAGCTTCAACGGTTTCGGAGCGGAACAGGGCACGGTCATCTACGATTACATCTTCTCGCGCAAGGCACGTGCGTTGGAGTTCCACACCGTGACGGACAGTTACCGAGTGCCTTACGCATCGGACCACTACCCCGTCGAGGCACTCTTCGAGCTGCCGTGATCCCCGCTCCGCCTCGACCGCGCATTTTACTTAACCGCAAAGAGCGCAAAGGACGCAAAGGATTTATGCGGCACGGTTGACAGTTGACTGCCGACCGTTGACCTTTATCCTTTGCGACCTCTGCGCTCTTTGCGGTTAAAGAAAAAGCCCCCTTTAGGGGGTTGGGGGTCTGCACCCTTTGCGTTAATTCTCATGCCGTGCGCGTGGCGGCTTCGCGGCGGCTGATTTCCTCGCGGGCGTTGCGTATCATGAAGTGCAGGCGGTTGAACACGTTGGCCTCAGCCAGGTTGCTGTCGAAGTCGAGGAAGAGCAGGTTGAGCGAGGGGTATATTTCCTTGGCGCGCTTCTCGATACCTTTGGAAATAACCTGGTTGGCAATGCATCCGAAAGGTTGCAGGCTCACCACGTTGCTCACCCCCATGCGGGCGAAGTGCGCGAACTCACCCGCGATGCGCCACCCTTCGCCGAACTGGGCGTTGAGGTTGATGATGTCCGCCGCGTGCGCCGGCGGCCACGTGCGGGCTTTCCACCCGGTTGAGGTAGGGGAAAGCCGAGGCGGCGTCCTCCATGCGGTGTATCATGCGGAAGACGATGCGTTCCACCGCGTCAATGAGGGGGCGCGTCCAGGCGGGGTTGGCGGCCACCAGCCCCTGCTGCTTAGCGCGGCGACTGGCGAAGAAAGTGGTGAAGAAGTCGCTCAGGGCTGGCACCACCGGCTCCACGCCCTGCTCGACGAGCCAGTTGACCACGTTGCCGTGGCCGAAGTTGTTGTACTTCACGTATATCTCGCCCACGATGCCGATGCGGGGCACGGCGCGGCGGTTATTGGCGCGGGCAAACTCGTCGGCGGCCTGCGCGGCAAGCCGGTAGAAGGCCTGCGTGTCGGCCCGCTGCATGGCTTCCACACCCAGGCGGATGTACTTCTCTTTGAGGCGGGCGGCTATCCCCTCCGCCACTTCGCGGGGGGCGGTCGCGTAATACATCTGCGACAGGCAGTCGGCGTAGGCCATGCAGGCGATGACGGGGCGTATGACCTTCGTCCACCGCACTTCGAAGCCCGGCTGCTCGTTGATGGTGCCCGCGGCGGTGGACACGGTGATGACGGGGATGTCCTCGTATCCGGCGGCTATCATGGCCTTCTTCAACAGGGTGACGTAGTTGGTGGCGCGGCACTGTCCGCCCGTCTGCGTGAGACCCAAGGCCACTTCGTCGCGCCGGTACTTGCCGTTGTCCAACGCCTTCATGAAGTCGCCCACCACCAGCGTGGCGGGATAACATATCTCGTTGTTGGAATATTTCAACCCGTACTCCGCCGAGCGCACGTCGCTGGGGGGCAGGTTCTCGGCACGGTAGCCCATCAGCCCGAACGCTGCCGGGAGGAAAGGCGAGTAGAAGTCGGCAAACCAGGGCATGAGGATGGTGCGGCGGCGGTCGGCGGCTTCGTAGGGCTTGGTGTTCACGGGGCGCGTGCTCTTCACGCCCGACTGCTCGTGGCGGAACTTGAGGCTCTCGATGAGCGAGCGGATGCGCAGGCGGGTGGAGCCTATGTTGTTAATGTCGTCTATCTTGAGGAAGGTGGCGTTGCGCCCGTTGCGGCGCATGATGTCGGCCACCTCGTCGATGATGAAGGCGTCCGGCCCGCAGCCGAAGGAGGTCATTTCCACGTAGTGCACCCACCGGGGGGCGCGCGCCGCCCACAGGGCCGCTTTGAGTATGCGGTTGGTGTAAGCCCATTGCATGATGCTCTGCACCTGCTCGGTGGCGGGCTCGGCATCGCGCACCACGTCCTCGGTAATCACGTCCGCACCGAAACCGGCCACCATGTCGGCTATCTTGTGCTGTATGAGCGGGTCGCTGTGGTAGGGTCGCCCGGCGAGCATCACCACCAGGTGGCCGTGCAGGCAGGCGTGTTCCAGCACGGCCTTGCACCGCCGGGTCATGGTGCGGGCGTATTCCTGCTGCGCCTCCATGCCCCGGGCGAAAGCGCGGTCTATCGTGCGCCCGTCCACCCCGGGCAGGATGGAACGCAGGTAGGCCGCGCAGGCTTTTTTCATCAGTTTCAGGTCCTTGAAGGAGAAAGTGGGCGCGTCCAGCGGCACGCCGTGCCGCCCTTCGGGGTCGATGGCACTGCGTATGACTTCGGAATAGCCCGTGACGATGGGGCAGTTGTAGCTATTGGGCGTGCGCCCGTCCTCCTTGCGTTCGTGCACCACGAAAGGCATGAAGATGCGGTCCACCTTTTTCTCTATCAAATTAAATATGTGCCCGTTGGCCAGCTTGGCGGGGAAACAGATGTTGTCCGCCATCACCGTGCCGATGCCCCGTTCGTAAAGGCGCATGGTGGAGGGGTCGCTCAACACCACTTCCACGCCGCACTCCGTGAGCAGGGCGTGCCAGAAGGGGTAGTCCTCGTAGATGCCCAACGCCCGGGGAATGCCCACACGCAGGCCGCCGGTGCGCACCGGGCGGTCGAACAGCAGGCGGTATTTCTCCTCGTACAGGTTCACGCCTTTCGCCGCCTGCCCGCCCGTGTTGCTGAACACCTTCTCACACTTGTTGCCCGAGTAATAGCGGTTGCCGTTGTCGAAGCGGAACTGCGTCACGGTGCACTGGTTCTCGCATCCGTGGCACACGGTCATCTTGGAGGTGTATGCCTGCGGGCGCACCAGGTCGGCCAGCTCCACGGCGCGGGTCTGCCCCTTAGCCGCCTGCTCGCGGGCGAAGAGAGCCGCCCCGTAGGCACCCATCAGTTCGGGATAATCGGTCACCATGACGCGCTTGCCCAGCTCATGCTCCAGGGCGCGGATGACGGCCAGGTTGCGGAACGTACCGCCCTGCACCATGATGTGGTCGCCCAGCTCGGCGGTGTCGCGCAGCTTGAGCACCTTGTTGAGGCAGTTCTTGATGACGGAGTAGCCCAGCCCGGCGGAAATGTCGGACACGGCCGCCCCTTCGCGCAGTGACTGCTT